>Ga0172375_10003240_pt1 | contig 24832 bp, 27 predicted proteins | sample LakKiv1m_FD_114537 | JGI IMG/M metagenome (GOLD analysis project Ga0172375, IMG submission 114537) | Freshwater microbial communities from Kabuno Bay, South-Kivu, Congo - kab_092012_11.1m | ecosystem: Environmental > Aquatic > Freshwater > Lake | place: Democratic Republic of the Congo...
AATATGATCGAGTATCTCGAGTATCCGTTTAATGTTAGACGCGGCATCAGTCACAAGCATACCGTTGATCCGTGGAAGGTTGTTGATAGTGCCGTTCTTGCTCTTAATCTCGTTCACGACCTTGATGGCCTCATCCATCTCCATATTTTTCAGGGTGATGACCTGGCTTATAACCGAATCGTTTTCGCGCTGTTTGTCATCCACCGACATCTTTGTAGGAATAGGATACTTGCGAACTTCGGTGGCAGGAACGACCCTGACAAATTTATCACCCTCGGGTATTAACGCTATTCCGTTCATACCTAGAATTGCCACTATCGCATCCAGGTATTCCTGTCTTGTCAGCTTAGTCTGCCCCTTGAGTGTAATGCTGGAATTCAGGCCCGGCGCTATCAGGGGAGTGCGCCCGGTGATTTCACCGTATTCATCCATCACAAGGTTAAGCGGAGTATTACTGAACTTAGCCTCGTAATTGGCATCCTGTGAATCGTCATCCTGACCGGAAATACGGCCGGTAAGAAACAAAACCGGAAGAAGAAACGCCAAAATCGTTCGCGGAGATATTTTCATCGATCTTTATAGCACTACCTGGAAAAAATACAGTTCACTGCGAAACTCCCCGTCAACTGATCGTTTCCCTTTGAAATAATAATCAATTCAGTGACATCCATCATAACATCGCTTTCGGCAAAGGCAATCAGCAAATCTTTGATGCCTTTTGTATTGGCTGTATCCCATCGGCACTCCACCGGCATTATATGCAGACCGGCCTGTTTTTGAAACTTGCCTGTTTTCCGTTCGGACAGCGTAACTTTGTTCTGCTGCACCAGTTCGCTGATTTTTCGCGGCAGGTATGTGTCAGGAACCTGCCCCTCGGGCAGCGGAGGCACCTTGCTTTTAAGACTCGCAAGTTGTCCTTCAAGAGCGGGCGTCTCCGCCTCCCAGCGCCGGGCGTCGGCAATGTCTGAATCCAGGCGCGTTATCGCAAGCGCGCGCAGCGACCACGCCTCCGACTGTGACTTCAACGACACAAACGTAATAACAAACAGCGTCAGGACACCGGCGATCCACATAAGCACTATTTCGCGCGGATTCACGGTTCAACCTCCTTCGCAGACTGCGGACTCGCCGGAACCTTTGGCGCGGGCCTGGCAAGGGCCAGTTCAATGGTGAAATTATTCTTCCCGCCGCGCGACATTAGAGGTTTTATCTCAACCCCGAAAAACATTGAGGATTTATTGAGCGCATCCGCATAATCGTACACAATCTTATCGGACACGGCTTCGCCCTTTATTGTCAGCTTCTTTTCCCTTGTCCGGTCATACTTAAACTGCTGGAATTCAATCCCTTCAGGCTTCGCATCAACAACTTCCCTGAGACATTCGATAGCCGACCGCTGGTCGGTAAACTGACCGGCGGTCTTGATCAATCCCTTCATGCGTCTTGCATCATCAGCAATCGGCTTCAACATCTTCAGGGTGTTTTCCCTGCTTTTGATTCCCGCGAACTGGAGGGCGACGGCAATGCCGAAACACGCCAGGCCTGCCAGCCACACGGCCATCGCAGCGGCCGTGGCCGCGAGAATCCGTTTCCTGACCTGCGCTTTTTCCCTGCCGGTCTTCCAATCCGCAAGCGCAAGATTCGCCCGATCCTGAAGACCGCGGCGGTCGAGCGACCGTCTTGCCAGCCCCTCGGAAAGAGGCGGAAGAGATGAAAGCGGCCTATGTTCCACGGGAAACCTGAATGACTCACCCAATGCCCGGATCGTTTCCTCCGGGGGCTCTCCTGCATGCCACAACATCAGCCCGTCCGGCGAAGCGATGCCATGATCGCTTTCTAACTGCGTCAGAGTTGATTCGATGTCGGAAACCAGGTCTTCGGCAGTCATGTCCACGCTCTTGCCGAACGTCCTGAAAAGAACCGGAATACCGCCCTTTGTAACCACCGCATCACAAGTCACGCCATCCATCAGCACTATTATGCGGCATCCCCGCTTCTCGAAGCCGCCCGCATCCTCAATCAAATTCAGCCAACACAAGAGCTCAACATCCACCCGTACCGGCGCAACCCTTGCATCGGCAAGAATCCGGCCGACATTGTCCACCACGCGCCTGTCGGCCGCAATTATCACCACACGGGTTGAGGTTTCGCCCCTGCTTACCACCTCGCACGCGGTGACAGTGTTATCCGGGGCAAACGGGGAAAATTTATCCACCTGCAACTCGGCCATTCCGTGCAGTTCCGACGGATCCACGGTCGGCAATTCGGCGGCTTTCAGGAGGACGTGTCCCGAAGAAATAGCAGTGGAAACCGGCTTCTCGATCCCGGAACAGATTGACCGGATTCGGCTTACAACCGCTGCGCGGTCGGAATCATCCACATTCGCCAGCGATGAGACTGGGCCGGCAGGCAATTCAACCGAAGCCGACCGTTTTGCAACAACCGCGATCGTATTTCGCGCCCTTCTCAGAACGCACCACTGCAGCGTTCCGCCGCTCAGCACAAGCCCGGTTGCCGTGTCCCTGCCCATCGTATCATTCCCCTTCGCTTTCCTGCCATCGATTCACAGTCATCATGCCCGTCTTACGATCCACAACGACAATACAGGCAACCGTCCGGGTCACGCCGCCGCAAGCGCCGGACGATGTAATCCGATAGATTCCTGTATCGGTTGTTATACTGTCCTTCAGTACGGCGCGCAAGTCGGGAAAACGCGAGAAGAAGTCATCCGTCCCCTTGAACGAATGTTCCGAGCGGTCTTTCTTGTCCGCACCATAACCTTCCCGGTCCTGTACGATCTTACCGGCTATAACATCGTCAATACCCGACAGGGTACGGAGTACACGCGGCGAAGCCGCATTGACATTTATCTTTCCGTCTCCGAACGTTGTCAGCAAGTCATCCATCCCGCTCATTGACTCGCCGGGTTCGTCATCGCCCTGATCCGGTTCATTCACAGGTCCGCCGTAAAGCATGGAATAGCTAAAGCCTTTTATCAGCAACAGCTCATCCACCGTGAAAAGCGGCCCGTTCTTCGCCCTGTACGGTGATTCAAGCCGCGAATACCAGTCGTCGGTTTCCGCGCCGTATGTCCTGCGCAAATCGTCCCCATCCTTCCAATCCTCGAAACAATCCATCAATTCATTCCACTTGTCCTCGGGAATGCCGGCAACATCGAAGACCCTTTCCCAATCCGTCCGGGACAAGCGGTTGATATTCCGGCGGGATATTTCCGGAACGATATCCACTGAAATCTCGCCTGTGTCCAGTTTATCGGCATAGCCCTGAACGTCCAAACCGCGTGCAAGAGCTTTCGCCGCGGTATACCAGACCGCAGACTTGTCCTTGAACGTTTCCTCGGTTATGTCGGGTTCTGCGCTTTTGACAAGCAGCATGCGCGCCCGTTCAACCCCGGCCCTGGCCAGGCTTATCGCTTTCACGCGTTTGCGGTAATAGGACGCGATGCGGCTCTCGAGATGCATATCGAAGGCAAAAGCGCCAATGATCAGGGAGAGCAGCAGCGTGACCCATAGCGCCACGATCAACGCCGAGCCGGACCTGGCGCCGGCGCCACCACCATGTGCAATCCGCGAAACGGTCGAGCCGATCGTCGTTCGCCGTGTTATTTGCGAGAGAGACGCCATACCGGTATTTCCACGTACCTTTTCATTTCAAACGGAGGCCTGTCCTTATCCAGGGGAGTGAGATAAACCCTCAATTCCACCGCCTGCGGCAGGCAGTTGGTGTCGTCGTCCTTCCAGTCGTCCTGCCATTCCCATTCCCCGTCGTTCATATTCGTGGCTACCCTGCAATCGAACGCCACCACACGCCTTGAAATGATCTTCGGGCGAAGTTTGGCGGGGTCAAAATCGGCCGGCATGGCATACGGCCGCCAGAACCGGACTGCGGCGCCGCTGTCGCCATTTTCATCGGTTTCGAGCGAGAATTGTACCCTGTGCGGACCGGCAACAGACGGCGAATTGCTTTCGCTGAGCGCCGATCCCTGTTTGACCCAGCTTATGGAATCGGCGGCAGACTCGCCGCTGCCGATGTTTTCGAGCCAGAATCCATAATCCTTCTCCTTGCCGCCGGTATCCGGGAAATAAGCCGATCGCAATCCCATGCCGAGCTGTTCAAGAACAAAATCGCCGTGGTGCATATCCTCAGCGGCAGCGCTGCTCCTGCGCCACGATGCCGTAACCGTTCCGAACACCACGCAGACCATGCCGACCGCCACCGTCATCAACGTGACGGCCACCAGGATTTCGACAAGGGTAAAGCCTGCGGCGGCCCTACCGGTTTGTGCTGAACAACAATGTTTCAACTTCCTCATAAACCTGTTTGCCCTTTGAATTCCACGAAACCCTTGTTTTGACAACATAGAAATCATCCTCGTCCGGCATTTGCTGAACGATCCGCGAGAAGGTGAACTTTCCATATGGAGCGGGATCCACTTCAATGTCGTCCATGTCATTGGTTGCCACGTACGGATGATCGAGTTCACCGAGATCCAGAACGGCCACAGCATCGTGATGATTACGCACATTTGCGGCCACGGCCGCACATCGGGACGCGGCCGCAAGAATCGAGAAGCCGGCGATCACAATGATCGCGACCGCGACCACAGCTTCAACAAGCGTGAATCCATTCTTCACATCCAGCCCCCTGTCATCTGTAACCGCTTTCGGTGACTGTCGAGCCCATGGCGTCAACTTTCACAAGCACATATTTACCGTGAACATCAGATATGCGGACGGAATACGGGGAACACCGGCCGTTGCGATAATAAACTGCGGAACAAACTTCTCTGCCCGAACATGCTTCTCCGTTGATTTCAACAGGCTCAAGCGTCACCCCATCGAGCCGGCGGATAATATTATCCTCGCCCAGTCCATCCACGCGAACCTCCGCGTTTACGGGATCGGCCGTGAAATATACGTCATGTTGACGCATCACGGCCATGCTGCGCGCGTGTTTACCAGCCTTGACCACTGAAGATGCTGCCAGCCGCAGTTTCTGCCCGCGGATCGAACCTGCCAGGGAGGGAACGGTCACCGCGACGATTATCCCGATGATCACCACGACCACCATCAGCTCGATCAGCGAAAACCCGCGAATCGCGCCGGCCGGATTCCTTATTTCAGTTCGTAAGGTCATCGGAAGAGCCGACCATCTTATCTGGTCCGCCGGACACGAGTCTGTACGTACGCTCTCCGGTTTTGGTGTACTGGATAGGCTGGTTCCATCCGTCTGTAGCCGGCCCGCCCTTCAGGTAGGGGCCATTCCATGTGGGCTGGCCGGTGTCATCAAGCAACTCCTGTATTGAATTGGGATAAGCGCCGTTATCCACCTCGAACGAATCCAGCGCGCTCTCCACCGCCTTGATTGACATCCGGGTCGCGGCGATTGCCGCGCGTTTTGTCTTGCCGGCCACGGCTACAACAGCCACGCCCGCAAGGAGACCGATGATTACCACCACCAGCATGATTTCAACAAGGGTGAAACCTGCGGTGCGGCCGGCAATGCAACAGCCGTCATCCCTTTTGTATTCCTTCATTTCATCATCCTCCTTTTTCATTCCCGTTATCGAACCGATCCGTCAAACCTGTTTATCCAGGCCGTTTGTAAGGCTGAATACCGCGGAAATAATGCTTACAGCGATGAAACCGACCAATATTGCAATCACAAGGATAAGAATCGGCTCCAGCGCCGTAGTCAATATCTTAATGCTGCGATCAAGCCTGTTCTCATAGCGATTGGCGATATGCCCGAGGGCGCGCGGAACATCGCCGGTCTGCTCGCCTATCGCCATCATGTCAGTCATCATCTTCGGGAAAACCCCGCCAGCGGCCAGGGGGCCTGAAATCGAAGTTCCGTCGGTTACACGGTCGCGCGCAATGCGTACCTCGCGCGCAATGACCGCATTGCCGATTGTCTGTTCGACGATTCCCAGCGCCTTCAGCACAGGCACTCCATTCGTAAGAAGTGTAGCCAGCGTACGGGCAAAATTGGAGTAAATACCGGCGGTAATAACACCCTTGACCAGCGGAACCCGGAGAATAAACCCATGCCACCACATCCGGCCGCGCTCAGTTTTTGCCGCCCGCCACGCAAGCGTCGCCAGCACTATCCCGAAGCCGATGACGAACAAGCCGTAACCGACCATGAATTCGCTGATACCCACCAGTATTCTCGTGGACAAAGGCAGCGTACTGCCCAGTTCCTTGAATATCGGGGCGAATTTAGGCAACACATACCAGACTATTACAAACATCGTTACGATACCCAGGATAACGACAATGGCCGGGTACACGAGAGCCGTGATAATTTTGTCCCGCACTTCCTGCAGCATTTCGTAATAGCCCACCAGTCGCTTGAGCACGTCAGCAAGCCTGCCGCTCTCCTCCCCTGCCCTGATCATGCTGACATAAAGCGTAGAAAATGAACGCCTATGCTGGGCTAATGCATTGGAGAGGCTGGACCCCTTGACTATATCGTCCCTCACCCTGGCGATGACCGCATCGCAATCCCTGCCGGTTTTCTGGTTCGCCAGCAGGTTAAGCGCATTACCGAGCGTCATGCCGGCAGCAAGAAGATCGCTAAGTTCGGTGGAAAAAACCAGGACATCCCTGTTTCTCATGCGCGCATGGCTGCCTGCGGCCTGATCTGCGGGAACCGGCTTGCCGCGCGCGGCTTTAGGAGGCCGGGCAGAATCGCTTTCGACCACACTCACCGGTACGTACCCCATCTGCTCGACCCGCGCCATTGCGGCGCGCCGGTCGGCGCCGTCAACTGTGCCCTGGACTTTTTCGCCCTTTGCAGAACGGGCCGTGTATGAAAACGACGCCATTATACCTCCAAACCGTCCGTCAGGTGTCCTCCTCCGACGCCTTGACAATTTCCTCGACAGTGGTCATGCCGGACAGGACTTTCTCCCATCCGTCGTCGCGCAAGGTGCGCATGCCGCGACTGACTGCGCACTGCTTGATCTTGCTCGCCGGTTCGCGCGCCACTATAAGCTGTTCGATCTCCTCGGTCACCAGCAGCACCTCGTAGATGCCGGTGCGTCCCCTGTAGCCGGTGTTATGGCATTTCTCGCAGCCGACCGAGTCGTAAAGAGAAATGCCGGCCAGCCGTTCCACCGGAAAACCCGCGCTTTGGAGGAACGGAATATCGGGAGAGGTAACGGCTTTTTTGCAATCGAGGCAAAGCCTGCGAACAAGGCGCTGGGCGATTATGGCCTTCAAAGCCGACGCCACAAGGAACGGCTCCACGCCCATGTCCAGGAGCCGCGTCACCGCGCCGGAGGCGTCATTGGTATGAAGTGTACTGAAAACCAGATGGCCGGTCAGCGATGCGCGTATTGCTATTTCAGCGGTCTCGAAATCGCGTATTTCACCAACCATCAGCACGTCCGGATCCTGGCGCAGGAACGTCCTGAGCGCGCCGGCAAAAGTCAACCCTATCTCGTCACGCAACTGGACCTGGTTGACCCCTTCCATTTCATACTCAATAGGATCCTCGATGGTCAGTATCCGCTGATCAATGGTATTGATCTCGTGCAAATAAGCGTAAAGCGACGTGGACTTTCCGCACCCCGTCGGTCCGGTCACCAGGATGATTCCGTTCGGCCGGTTAATCAGCTTCTTTATCGCCTCGACATCCTTCGGGTTCATGCCAAGTTCGCTGATGCTTATCAATCCTTTCCCGCGCATTAGAAGCCTGAGGCTGACGCTTTCGCCGTAAACGGTCGGCATGGTCGAAACACGAATGTCTATATCTTCACCCTGGATGCGCATGCCGATCCTGCCGTCCTGAGGAAGGCGCTTCTCGGCGATATCCATGTTAGCCATGACCTTAATGCGGGAAATAATGGCCGACTGGAACCTGTTTAATTGCGCCGGAAGCGGAGTTTCATGCAGTATTCCGTCAACTCGATACCGAATCCGAAGCAAATCCTTCATAGGTTCAAGGTGAATGTCGGTTGATCTCTCGTTGTACGCCTCAAGAATGATCTGGTTGACGAACTTGACGATCGAGGCTTCCTGGTCCAGCTCGTTCAGGTCAAGTTTCAGGGAGTCTCCGGCCACATCCACCTCGATGCGGTTGTCCTCTATCATTTTTTCCACGGTATCGGCGCCTATTCCGTAGAACTTTTTCGCGGCCCTCTGGATTTCAGCGGAAACGCTCAGTACCAGTCGCACCCGCATGCCGGATGCCACTCTAATCGCGTCAACAAGATCTGTATTGAACGGTTCGCTGGCTGCCACAAGAAGCACTCCGTTGTCAATCGCAACCGGCACAACGTTGTACTGGAAAGCGACCTTGGGCGGCAGCGCCTTGATCGCGGATTGTTCTATTGCCTGGGAATCCAGCTTCACGAAACGCAGTTTCAGTATCCTGGAAAGGGCTTCAAGGAATACATCCTCCTGCGCGTAGCCTCCGGCCTTGACTGTTTCGGTTATCCCGCGACCGCTGGTCTTCTTCTCCTCCAGGACGGCAGAAATCTGAGGTTCGGTCAACAAACCGGTTTGCGCAAGAATATTCCCAAGTCGAGATGTAGTGGAAGCTGTCATTAAGTATCAAACCATGACATTATCGAAATATTATGGTGGAATCAAGACCGGCGCGACCGAGTTTTCCGGGTTTTCGAACGCTTCCCGGAGCCCTGTTTGCATGCCCAGTCGGTCTGGCGTGAAATACCCATCATGATTTTCACGTCATTGCGTGTCAACGGCCCCCTGGAAAGAATGCGCCGTATCCCCAGCATCATGTGATCGGCCTTGTCCTCGGTCATGAAACCTATCCGAAGCAGGGTTGCCCGCCACATGGCGAACATGCGCTCTTTCACCTCGGACGGGGCCTCTTCCGTCGGCTCCTGCGGCGGAACAAACAGGCCCGAAGCCGAGAAAATCTCATAGCAGCAAATCATCACCGCCTGCGCAACATTGAGCGACGTGCACTCCACCGCGGACGGGATTCGAATCAGCGGATTGCAGAGTGCCAGTTCCTCGTTTGTCAGGCCCCGGTCTTCCCTTCCGAAAACAAGGGCCACCCGTGTCTGCCCGTAAGTTTCAAGAATACGGGGCGCTATCTCGCGCGGCATCCTGGCGTGACAGCGATAAAGACCCGGCCTGGCGGATGTTCCAACCACAAGCCCGCAATCCGCGACCGCTTCTGCCAGGGATGGAAATTCGCGAGATGCCGCCAGCACATTATCGCCGCCGCACGCCATTTTGCGCGCTTCGTCCATGTCGATCTTCCCGGGTGCGGCAATGGCAAGATCCGACAATCCCATGTTGGCCATTGCCCGGCATGCCGAACCGACATTTCCCCCGTAGAGAGGGCTCACAAGGACAATTCGAATGTTCCCTAGCGGCATAATCTATCCGGCAGAAACCGCTCCCAACGGAGGAGCGTGTTTCATCAGGTATTCCTCCGCCTCGACATTCCAAAGCCCGGAATTCCGCTCGCAACACTCCGCAAGTTCCGCATAGAACGGATCTTTCCTGCCGAGGACGGAAAAATCTGCAATCGCTGTCAGCGGCAAGTCATGGTGCGTGTAAAGCAGCTTCTTCCCGCCCGGTATCTGCGGAAGGTCGAGAATGGTTTTGGCGCCGCAAGTCATGCCGCCAACATGCGTGATCATCGCCGCAGGATTTATCCGGCCCGCCGACATGAGCGTCAGGGCCTCCCTCATGTCGGCCGTATTGCCGCCGGATGTTCCAACGATATGCGTGCCGCTGTAATGGACATTGTAGAAATTCATCTTCGCGGAAAATTCAGTCTTCGTCGGTCCTGCGAAGAAATTAAGACAGCCGTCCCTTCCGAGAATGGCGTCAGCCTGCTCGACAAGCTTGTCAACCGGAGCAAAAACGAATACGTCATCATAACCCTGACCGCCGGCAAGCGACCGCATTTTTGCCACCGGATCCGACTCAGATGCGGTGTTGAAATATACCAGTTTGACTCCCAATTTTTCGGCGCGCGCGGGTGCGATCAGGGCTGCGGCCCTCGACAGCCTGGCATCATCTATGTCTGTCACCACCAGTAGAGCGGGCTTCAGCGGACCATTCAGCAGATAATCAACGCAACCGAGTCCCATCGGACCGGCCCCGGCCAGGATTGCGCATGCGCCCCCGGTAGTAATACCCATCTTGTGCTCGTAGGTGTGGTGACTGGTGTGATACTGGGCATGGGCAGCCCCGATGATGCATGACATGGGCTCGCTGAGTGACGCCTTGAAAAACCCGTCCCCTTCGTACGGCAACAGGCAGTCCATCTCCATAACCATATGCGGAACAACAACATGCGTAGCCATGCCGCCGATCCAGCGGAAGGAATATCCGGGCGCGTCAAGGCTGCCCTTATATTCCATTGCCGGTTGAATACAAAACTTATCGCCGGGCTTGAATTTTTCCTGCCACTTGCGGCCGACCTGCCTGATGTATCCGGCAAATTCGTGACCGATGATCGTTGGATTTTTATCCACGTCCTTCGGCACCCTCTTGTGATCCGGACCCTGCAATGCCGCCTTGTGTGACGACATACAGACGGAATCCGTCATCACTTCGGCCAATATCTCATCCTCACCCATGGGTGGAAGCTCGAAAGTTTCAAGCCTCAGGTCTTTTTTTCCGTATATTCGCAATGCGGTTGTTTTCATTTGTCTCCCGGTTCTCCTCCAAAACCCTCGTCATCCTCTTCATCCTGACCACGAGATGATCGCGGCTTGTATATGTTAAACAAGATCTGATCGCACGCTGCAATCGGAATGGCCGATGACCCAAAATGCAAAGCCCTGCGTTACTCTTTTCAAGCGCATTTCAAGCCTTCCTCTTAAATGTCGGCCAATAAAAGGACCAAACATTGCTCAGTATTTCACCTTTACAGGTTTGCCGGCAGCATCAGACGCGAAGCTGTAGTGCAGATAAGCCTGGATCTTCACACCGTTCTCGAAATCGTTCGGGTCATTCTTTCCGGTCCTGACAGCCCTGACAAACCGTTCCCAGTTGTTCGGGGTGGGCTTTGCGACCACGGTTGTCCAGGTATGCGACTTCATATTCTCGACGCCGGTGCAAACGCGGTATTTGTCCCATCCGCTGTCGAGATCAATCTCTACGCCACCCTTGTCGCCGTAGACCCGCGCCCGGAGGCTGTTTGCATGGCCGGTGGCCCATCTGGAGGAATGAATCACACCTATGGCGCCGTTCGCAAATTCAACGGTGGAAATAAAACTATCGTTGGCGTCAAAGACATATTCACCCGACCGGTTGTTCCTGACGCCCTTATCGAAACACTTGAGGCGGCAGTCTATCGTCGCGATATCGCCGGCAAGCAGGGTGGTGAGATCGTAGATATGGCAACCGAGATCCCCGAGCACTCCCGCGCTGCCATGTTTTGTCGAGAGCCGCCAGAGCCTCGCAGGGTTATCTTTCCATCCGTCCCAGGAGAAGGAATTGAGCCAGCTCTGCAGATAGCTCGACTCAACGTGTTTGATTTTACCTATTCCGCCACGGGCGATGAACTGGGCAGCGCCCTGCAGCGCACAACTGTTGCGGTAAGAAAAATTCACCAGGTTTACCACGCCGGCCTTTTTCACTTCGGCGAGCATTCTCCTCGCCTCGGCCAGTGAAACGGCAAGCGGTTTCTCGCCAAGTATGTGCAGCCCCTTGCGCGCGGCCGCTATCGCCACTTCAGCATGGACGCTGTCCGGCGTGACGTTGCATATGCCATCAAGCTTTTCCCGGGCGATCATTTCACGGTAATCGGTGTAATACTTCGGAATTCCGTGTTCTCCACAAAACGCCTTGACGCGCTCTTCAGATACATCCGCACCGGATACTATCGTCACACCCTTGATTTTCTTAGCCTGCTCAACATGCCATCTGGCCATTCCGCCGGTTCCGATGATGCCAATTCTAATCATTGCATTATTTCCTGTCATCTATCCAGACCGAACGATATTCACACACCACCCGGCCTGACAAGAAACGAATACAGAAGCCCTGCCGGACGGCTTCTGTATTCAGTGTTATTAAACACGCAACAAATTACGGCTATTTGATCTGCTACCTGGTGTCTGAACACTCCGCTTGCAAAACAGGGTTTTTGCAAGCGGCTCGCGAAATAACAGCGAAACAGGATAACACGCCAATTCTTGCCGTTACACGGCGGCTAGAAGCGCTTTCACCTTGCCCGTCTGTTCCCACGAGAAGACGTTCTTGCCGGACCGGCCGAAATGGCCATACGCCGAAGTCGCCTCATAGATCGGCTTGAGAAGAGCCAGTTCCTCGATAATCTGCGCCGGCTTGAGCCCGAAAACACGCCGGACAGCTTTTTCTATCCTGGCATCGGACACCTTGCCCGTGCCGAACGTCTCGACCAGCACCGACACCGGTTCAGGAAAACCAATGGCATAGGCAAGCTGGATCTCGCACCGGTCGGCAAGATCGGCCGCGACAATATTTTTCGCCACGTACCTGGCCATATAAGCAGCGCTGCGATCCACTTTCGACGGATCTTTCCCCGAAAAGGCGCCGCCGCCATGCCTGCCCATTCCGCCATAACTGTCCACAATGATTTTACGCCCCGTAACGCCTGTATCGCCCTGCGGCCCGCCAATTACGAACCGGCCGGTCGGATTAACCAGGAAACGGGTCTGGCGGGTCAGCAATTTCACCGGGATAACCTTCTTGATCACGCCATCGATCACTGCTTCCCGCAGTTTCTTGTAGGATATGTCAGGCGAATGCTGGGTTGAAACAACGACTGTATCCACCCATACCGGCTTGTCGTTCTCGTAAACTACACTGACCTGGGATTTGCCGTCAGGTCGCAGGAACGGCAATCGCTTCTGCCGCCTTGCAAGGGCCAACTCGGCGGAAAGCCTGTGCGCCAGCATAATCGGCAGCGGCATTAATTCCTTCGTTTCGTTGCAGGCATAGCCGAACATCATGCCCTGATCGCCGGCGCCCTGCTCCTTGTACAGTCCCTCCCCTTCGGTAACGCCCTGGGAAATATCCGGAGACTGCTTGTGTATGCCCACCATGACAGAGCATGTGTCGAAGGAAAAACCCATGTCCGGGGAATCGTAACCGATCCGCCGTATCTTCTCCCTGGCCAGCTCGGCGAAATCCACAGTTGCCTTGCTCGTGATTTCTCCGGCGATTACGACCAGACCGGTTGCAGCCATCACTTCACAGGCCACGCGGCACCGCTTATCCTGTGCCATGTTCGCGTCGAGAATGCAATCGGCAATCCCGTCGCATATTTTATCCGGATGTCCTTCGGTTACGGATTCCGATGTAAACAGACTTCTCTCGCTCATCTGCGCACTCCCCTTTCAATATACACCTGGATATTTGCCCAGGTCCGTTGGAATAAAAGGAAAAAAAGTAATGTTTTTACCCGGTGAGCGCAAGAATTTCCGGCGCCTTCTGCCTGATAAGTTCACGGCAAAGACCGAGAATTTCCGCGGTCGTGGACGCCTTGAGCGCCGCTTCAGCAAGTCCGGCAGCATCAGTGAAATTCATGCTGCGAATGGCATCCTTCACCAGGGGAACGGCCGCCGGCGGCATGCTGAGCTTGTCCACGCCCAGACCCGCCAATAATGGAGTGATAACGGGGTCGGAAGCCATTTCGCCGCAACAACTTGTCCACAACCCGTGATTCCGCGCGGCATCAACCGTCATCCTGATGAGCCTGAGAATTCCGGGATGAGTCGGCTGGTAAAGATGAGCTACGCGTTCATTTCCCCGATCCACCGCCATAGCATACTGGATCAGATCGTTGGTGCCGAGGCTGAAGAATTTAACATGGGGAGCGATAAGTTCCGCCGTCAAAGCTGCGGATGGAGTTTCAATCATCACCCCGACCTGAATGTCAGGATCGAACTCGACTTTTCTGTTCCGCAATTCCGCCTTTGCTTCCTCCAGCAAAGCATTCGCCTTGAGCACTTCCTCGGCGCTGCTGATCATAGGGTACATAATTGACACATTGCGATGAACACTGGCGCGGAGTATCGCGCGAAGTTGAACCTTGAACATCTCCGGCTCGGTCAGGGAAAGACGGATGGATCTCAGACCGAGGAACGGATTATGCTCGGCAGGCAGGCCTAGGTAGGAAGCCAGCTTGTCGCCTCCGATGTCAATCGTGCGTATGACAACCGGGGCCGTAGAAAGGAGTGACGCCGCTTTTCCGTAGCTTTCTGCAAGCGCATCCTCTGTCGGCAACTCTGTAGAACACAGGTATGCGTATTCGGTCCGGAAAAGGCCAACCCCTTCCGCTCCATACTGCTGCACCGTCGCCACGTCGTCCGGCGACTCAATATTAGCCGCCAGGACAATGCGCCTTCCGTCCCTGGTTTCCGCGGGAACATGCTTGAGATTCGTCAACCCGGACTCGATGTGCCGCCTTTCGGCTCTCAGTTTCCCGTAAACGGCTAGACGCTCCTGCGTAGGCGAAAGAATCAGTATTCCCTTGTTGCCGTCAATAAGCACGACATTGCCGGCTTTAACCTTGCTGGTAATGTCCCCCATGCCGACTACCGCCGGTATTTCCATACCGCGTGCCATCATCGCGGAATGCGAGGTCGGGCTGCCCAAGTCGGTCGCAAGACCAACCACCAGGTCGCGCGGAAGAGAAGCCGTCTCGGATGGCGCAAGGTCGTTCGCGATCAAAATGCACTTTGTCTTGATTTCGCCCAGCGCAGTCTTGCTGCCGACGAGATTTCTCACGAGCCTTCGCGCCACATCCCTTACATCGGCGGTACGTTCCCTGAGATAATCGTCCTCGAGACCTGAAAGAATCGCGATATACTTGTCCGCGGACGTACGCAAGGCATAATCCGCGCAATACATGTCGGTCTCGATACTACGGAGAATATCGCCCACGAATTCAGTATCATCGAGAACCATCAAATGAGCGTCCAGTATTCCGGCATTGGCACGCCCTATCCGGGTTTCCACATTGCGCTGTATTTCCCGTATCTGCCGGCGGGTCTCGATCAAAGCCGTTTCAAGCCTTGCGATTTCCTTTCCTATATCACCCTTCTTGATGCGCCGGGCCTCGACATGGTCCGTTTCCGCGCCAATAATGACAGCATTACCAACGACAATACCCGGCGACACACCGATGCCGTGCAACACGATCTCGCCGTCAGGGCGCGGCTTGCCGGCTATGTCGCATTCCTCACGCATATCAGAGTTCCTCGAACGTCTGCTTCAGCACCTGCTCTATATCGCTGACCGCCTTCTCCGCGCCATCGCCGGACGCGGTAATCCTGATGCGGGTCCCCTTCCCTGCCTCCAGGCTGAGCAGCCCCATGACGCTTTTCGCGGTTACAACAGTGCCATCCTTTTCAATCGTGATATCGCCGTCGAAATTGAACGCAATCTTCGCCACAAGCGATGCCGGACGCGCATGAAAACCGCGCTTGTTCTTAATTGTCATATCCCGCACGATAACTTTCGCGCTTTCACCCGCTCCATCCTGGGAGTTATTCATGTCCGGACCTTTCGGAAATATTGGCTATCAACCGCTCGTCGAATTCCTTCGCAGCATCGTGCCCGAGAACTTTCAGTTTGAAATTAAGCGCCGCAACCTCAACGAGCGCCGCCGTATCCCGCCCCGGAGCAACAGGAATCACAACCCGGGTCACGTCCTTGCCAAGCACACTGATGACGCCTTCCTTCCGGGAACCGGGATCGATCCTCTCTGCTGCCGGCCGCTCGAGGTGAACAATCATATTTAGCCGCTTGCTGCTCTGCACGGATGTCACTCCGAACAGACTTGGCACATGAATAATGCCAAGCCCGCGCACTTCCATGTGGTATTTTATGGCATCCGGCGCCGTCGCGATGATCGCGCCTGAGTTTTCCAGCCGCAGATTGGCCACATCGTCTGACACCAGGCAATGGCCGCGTTTTACAAGCGCAAGAGCCGTTTCGCTCTTGCCCGTGCCGGCCGGCCCGGTAAGAAGCACGCCTATCCCGTAGATTTCCACCATCGTGCCCTGCAGCGACATCCGCGGCGCAGACAGATCCTCCATCAACACCGTGGCCTTGTTTATGAAATGGCCTGTGACTGCCGGGCAACGCAGCACCGGAATCTGGAATTCGTCCCCGAGTCTGCATATTTCAGGAAGAACCCTCCGCTTGCGTGTCACGACAACACACGGCACATGACGCTCGAATACGGCAGCCAGCCTGTTGGCCCTCTGGACTTCATCGAGAGAAAACAGGTAGGCGTGTTCCGCATGGCCAAGCACCTGTATCCTGCGAAAGGCGAAATAATGGAAAAATCCCGCCAGCGCCAGCCCGGGCCTGTTGACCGCCGGCTCAAGTATCTGTTTCTGCAACCCGGCCTTGCCCGATACAAGCTCCATGCCGAAGGAAGTTTTTCCGGCATCGAGAAAAGCCGCGACCGTCACAGACCTTTCGGACCCCTTTTTTTTCGCCCCGCGCATGGATGTCATCCTCCGCTTATTCCGCCTTGCCGACACGGCGACTGAGCGTTTTCTTTCTCGCCTTCCGCAACTGGGCAACAATCTTATCCACAGCCGAGTCTATGGCCGCCGTGATTGTCGCGGCGCGATCCGATGCCTCCGCCCTCAATTTGTTCTTGCCCTGGACAACGACTTCCGCCATCAAATCGTAGTCGCGCCTGTCCAGAATGATATGCACGTGCTCAACCTGTGTAAACTCTTCAAGTATCATATCCGCCTTGTCCCTCGCAAAATCCTTCACCACGGCGGTTATTTTCATATGCCTGCTAGTTATTTCCACAGCCATGCGGTTTTCTCCTCTCTTTTCAGTAACTGCTGCGACTGCCGGCTCCGGAAACTCGAATATCCGGAAACGCCAACCGCGCCCATTTCACATCGTAAAATCGGGCCCCAGATAAATATCCCGGCTCACCTTGTCGTTAATCAGGAAATCGCTTGCGCCTTCCCTCAAGACCTTACCCTCGTAAATCAAGTAAGCCCTGTCAACAACGGAAAGCGTTTCCCTTACATTGTGATCCGTAATGATAATACCAAGTCCCTTTTTTTTCAAATCCCTAATTATATTCTGAACGTCATATACCGCCAGGGGATCGACCCCGCTGAAAGGCTCGTCGAGCAGCATTACCGCCGGCCTGGTAACCAGTGCCCTGGTAATTTCAAGCCGGCGCCGTTCTCCTCCGCTCAACGTGTACGCCTTCTGCCTGGCAACCCCGGATATGCCCAGCTCATCGAGCAGCTCCACAAGTCGTTCCTTCCGCTCCTTCCTTGAGATATCCAGCGTCTCGAGAATGGCCATCACATTTTCTTCCACAGTTAGTTTCCTGAACACAGACGGCTCCTGGGCAAGGTAACCCACACCGATGCGGGCGCGCCTGTACATAGGCATCCTGCTTATATCCGTTTCACGGAACAGGATCCGTCCTTCATCGCTCCTGACCAGGCCTATGACCATGTAAAAAGAAGTCGTCTTGCCCGCGCCGTTCGGCCCAAGCAGGCCGACTATTTCGCCGGGACGCACATTGATGCTGATGCCGTTGACCACCCTTCGCCCGCGGTAGGACTTGACGACATTTTCCGTTCTTAAGAGAGACTCCACGCTTTCTCCCATAATGCCTTTCACCTTCTCAACGGCTATTGTTTCCCTTGCCGTCGTCCCGTAGAAAATCCTTCAACCCGGCGGCATCCGTGCCGCCGCCTTTGAACCGGAAATAACCGGGCTCGCAATCTATGCCGCCCGGGTCCCGGTTGATCTTGATCCGGTCCCCGCGCATTACTCCAGATCCGCCGCTTATTTCCGCCTTGCCTATAAGTTCAAGCGATCCCTTTGCAACATCACAGATGGCGGTCACACATGTCCCGACCCTGTCGAGTTGCACGATCTTCACATTACCCTCGGCCACTATCTTCTTAACGGTGTCGTCTTCTGAAAAATATATCGCCATCCGGTCGGCGTTGATCTTTATTTCATCGTCCGAAACATGCACATTCTTCTCGAAAACACCGTACCTGCGGCCGTAATCGAACACAAGCCTGTCGGAAGTGATGACCGTCGTGCGATTGGCATCATTGGTACCTGATCCTGTTCCGGATTCCTCCGGCGCCGACAGACCAGGCTGACCTGCCGCCCGTATCGCCACTCCAACCGCGAGACAAATCGCGGCAACCGCGACACTTACTGGCTTATTTATCATCGTATTCCCTTCAAATTCAAACGGAATCCTTCGCCACGGTCCAGTTCAACCCGCGTGGAGGAAAGAACTCGCACCACCCTGTCCTCCGGCGACCACTTGAATCCCACCCCGCTTACCACGGCGCTCGACTGGACCATTTTAAATACCGAATCCGACTCGACCTGCCCGCCGGCGCTCCTGTACACACACTTATCCGCCGTAACGCGCGCGCTTACCGTAACTCCATCGGGCTCGAATATGTTCATCGAAAGACCTGAAACAACTATGCTGCCATCCGGGAGTAATTGCGCGGAATCCTCGAGTATTTCAGCCTGAAGACGACCCAGCTTGACGTGCGACACGTAGCGAACTCCGGTGCCGACCTGTGCAGGCGCCTGCGCCAGGCATGGTAACGGCCGGTCGGCGGCCAATGCCGCTGCAATTGTCAATAGCGCAAGTATGTTACCGGCCCGCAATTTCATCAATCCGCCTCAATGTTTTCCACAACTGCGCGAGATCGGACACAGCAATGGTGTTGTCCCTGTCGCACATCGCTTTTTCCGGAGTCACATGTGTCTCCATGAACACCGCATCGCACCCGGCCGCAACTGCGGCACGGGCAAGATAAGGCACCCAACGGGAATCGCCGCCGGACCTGCCTCCCGCAGCCCCGGGCAACTGCACGCTGTGCGTCGCATCGAACATGACCGGATAACCAAATCCCCTCAGGATCGGCAGGCTTCGCATATCAGACACGAGATTGTTGTACCCGAACGATGTTCCACGCTCCGTGATAATTATATTTTCGTTTCCGGTACTGCGAATCTTCTCGATCACATGCCCGATATCCGCCGGCGCAAGAAACTGCCCTTTTTTCACATTCACCACGCGACCGCTATTGCCCAACGCCACAGCCAGGTCCGTCTGCCTGCATAGAAACGCCGGCAATTGCAGGATGTCCGCAACTGCAGCCGCCGGGGCAACCTCTTCGACACTGTGAACGTCCGTCAACACCGGTACGCCGAAACGCGACTTTACTGCATCGAGCACATTCAATCCCTCTTCAAGACCGGGACCGCGGTATGAATTGATGGACGACCTGTTTGCCTTGTCGTATGAAGCTTTGAATATGAAGGGCGTATTTGTTTCTGCGCATATGTCGACAAGCCTGCCCGCAATTTCCATGCAGACATCCGCAGTCTCGACAACACACGGCCCTGCAATAAGCGCAAGGGAATGACCGGAGCCTATCTTGACGCCTCCAGCTTCAACCGTTCTGGTTTTTTCTTTCATATTTGCTTTACACAGCCAGTCGCGCGCGCCGCATGAGTTTTTCAACCCTCGGAACATCGGCGGGAGTGTCCACCCCTACTCCGCATTCGTTAACTTCAATGACCTTGATCCTGCCGTCCATGTGCAACGCCCGCAACTGCTCAAGCCGCTCGATTTCCTCGAGCCGGCATGGCCGCCGTGCCACAAGACGCGCCAGAAAGCGTCTTCGATACGCATATATACCCAAGTGACGCAGATACGGCAAGTCGGCAAAAGGAATATTTCCGTCCCGATCGTAAGGAATCGGAGACCTGGAAAAATACAGCGCGCGCCCGTTTTCCCCGCATACGACCTTGACAACCGACGGATCTTCAAGGTCTTCCCTGGACGACAGCGGAGCGGCGGCCGTCGCCATGTCCCATTTCCTGTCCGAAACCATCGCCCGGGCGAGCCTGTCTATCACAGCAGGGTCAATCATCGGCTCATCGCCCTGTATGTTGATGACCACCGATGCCTTGATGTCACTCACCGCCTCGGCCACGCGATCAGTCCCTGACGGATGCCTTGCCCCGGTCATCGCCACCTTGCCGCCAAAAGATTCCACCGCAACCCGAATACGCTCATCGTCCGTTGCAACCAGCACGGCGGACAGCGACCTGGCCATGGAAACCCTTTCGTAAACCCAACGGATCATGGGCTTTCCGCACAAAAGGGAGAGACTTTTCCCCGGAAACCGCGTGGAACCCCACCTGGAAGGAATGACCCCGACAATTTTCTCCGCCATTATCGCTCTCCCCTGATACGCCCAGCCTGGCATAATGCTATTACTCGCCGACTTTCTCGCCATGAAAAACCTCCGGCGGCCGGACCGCAGATTTTCCGTCTTCACCGTCAATATCTTCATCGCTCATGTCGCGAGTTCTCGCCGCCTCTTTCCACTCAAGCTCTATACAGCGATTTTGTTCCGTGACAATCCATTCCCCGAAAATGTCGCGTTCGCGCACCCCGCCTGCCCCGGTCATGTTGCCATAAACCCGCAAGGCGCAGTAATAAATCTTCCGGCCGCCGGTGATGTCGAATGGCGTCATCTTGAAATCGAAATTCTCCAGCTCGGCAACCTGGGCGCCGGACGAGTCGAGCCACAATATCGACCCCCTATTGATCTCAAGATTCACCTTCTGCCGCAATTTCAGAGTCAAGGCGCCCACCTGGCCTATGTCACGCAATTCGCCTACGGCGGACAGCTTGTCCGGCAGCCAATTCCCGGCCTTGTCCTTCACCATGACCAGTGCACAGCGGGAAAGTTTCACATCCATGCGGGAACCAGCCGGCTGCAGGCGGACTTCTTCAACATTCAGTTGCCACGATTCCCCTTCAGCCGGTTCTACAACAAGATTCTTCACTACCAGGCAAAACGGCCATCCCATGCGCGTGGCTTCTATCTTGACCGGCAGCCCCGTCTTCTTCCCTAACCAGTCCTGCGTCTTGTCGCGAAACGCCTTTGTCCGGACCGCCACCATAGCAACAATACCGAGCACTGCGCACAATATCAGAACAAGTATGACGAGTGAACGAAAACTGGAACCGCCACCGCTTCCGCCACGCCCGCCGGAACCGCCGCTGTTCTTTCCTTCTTTCTTTGTTTCTTCAGCGCTCATGATGTCATTCCTTCCCAGCTATCCGTTTGCCGAATATATCCGTTCCAACCCTGATCCATGTCGCGCCCTCCTCTATCGCAAACTCGAAATCATGCGACATGCCCATTGAAAGAGCAGGAAGAGCAAGCCCGGCGCGATCCTGCAGGCGGTCCCGCAATTCCCGCAATTCCCTGAAAAAAGGCCGCGACCCCTCCGGTTCCCTGGTGAAGGGAGGAATGGTCATCAATCCAAGCAGTTCAATCCTGTTCATGCCCGCAGCCGCAGCCACAACATCGCCGGCCTCGTCAGGCCGGAGCCCGAACTTGCTGCTTTCCCCGGCAACGTTGACTTCCACGAATATTTTCATGCTTTTCCCGGCCTGCTCGCATCCGGATTCAACGGCTTCAAGCAGGCGCAGGCTGTCTATAGAGTGAATCGCGGTAAACAACCTGACCGCATCGCGAACCTTGTTGGTCTGGAGATGTCCGACCATATGCCATTCCAGGTCGCCTGGGCACAACGGAATCTTTTGACCGGCCTCGCGAACCCTGCTTTCCCCGAATACACGCATTCCGGAAGCAGCCGCCTCGGCTATCGACTCGGGACATACGCCCTTGGATACCGCAAGGACCGTCACGTCCGACGGATCCCGGCCGGCCGCGGCACAGGCGGATTCCACTCTCCTGCGTACAACATCCAGTCTTCCGGCTACCGTATCGTCCATGTTGTATCCCGCACTCTAATCCGTAATATCGTGCCTGCCTCTTATCGCGCGCGAAAGCGTGACCGGATCGGAATAGGAAATCCCGCTGCCTACCGGAAGCCCGGAGGCCAGGCGGGTAATCCTCACCTTGCGTCCGCGCAGGAGTTCATGAATGAAAGCCGCGGTGGAATCGCTTTCCATGTCCGTTCCCAGCGCAAGAATGACCTCCTTGAATCCTTCCCTGTCAATTCGCTGGACAAGCTTTTCAAGCCGGATATCCCAAGGTCCTTTTGAGTTCATCGCCGAAATACGACCCATGAGAACATGGTAGCGCCCGTTGAAACCGCCTGCGTTTTCAATGGATAGAATATCCGAAGGATCTTCCACCACGCAAAGCGCCTCACCACTTCGCGCCGGATCCCTGCACATCCTGCACGGATCCTCCCCGGTGTTCGTGACGGCTCCGCACAGGGAACAAGGCCGCACAGTTGCCGAAACGTCGCTAAGCGCCGCAACCATGTCCTGTAGCAGGTTTTCCCTGTCGTAGGCCAGTTTCAGGGCCATCCGATCCGAAGTCTTCCGGCCGATTCCAGGCAGCCTGCTCAGTACTCGCGACAACCTTTCCAACTGTTCAAGCATATCGCCCCGCAGGAAAAAATTACATTCCAAGGCCCGGCAGGCCCGGCAAACCCATCTCCGAAGCCAGTTTCGACATTTCCGCCGAAGTCATTTCCCTCGCCGCCTTCTGCGCCCCCTCGACTGCCGCCAGCACCATATCCTCGAGAAGCTCCACGTCTCCTGGATTAACAACTTTCGGATCTATTCTCACACGCTTTACAGATCCGTCGCCAGACACCGTCGCCGTCACCATTCCCCCGCCACTGGAAAAATCAACCGTTTTTTCAGCAAGCTGTCCCTGCACTTTCATCAGTTCTTCCTGCATCGAAGCAGCCTTCTTCAACATCTTCATCATGTTGGCCATGAATGTTCTCCCGTGCCGAGGGACTATTCCCTCACGTCTATTATCTCCCCGCCGAATGCGTCAACGGTTTTCCGAATAGTGTCGTTTTTCAGCAACTCTCTCACGTTTATTTCTTTTACAACCGCAGTCCGGCCGGCAGGCGCCTTCGGAACGGCTTCGGCCGTGGAAGCCGACACCGCCTCAGGCTTGTGAGCAGGAGAGGGAACCGCTGTCCCGGCCGCTACAACCGCCCCTCCGCCGATTTCGTCCCGCAATTTTACAACTTCATCGAGCACCTGCTCGATAGAAACAACGGATGCCGTGCGCGCACTCCGTATCAATGCGGCTTCGAACAATGCCCTTCGCGAAAGTCCGTAACGCAACCTCCTGTCGCAATCCACCAGGATATCGACTATCCTGAGCAGACGCTCCTGTCCGGTCAGCCCGGATAATTCCTTGACGCGCTTTACCTCGTCTACCGGAGCTTCAATCAGCGATATATCAGCGCCTTTACATGAACATATCAGCAGGTTCCTGAAATACAGCAGGAGATCCGAAGTGACACGCTGCAGGTCCCTGCCCTCTTCATCGAGAGCAGAAACTATCTTCATGAGTTGCGATACATCGCCCTTGAGTATGCACTCCACCATTTGATCAAGTGCCTTGCCTGACATCAGGCCGAACACTTCCAGCACGTCAGACTCGGATATGGTATCGCCCTTGAAGGAAACAATCTGATCCAGAGCCGACTCGGCATCGCGCAACCCGCCATCGGCGCCGCGCGCAATAGCGGCCAGGGCGGCCGGCTCGCATTTGATTTTCTCGGATTTCGCGATTTCGGCGAGCCTTTCGACGATCTTTGGCGACGGAATGCGCCGGAGATCGAACCGCTGGCACCGGGAAATGATCGTGGGAAGCACTTTCTGCGGCTCGGTGGTTGCAAATATGAATTTCACGTGAGCCGGAGGCTCCTCTAGTGTCTTCAGAAGCGCGTTAAACGCGGCGGAACTCAGCATGTGCACTTCATCGATGATGTATATCTTGAAAGGGCCGCGAGTGGGAAGGTACTGCACAGTGTCGCGCAGGTCCCTTATCTGGTCCACCGAATTATTGGACGCGCCGTCTATTTCAACCACATCCAGATTGCGGCTTTCCGCTATTTCCCTGCAGGAATCGCACTTGTTGCAAGGCTCGACCGACGGACCGCCATTGCAATTCAGGGCTTTCGCGAGAATACGGGCAATGGAGGTCTTGCCGATACCCCGGGGGCCGACAAAAAGGAATGCATGGGCTATGCGTTTCGTCCGAATCGCGTTCTTCAGCGTATCAGTAACGTGATTTTGCCCGACAACATCGCCAAACCGCTGCGGACGCCAGGCTCTTGCTATTACGTTGTATGTCATTGGCCGGAACTCCATGAAGCGCTTGCAAAACCTCCTTCATAGGTTATGCAAGCGCAGCATTCAGAAGCCAGAAGTCAGTATTCAGTATTCTGACTCCTGAATTCGATCTTGCAAACACCCTGAAGGGGCTTTTGCAAGATCCTCTCCAAATTAAAACGGTCGTGCACCCTCGGTCGTCAACGGCCGATGCCGGAAACCTCACACAACTCGGCTCCGGCCAGGTTGACCCGCGGCGCCCGGACTATTCGGCGTACCGCTGCTACCTTCCGGTCCTGACGGGGTTTTGCCGCAATCCGTCGCACGGGGCCCGGCCATCATCGCTCCATTGTGGCGCCCCGCGCAAAACAACCGGCGTCTCGCTCGGGAATTCGACCCTGCTATAGCGGTTTGCAGGTCACCATGAATCGCTCCATGGCTCAGGGCACCGCTGGTTCCCCGTCTAGCACAACCGTCAGAACAGTACCTTCCCTCCCGTGTTCTTGACAAGCGGAATAGTTTACACCAGCAGGCAGTTATATTACCATGTGTCCGTGCTCGAAATAACAGACAACAGCAACACGACGGAAGCGGACGTGTTTTTCATGCGGATGGCGCTAAAGGAAGCGCAAATCGCGGCAGATAACGGAGAAGTGCCCGTGGGCGCTGTAATCGTGCACAACGATAAAATCGTCGGCAAGGC
>Ga0172375_10003241_pt1 | contig 24829 bp, 21 predicted proteins | sample LakKiv1m_FD_114537 | JGI IMG/M metagenome (GOLD analysis project Ga0172375, IMG submission 114537) | Freshwater microbial communities from Kabuno Bay, South-Kivu, Congo - kab_092012_11.1m | ecosystem: Environmental > Aquatic > Freshwater > Lake | place: Democratic Republic of the Congo...
CTGCGGAACTGCGCCTGCAATGCTTGTGAACGATGATTTTTATGAGAACTTAACCGAAAAATATATAGAGGAGATATTGGGAAAATATAAATGAAGACAGTGCCAAAGTATCAGAGAGTCAGAGTATCAAAACTTTGCCCCTCTGACTCTTTGACCCTTTGATACTAAAACGATGGAAAACGTGCTCCTAAAAAACATAGACAACCCGGACTCCACCGACATTAATGAATATAAAAAGGCCGGAGGGTATCAGGGCATATCAAAGGCATTTGAACTCCAGCCAAAAGAGATAATCGATGAGGTGAAAAGAGCCGGGCTGAGGGGGCGTGGCGGCGCAGGATTCCCTGTTGCAATGAAGTGGACGTTTGCTTCATCAGACGCTAAGTCCCCGAAGTATCTTTTATGCAATGCGGATGAAGGAGAACCCGGCACATTCAAAGACAGGCCGATACTCGAAAAAAATCCACATCTTCTTATCGAGGGAATGGCTATATCAGGCTATGCAATTGGAGCAGAATACGGATACATATATCTTCGAGGCGAATATCCTGCGGCAAAAAATATTCTTAACAGGGCCATTAAACAGGCCTATGACAATAATCTTCTTGGGGGTAATATCTTAGGGAAAGGGATAAAATTTCACCTCGCTGTTCATCAGGGCGCAGGGGCCTATATATGCGGCGAAGAAACCGCTTTGATAGAATCTCTGGAAGGGGATAAAGGACAGCCGAGGATCAAGCCCCCGTTTCCCGTTAATGTCGGGGTCTTTTCAAAACCCACGGTTATAAATAATGTTGAAACCCTGTCCAATCTCCCGTATATCATCGGGATCGGCGGAGACGCCTATTCAAAAATAGGCAGTCCGGAATGCCCGGGGCCAAAATTATATTGCGTGAGCGGCCATGTCGAAAAACCAGGCGTCTATGAACTGCCGATGGGAACACTTCTCAGAGATATTATCTATGTCCACTGCAACGGGATAAAGGGAGGCAGAAAGCTTAAGGCAGTTATACCGGGCGGCGTCACAACTCCGATACTTCCTCCGGATAAAATAGACTGCCCCATGGATTTTGTTAATATGCCAAAGCACGGAAGCATGCTCGGCTCGGGAGCTGTGATTGTAATGGATGAGACCGTATGCCTTGTAAAAGTTTGTTACAGGGCATTGAAATTTCTCGAACATGAATCATGCGGAAAATGCACTCCATGCCGTGAAGGCACCGGCTGGCTCAGAGCCATACTCGGGAGAATCGAAAACGGCGAAGGCGCAGAAGGAGACATAGATCTCCTGCTTTCTGTTTCAGGCAATATGCTTGGCAAGACGTTCTGCCCTCTCGGAGACGGAGCTGCGTCTGTTGTCCAGAATTTTTTAAAACATTTCAGGCCGGAATTCGAGGAACATATAAAAGATGGAAAATGTAAATTTTAAAGATTATGGTGAATCGCTATTCGGTGAATCGGTGAATCGCAAAAACCCATTTACCCATTTACCTATTCACCTATTTACCAATTAATTATGATTACCATTACCATAAACGGAAAAGAGATAAAGCTCGAAAAGCCCGTTACGGTTCTTGAGGCTGCGCGGTCTGTAGGAATAAAAATCCCGACGCTCTGCTATCACGAGCAGCTTGAAAGATACGGCGGATGCAGATTGTGCCTTGTTGAGGTTGAAAAAATTCCAAGGCTTCAGACAGCATGCACTTTAATGGCTACGGACGGCATGGTTATAAGAACAGAGACCGAGCAGATAGCTGATGTGCGCAGGGGTACTCTGGAATTTCTGCTTGCCAACCATCCTCTCGACTGTCCATATTGCGATAAGGCAGGCGAGTGCGAGCTTCAGGATCTTGTTGAAAAATACGGCCCGACAACGAGCAGGTTTAAGGAGAAAAAGAGAAAAATTCCTGAAAGCCTTGAAGACCCTGTCATAGTTCGGAATACCGAGAGGTGCATAATGTGCACCAGATGCGTAAGAATGTGCGAAGGCGTTCAGGGCGCATCGGCCATTGCGGTCATAGACAGGGGAGGACATTCGCATATAGAACCTTTCTCAGGCAAGAAATTCAACTGCGAATACTGCGGCAACTGTATCTCAGCCTGTCCTGTCGGAGCAATCATGTCAAAACTTCACAGGCATAGTTACAGGCCATGGCAGCTCACAAAAGAGACAAAAACAATATGCCCATATTGCGGAGTAGGATGTACGCTGTTTGTTCAGGTGCGAGATGATGCCATCAAAAGAGTCGTGCCAAAGCTCGGCGCAGGAATCAATAACGGCCTGCTTTGTTCAAGAGGTAAATTCGGCTATGAATTTGTCGGAAGCAATGAAAGGCTGAGTAAACCGCTGATAAGAATAGCGCCAAAAGGAGACACGGGGAAACAGGGACACGGAGACGTGGAGAAAAATCTCTCCCATTCACCGATTCACCCATTCACCGATTCACCTCTCTTTAGAGAAGCAACATGGGAAGAGGCCCTGAGCCTTGCCGCAAAAAAACTGGAAGAGATTAAAAATAAATACGGCAGTCCTGCGATAGCGGGCATAGCGTCGCCGAGATGCACCAATGAAGATAATTACGTATTTCAGAAATTCATGAGAGCAACGATAGGAACAAATAACATTGACAGCACGGCAAGGACAGGATATGCAGGCGCGCAGAAATTCATAGAAAATATTTTCGGCCATGGGGCAACGGCAAATCCAATACCGGAGATTTCTAATTTTGATTCCATCCTTGTGATAGGCGGAGACCCGACAGCAATAAATCCGATACTCGGGCTCCAGATAAGGGCCTGTTCAAGAAAAGGCGGCAATATATTAACAATAGGCCGGGTTAACGGCCTAAAATATTTCAACCCAATTGAGCTTAAGCCGTCGCTTTTCAGTGAAGCAGTTCTGCTCGAAGGCATTGTCTCCTCTCTGAAAAGCAAGAAAACACTTTCAGGCTCGAATCAAAGACTTGAGGCCGCTATTAAAGGCATAAATACTTCGATTGAAGAAACTGCAAGGATATGCGGAGTTTCAGGAAAAGACATAGCGGGGTTCGTTGACCTGCTTTCGGAATCGTCCAGGCCTGCTATAGTTATAGGGAAAGAAACAGCGCAGAGCATTGGCGGAAGCTATAAACTTTTGCTGCTGTCAGCGATAACCTATCTTATAAACGGCAGAATTTACCTCCTCTCCGAGCAGGCTAATGAACAAGGCGTGCTTGATATAGGATGCTCGCCTGATTTCCTGCCCGGATACAGAATAACTGATAACGCCGGGCTTTCGATATTTGATATGATCAATCCCGCGAAAAATACCGTTATAAAGGCTATGTATATTATGGGCGAAAATCCTGTTTTTAATCTTCCTGATTCTAAAAAAATTGAGTCTGCTCTTAAAAACATAGACTTCCTTGTTGTGCAGGATATATTTCTTACTGAAACAGGAAAACTCGCGGATGTTGTGCTTCCTGCGCTGAGCTGGTCAGAAAAAGACGGCACATTTACTAATATGGAAAGAAGGATACAGCGGTTGCGAAAGGCGGTCAACAGGGAAGGACTTGAAGACTGGAGAATTATCTCGGAGATATCAACCCGGATGGGAACAATTTTAGATTACTCCGGCGCCGGGGCTATTTTTGAGGAAATAAGCAGGGTTTCTCCATTATATAAAAATATGACCTATGGAGAAATAGAAAAAGGGAATGCGATATATCCATATAAGGGCGGGCCGGGGAAAAGCGTAACAGAAGAGATTCAGATAAACAAAGGCAGGGCTATCGATGTTAAGGGCAAATTATATCTTGCGCTTGAAAGGCCGCTATTCCACTCAGGGACCTTAAGCAGAAAAGCTCCTGCATTGGTAAAGATATATCCTGAGGCTGTCCTGAAGATAAGCCCTGAAACAGCCGCAGCGCTTTCTCTTAAAGCAGGAGACATCGTGAGGGTTTCTACAAAGGCAGGGCAATTAGAACTGCCTATGGCTATTGATAAAGAACTTGAAAAGTCACTTGTGCTGCTTACAAATAATTTCGAGAATAAGGGAGCATTCAGCCTTATGGAATATACCATTAACCCTGTAACGCAGGCTCCTTGCATAGAAGGCAATGAAGTGAAAGTAGAAAAGGTGAAGCTATGAACGAGATCCTCCAGTCATTCATTGCCTTGGGATCTAAAAACCCTATGGCAAAGATTGGGATAGACATAGCAATAATATTTCTAAAAATCGCTGTTGTTATGGGAATAGCGCTGCTGCATGTTGCATATGCGACTTACTGGGAGCGCAAGGTCATAGGCCATATGCAGGTGAGGCTCGGCCCCATAGAGGTCGGATGGCACGGGCTGCTTCAGCCTATAGCGGATGGAGTAAAACTTTTCTTTAAGGAAGATATAATCCCTGCCGATGCGGATAAACCGTTATTTTATCTTGCGCCGGTAATATTCATGGTATCCGCCCTAACCTCATTGTCCGTGCTGCCGTTCTTCGAGGGTTTTGTGATTGCCAATATAAATATCGGGCTGCTTTTCCTTCTCGCAATGTCTTCTCTCGGGGCATATGGGATTATTATCTCAGGCTGGGCTTCGAACTCAAAATACGCATTCTTGGGAGGACTCAGGTCAGCCTCCCAGATCATAAGCTACGAGATTGCAATGGGGCTAAGCCTTGTGGGCGTAATGATAATGGCAGGCTCTCTGAACCTTTCGGATATTGTCAGGGCTCAGCAGCAATCTCCTCTGGGTATTTTTGCGATACCCCAGATACTCGGCTTCTTTATATTTGTCGTTGCCGCATTCGCAGAGACCAACAGGCTTCCGTTTGATCTGCCTGAGGCTGAAAGCGAACTCGTTGCAGGATACTTCACGGAATACAGCGGTTTCAGGTTTGCCCTATTCTTTCTCGGTGAATACACAGGGATGTTAATCATGTCCTCTATTGCAGTCATATGCTTTTTAGGTGGCTGGACACTGCCCCAATTCGTTATGAACGCGCTACCTGTCCTCTCGAAAATTCCGAATTTCTTCTGGATAATCGTCTTCCTGGTAAAGGTCTATGCGTTTATGTTTTTTTATTATTGGGTCAGGGCCACCCTGCCGAGATATAGATATGACCAGCTTATGGCTATCGGGTGGAAATTGCTTATCCCGTTAGCCCTTTTAAATATAGTTATAACAGCCACACTGAAAATTATGAAATTAATATGAAAATCGGAAATATCATAAAGAGGCTGTTTTTTATCGAGATACTGAAGGGCCTAGCTCTGACACTGAAATCAATGTTCACGCCTGCTGTCACAAGACGCTACCCGAAAGTGAAGCGGCCTGTGCAGCCCGGGTTCAGAGGGCTCCACGCGCTTGCAAAAGATGAGAACGGCAAGATGAAATGTGTGGGATGCGGCCTCTGCGGAGCTTACTGCCCGTCAAAATGCATCTATATTTATACCTCGGACGGCGAAGACCACACAAAGGTCGTTGACAGGTATGAGATAGAAGCGCTCAGGTGCATTTACTGCGGTTTCTGCGTTGAGGCGTGTCCTTTCGGAGCAATCACATTAAGCGAACATTATGAATACTCAAATTATTCGAGAGATGACTTTTATATGACAAAAGAAAAACTTCTTTCAAACTGGGATAAATATTTTACAGGGGAAAAAGGGGGAAAATATTTTGAAAAATTCTGGGGCCCGAAATCAAAACACTTTACCGGATATGAAGGGCAGGCGGTGTTTAGGAAAATTAAAAATGAAAAATGAAAAATTAAAAAGCTTTTTCGATGAATCGCTATCAGGTGAATCGGTGAATCGCAAAAACCTATTCACCCATTTACCCATTCACCTATTAACCATACAGCGGAGCGCACATGTTGCCTAAATTATTTTTCGGATATTTTGCATCGACAATAATTATTTTTTCACTGCTCGTTATCACGAGAAGAAACCCTGTGCACAGCGTCATGTGGATGCTCCTTCTTTTCTTCCATATCGCAGGCCTGTATTTATTTCTGAATGCCGAATTCATTGCGGCAATACAGGTAATCGTATATGCAGGCGCGATACTTGTGCTTTTCCTTTTTGTCATCCTGCTTCTCAATCTAAGAGAAGAATTCAGGATTAAAAAGTTTATGGGGGCATGGCCTGCCGGGTTCCTCATATCTATTTTTCTGCTTGTAGCCATTATAAGCTCCTTGCGTTATCTCGAAGTGTCTCCATCAGGCAAATATTCAATCGAATTTATACAAAAGGAAACGCACACAAAAGCTCTCGGGCAGGTGTTATATACAGACTTTTTATTCCCGTTTGAAATAGCATCACTGGCGCTTCTTGTAGCAATAGTAGGCGCAATAGTGCTTGCGAAGAAAAAGATGAGGAGCTGAAGAAAATTAAAAATGCAAAAATCAAAATTCAAAAATAAGGAATTCATCAATTTTAAATTTTTAGTTTTAAATTTTGAATTCTCGCGGAGTGAGTTATGGTTCCGTTAAACTGGTATTTGATGTTGAGCGCGGCGGTTTTTGCAATCGGCGTTTTGGGTTTTCTGATAAGAAGGAATATCATAATAATTTTTATATCCATAGAGCTGATGCTGAACGCGGTCAATATCAGCCTTGTCGCATTCAGCCACTATCTGCAGGACCTAAGGGGCCAGATACTGGTATTTTTCGTTATCACAGTTGCAGCGGCAGAGGCGGCGATAGGGCTTGCGATCATCATCGCCCTTTTCAGGAATAAAGACACTGTTCATGTTGACGAGATGAATGAGATGAAGGGATAATATAAATGAATAATTATCTTTTAATACCATTTTTGCCGTTAGCTGCATTCGTGATAAATATCCTCTTCGGCAGGAGATATTTAAAAGAGAATGCTCACTGGGTATCCATACTTGCGGTTGCAGGCTCGTGGGTTCTGGCAGTTATGACATTGACCGGTATGCTTGCGGGTAAACCAATAATCAATCAGGATCTTTATTCATGGATGGTATCCGGGAATTTCAAGGTCTCGGTCGGATTTCTCATAGACCAGCTTACGGCAGTGATGCTTGTAGTTGTCACAACATGCAGCACGCTCATTCATGTCTATTCCGTAGGCTATATGCACGGAGACAAGGGCTATTACAGGTTCTTTGCGTATCTGAGTCTTTTCACGTTCTCAATGCTCATGCTTGTCATGGCTAATAATTTCCTCCAGCTTTATTTCGGCTGGGAGGCAGTAGGACTCTGCTCATATTTCCTTATCGGGTATTATTTCGATAAAAAATCAGCATCCGATGCAGGCAAAAAGGCTTTCATAGTGAACAGGTTCGGAGACTTCGGTTTCGGGCTTGGAGTAATTATGATATTCCTGACATTCGGCACGATTTACTATGAGCCTGTGTTTGCGCAGGCAGGAGGGCTTGCTTCGCAGACAGTAAATTTCCTCGGCTATGACGTGCATCTTATGACCTTGATAGCGCTTCTTTTATTCTGCGGCGCAATCGGTAAATCAGCGCAAATGCCCTTGCATGTGTGGCTTCCCGATGCAATGGAAGGCCCGACTCCTGTGAGCGCGCTTATCCACGCGGCCACTATGGTAACGGCAGGCGTTTTCCTCGTTGCAAGGTGCAGCCCCCTATTCAGCCTTTCGGAAACTGCGCTTATAGTGGTTGCATTGACAGGAGCCATTACGTCTTTGTTTGCGGCAACCATCGGCCTTGTCCAGAATGATATAAAAAGGATTATCGCATATTCAACTATAAGCCAGCTCGGTTATATGTTCCTGGCAGCAGGGGTCGGCGCATATTCTGCCGGCGTGTTCCATTTATATACTCATGCATTTTTTAAGGCTCTTTTATTCTTATGCGCGGGAAGCGTAATGCACGCAATGTCAGGCGAGCTTAATTTACAAAAAATGGGCGGGCTTAAAAAATATATGCCTGTTACATACTGGACAATGCTTATCGCATCATTGAGCATCGCAGGTGTTCCGGGCCTTGCGGGATTTTTCAGCAAGGATGAAATTCTCTGGCTTGCGTATGCAGGCGCAAGCCCTGTAGGCAGATTCGTGTGGGTAATCGGAACGGTCGTCGCGTTCCTCACGGCATTTTATTCTTTCAGGCTTATATTCCTCACATTCCACGGAAAGTTCCGCGGAACTCATGAGCAGGAGCATCATCTCCATGAATCTCCAAAGGCTATGACAATCCCTCTGATACTTCTTTGCGGTGGCGCAATTGCGTCAGGGTGGGTTGGGATACCTCACCTATTAGGAGGAGGCGCTCATTTCACGGAATTTTTAAAGCCTGTGCTCGGGCACCCCGAGGCGAACGCTACGCATGCGGAGGAGTGGATGGTGATGGCTATATCGATAATCGCCGGGCTCTCGGGCATAGGCCTTGCGGCATTATTCTATCTTGTAAAGACCGATATCCCTGTAAAACTTGCTCAACAGTTCAGCGCTGTTCACAAAATCCTCTTTAATAAATATTATGTTGATGAACTTTACAGTTTCTTAATAGTCCGGCCGGCTATCTGGACCGCAAAGAACATCCTGATAAATATTACGGATACAAAGATTATAGAGGCTGTTGTAAACGGAATACCGAAAAGCATCGGCGCATTCAGCGGGCAACTAAGAAAAATCCAGACAGGATTCTTACAGCATTACGCGGCAATCATGGCAACCGGGATATTAATAATAATTGCCGTAATGCTTTTGAGGTAAATAATGGAACAGGTGATTATGAATAAATCAGGATTCCCGATATTGAGCGCTCTTATCTTCCTGCCGATAGCAGGCGCGCTATTATTGCTTTTAATAAACAGGACCAAGGAAGCATTGATAAAATGGCTCAGCCTTATCGTCAGCATAGCTGCCTTTATATTATCCATTCCCCTATTCACTAATTTTGACAAGACTACTCATTTGATGCAGTTTACTGAAAAACATAAGTGGATACCGTTATGGAATGTAAACTATTCTCTCGGCCTTGACGGCATAAGCGTGCTGTTTGTGCTTCTGTCAACGCTGATCACAATACTCTGCGTTTTAATTTCATGGGATTCCATAAAGGTAAAGGCAAAAGAGTTCTATATTTCCATCCTTATAATGGAAGGCGCGATGATCGGCGTGTTCTGCTCTCTGGATTTCATGCTCTTCTATCTCTTCTGGGAGGCAATGCTCATCCCCATGTATTTATTGATCGGTGTTTGGGGCGGCCCTAACAGAATTTATGCCGCCGTCAAATTCTTCCTTTATACGCTTGTCGGAAGCGTGCTAATGCTTGTCGGAATAATCGTGCTTTATTTTCATGCGGGACAGACATTCAATATACTTGAGCTTATGGCCAAAGCCTATCCGTATAAATTACAGTTCTGGCTATTCTGGGCGTTCTTCGCGGCCTTTGCAGTTAAGGTTCCGATGTTCCCTGTGCATACATGGCTTCCTGACGCTCACACAGAGGCCCCGACAGCAGGCAGCGTTATCCTTGCGGCAGTGCTCATTAAGATGGGGGCTTATGGTTTCCTGAGATTTTCCTTGCCGCTATTCCCCGAGGCATCAAAGGCAATGACCCCTCTTATGCTTACGCTTTCAGTGATAGCAATTATATACGGAGCAGTAATCTGCCTTGCGCAGACAGATCTAAAACGGCTCATCGCCTACAGTTCTGTAAGCCACATGGGCTTTGTGACGCTCGGGATATTCGCTCTTAATGTTCAGGGAATGGAAGGCGGGATACTCCAGATGATAAACCACGGGATAGTCACAGGCGCGTTATTTTTGAGCGTCGGAATGATTTATGACAGGACGCATACAAGGCAGATTGCGGATTATGGAGGAGTTGCATCCGTGATGCCGGTTTATGCGGCAGCCTTTATGATATTCACTCTTGCATCCATAGGCCTGCCCGCGACAAACGGTTTTATCGGGGAGTTCCTGATAATTCTCGGCGGTTTTGCCGCAAGCCAGTGGGCGGGAGTTCTTGCCGCGACAGGCATTATCATAGGCGCAGGTTATATGCTCTGGCTTTACCAGAGGGTATTTTTCATGGAGACGAACACGAAAGTTGCGGGGCTTAATGATATTAATGCAAGGGAAATGCTCGCGCTCCTTCCTCTGGCGCTGCTCATATTCTGGATAGGCGTTTATCCTAATGCATTTCTCGGATTCATGCATGAATCCGTAAGGCACCTGCTTGAAAGAGTGAATGCAGGGAGCGCTTCGGAAATAAATATTGCAAAGAACATAATGGAGATACTGAAATGACGCCATTTGTAATGCCTGACCTCAGGCCTGTAATGCCTGAAATCATAATGACCATATTCGCTCTTGTTGCGCTGCTTGCAGACCTTTTCCTGAAAAGAAAAGAGACCGTGGGGTTCCTAAGCGTAATAAGCGTTGCGGCAGTTATATATGCTCTCGCAGGCTCTTATGGCACAACATTCAACGGCATGTTCATAGCAGACGGCTACAGCCTTTTCTTTAAGCTTGTCTTTTTGCTGAATCTAACGCTAACTGTCCTGATATCCGTAAAATACATCGCGGTTGAAAAAGTTAATTTTGGAGAATATTACAGCCTGATACTTTTCTCAACGCTCGGCATGATGATTATGGCATCGGCAGGAGACCTGATAGTTCTTTATCTGGGAATTGAACTCATGGCATTAAGCACATACATCCTTGCGGGCTTTATAAGATACGACACCAAATCCAACGAAGCCGCCATGAAATATTTCCTGCTCGGCGCGTTCGCTTCCGCATTCCTCCTTTACGGAATTGCGCTCATATACGGGTTGACAGGAACAACAGACTTACACAAAATCGGTGAATCGGTTAATCGGTTAATCGGTGAATCGAAAACCTCTTCGTCTATTCACCCATTCACCCATTCACCACTTCTTTTGAGTATGATCATGTTTGCGGCGGCCTTCTCGTTCAAGATTGCCGCCGTGCCTTTTCATATGTGGGCTCCTGACGCATATGAAGGAGCGCCTACGTCAATTACGGCATTTATGTCCGTAGGGCCGAAGGCGGCAGGCTTCGCAGTAATCGGAAGGGTTTTCCTTACAGCCTTCGGATCGGTAAAAATGGAATGGTCGGCAATACTTATCCCTGTTGCAATCCTTACAATGGCAGCCGGCAATATAGCTGCGCTTTCACAGACTAACATAAAAAGGATGCTTGCATATTCATCTATCGCCCATGCAGGTTATGCGCTTCTTGGAATAATAGCGGGGTCGGCAGACGGAGTCGCAAGCGTTATGAACTATATGCTTATCTACGCCTTCATGAACATGGGCGCATTCGCGGTCGTGATAACGCTCAGGGCCGAAGGTTTCAAAGGCGATAATATTTCAGATTATGAGGGGCTTGCAAAGACCCATCCGGCTGCGGCAGCATTGATGCTCGTATTCATGTTCTCTCTGACAGGCATTCCTCCGACAGCAGGTTTCATGGGTAAGTTTTATGTTTTCATGAGCGCTGTGAATGCCGGCTATACATGGCTTGTTATAATTGCAGTGATATTCAGCGCAATATCGGCATACTTCTATCTAAGAATAGTTATGTACATGTACATGCGAGAGCCGAAGGAAACTGTCCGGCTTACCGCATCTCCATCTATAAGCCTCGCCCTTGCCATTACGGCAATAGCAGTTTTGGTTATCGGAATTCTTCCTTCTGCCTTCGTGAATTTCGCGCGCGCTGCCGCAGGGTTTTAACGCCCAGGCAGAAATATAAAAAATTCAACAAGCAGGACTGATTTTTGCTTACTGCCCTCTCTGACAGCCGCCAAATTAAGACAAAAAAATCATTGACAATATATATTATGTCTGGTAGGATTTTTGTAGCTTTATAAATCGCTTTTATTTTAAACAGCATCATTAAGATGCTAAACAATAGAAAAGGGGGGAACGATGGCAAAGAAGAAAGTCGCAAAGAAGAAAGCAGCAAAGAAGAAAGTCGCAAAAAAGAAGGTAGCAAAGAAGAAAGTCGCAAAGGCTAAGACAAAGAGGAAACCGAATGCAGCGTTTATGAAGCCGATGAAGATCAGCTCCGCGCTCGCAGCAGTAGTAGGCGACAAGCCCATCCCAAGAACAGAGGTTACCAAGAAACTCTGGCAGTATATCAAGAAGAGAGGCCTGCAGGATAAGGTCAACAGAAGAAACATTAATGCCGATGCAAACCTCAAGGCAGTATTCGGAGGAAAGAGCACAGTATCAATGTTCGAGATGACCAAGTTGGTCAACAAACATCTTAGCTAAAAATTTTATTTATAAAATAAAAAGGCGGACGGGCAAATGCCATCCGCCTTTTTATTTTTCTACTTCCGTTTTTCCTTTGCATGCTGAATGCGCACCCTTCTTCCGTGCAGCACACTGTCATTAATGGCGCTGATGACCCTATCGGCAAGGTCTGCAGGCACCTCGACAAAACTGAATGTATCAAACAGGGCTACATTCCCTATCTTCCTCGCAGGGATATCAGCCTCATCAGAAATGGACTTAACAATATCCCCAACCTTTATCCTGTCTTTTCTGCCGATTGTCATAAAGAGCCTTACAAACCCCGTACTCGAAGACGGCCTTTCAGCGGCAAATTCCTTAATATCGCTGACATCCATATCTCCGAAAATAATACTGAGCGCTGCCGCTGCAACATCCTCCGGAGAATATTTGGCAAAAAGTTTTCCTGCAAGCGGAAGATATTTGGCATGTCTGTTTTCGCTTATCTCCTGTTCGAGACCCGCCATCATCTCTCCTTCCCTTGCCTTTTTAACCTCATCCTTTGTAGGCAACTTGGCCTTGCTTATCTTTGTCTTCGCAGATTTCTCGATAAGCTTCAGATGCCTGTATTCCCTTGGAGTGACAAAGGTCAGGGCTATGCCTGATTTCCCTGCCCTCCCTGTTCTTCCTATCCTGTGGATGTAACTGTCGGGATCCTGAGGTATGCTGTAATTAATAACATGGGAAACATTAGTGATGTCAAGGCCGCGGGCCGCAACGTCGGTTGCAACGAGTATATCTATATCTCCTTTTTTAAACTTCCCCATCATCTCATCCCTGTGAGACTGTGTAAAGTCGCCGTGAATCGCGCCTGCATAGTATCCCAGCTTCTGCAGCTTTCCCGACACATCGTCAACGTCTCTTTTTGTATGGCAGAAAACAAGCGTTAACGATGGATCCTCCACGTCTAAAAGACGCGTAAGCGCATTTATCTTGTCCTCTTCTCTTACCTCATAAAAAACCTGCTTGATCTTTGAGACAACCATTTCCGTAGCATCCACGCGGACATTTTCGGGGTTGTTCATATATTTCATTGCTATAGCGCGGATTTCCGGAGGCATTGTCGCGGAAAAAAGCATGGTCTGTCTTTTCTCGGGGATCTCCTTGAGTATCCGTTTCATATCTTCGATAAATCCCATGTTGAGCATCTCGTCAGCTTCGTCAAGGACAAGCATCTTGATATCTTTGAGCATAAGGGTTTTTCTCTTAATGTGATCAATCACGCGTCCCGGCGTGCCGACCACAACGTCAACTCCTTTTCTCAGGCTCTGGAACTGTCTTTCGATAGACTGCCCTCCGTAAATCGGCACTGAAAGAATTCCCTTGCCCTGGCCGATCTTGTTTAACTCCTGCGCCACCTGCATTGCAAGTTCGCGCGTCGGCGTAAGCACGATTGCATAGGGGAATTTTCCCCTTTTACCTTTCTCGACAATCGGAATGCCGAATGCAGCGGTCTTTCCCGTGCCTGTCTGAGCCTGCCCCACTATATCCTTTCCCTCCATTACAGGCGGGATGGCTATTTTCTGTATCGGCGTCGGCTCTTCAAAGCCCATATCAGACAGAGACTTTAGAATCGTGTCCGATATCCCAAACTCATAAAATTTTTTGTACATCAAAATATTTTTCTCCTTTTTTAGAACGTTCTACGTTCTTCATTTTTGTTTTAAAACATTGAAGCAGCATGACGGGGTTTACTTGAGATAAATCCTTGGAAGCTCTTCTCGATGCCTTAAGATTGTTAGATCATGGCATATCTTAGACTGTAATGTCAACTCTGTTAGAAAGCAATGCCCCCGCATTTATGAAGGGGTTACAAAGCACGTCCGGGCCTGAAAACTTTTTTAGCTTGACAAAAATGGCTGAGTAGGTTAAAACTTTAACGATGGTTATTAGACGCACATTCAGTTTTTTATTACTTTTTCTGCTCCTGTCGGCGCCTTTTTATAATGCCGATGCAGGGGAGAAACAACCAACGGATATCAGTCCCGCAGCCGTAGAAAAAACAGAAGAAGTAAAAATAGCGGACGTCCAAGGCGCGATTCCGGCAGAGCCCGAGCCTGAAATAAAACCTGAAATAAAAGCTGAGGTAACCCCCGATATTGAAATAGCGCCTGAAGCAAAACCTGTTGCGCCGGACCCGATAATCACGCCCTACAAGTCCGATCCTGCAGCGGTAAGGGCAGTTGAAAAAAGCGTATCTCTTTTTTCAGAGGGAATAAAAGAAAGATTTTCCATCTATCTGATCCGTTCGGGAAGATATCTTGAGTTGATGAAAGAGATTTTAAAAAGCAAAAATGTTCCCGAGAATATAGTATTCCTCTCTTTAATAGAAAGCGGTTTTAATCCATACGCATATTCTGTTGCAAGGGCAGTCGGCCCGTGGCAGTTTATCTCGGCAACAGCAAAGAGATACGGCCTTGTAATCGACTGGTGGAGGGATGAGAGAAGAGACCCTGTAAAATCTACAGAGGCTGCCGCAAACTATCTGAATGACCTCTACGGGATGTTCGGTTCATGGAACCTTGCAATGGCTGCTTACAATGCGGGCGAAGGCAAGATTCTGAGGGCGTTAAACCGCTCAAAGTCCGATGACTACTGGTCTTTATTAAAGACACGCCATATAAAAAGAGAGACAAAAAACTATGTCCCTCGTTTTATAGCCGCAAGCATTATTGCTGAGAATCCCGAGGAATTTGGGTTTAAAAATATTGCCTATCATCAGCCGCTTAATTACGATGAGGTTGCAATACATGGGCCAATTGATCTTGAGGTTGCGGCAAAATGCGCGGATACGGCAGTGGAGACAATCAGGGAGCTTAATCCTGAACTCAGAAGATGGTGCACGCCGCCTGACGCGTCTGTTTATATGCTCAGGGTTCCCTCCGGGACAAAAGAGTTATTCGAGAAAAATCTTGCCGATATCCCGGAAGATGAACGGTTTAGCGTTGAGACTTATACCGTAAAAAAAGGCGATAGCATATACAAGATTGCCAAAAAAGCCGGGGTAACTGTAAAAGCTATCCTCGTGCTTAATTCCATGGATAAAATAAGGCCTCTGAAGTCAGGAACCGAGATAAACCTGCCGCCGAAAGAAAAATTTGAACTTGACAGGGATGACAGGTATGAAATCAGGAAGGCATCGCATAAAAAATCTAAGTATAAAAAATCTAGATATAAGAAATCCAAGCATAAGAAATCTAACTATAAAAAATCTAAATCCATTAAACATAAAAAAAGTAATGCCGTTAAGTCTACAAAGCCCCACAATAAAAAGACGCTGGTTACTGCTCTGAACGCCAAGAAGGATATTGCTGCCGACTAACCCTTCTTTTTCTCGCCCAGCCTCGCCTGAGCTTCTTCTGCAAACAACGACTGAGGAAAATTTTTTGTGAGTTCCTCATATTTTTTCTTTGCCTCTTCTGTTCTGCCCGTTGCTTCAAGAATCTTTCCTGATTCCATAAGCGCGAGGTCTTTATAAGTCCCTGTCTTATACTTGTAAAGCACATCAAGAGACTTTAACGCATCTTCGCTGTTTCCCTTCTTAAGATTTACCATTGCCATCTTATGATAGGACAGCGGGACAAACCTCTCATCGTCGGGGAAGCGCTGATTTAATTCCTTCAGTGTGTTCAGCGCGTCGTCATATTTTCCCGTTTCATAATAGCAGTTAGCAATGTAGTATAAAGACACAGGCGACTTTTTTGTATCGTAAGCCTTTTTAAATATTTCCAATGCCTTTTTATATCGTTCTTCTTCCGCAACAGGCTGGTTCTGATAAAGGCCGTAGTATATTTTATATGCCTCGTATCCAAGTTTTTCGGCCCTATTTTTAAGAGCGGCGTTATAGATAAAGAATCCTGAGATCAAGCCGGCGGATATAATTACGGCTGCGGCCCCTCCAATAAAAAACCTTTTCCTTTTTTTCGCAGACTCCTTTAGGTGAGATATAACGCTCTTTACCTCTATCTCAGCGGCCGGTTTTTTTACAAGTTTCTTTTTTATCGGTTTTGGCATTAATCCCTCCTCAACGCCTTTTCTACAATAGCCTTTGAAGTTTCAAAGACGGATTCTATGCGGTTCACATCTACGCCTGCCGCAAGAAGTATGTTACGCGCCGTCTCTTTTGTTATAAGGTCCTCAGGACTGTGAGTGTCTGTATTTATTACTAACGGCACGCCAAATTTTACAGATTCCTTTGCAACATGCCCGTTAGAAAGCGAATGCCCCTTTCGTGACGTAATCTCAAGGGCAACGCCTTTTTCTTTCGCAAGGAGAAGGTCTTCAGTTGAGATAATTCCGGGATGAGAGACTATATCTGCGCCTGCTCCGATTGCGGCCCTGTTTGTCCCCGGAGATACAGGCTCGACTATTGTTTCTCCGTGAACAACGACTATCTTTGCGCCGAGCTGCCGCGCTTCTTTGACCATTGAGGAAATAAGCGCCGGCGGGACATGGGTTATCTCAGCGCCCGGGATTATAGCAATAGAAATATGCTCTTTAAGCGTCTTTATTGCTTTTACGATTCTCGGTATTACGATGTCTATGTTTGACTGGTCAACATGGTCTGTAATCGCAATTGCCTTATAGCCTATCACCACCGCCCTTTGTATCAGTTCCGCGGGAAGCAGTTCTCCATCGCTGAATAAGCTATGTGTGTGCAGGTCAATCATAATCGAAGCTATATGATACTATACAATACGTGAGCGCGCAAGTGTGATAACAATTACGTCTTTTGCCCCCGCCCTGATTAATGTCTTTGAGCACTCCCTCGCAGTAGCGCCTGTCGTCATGACATCGTCGAATAATAAAAACCTGTTTCCGTTTATCTTTCCATTCGCCCCAAATGCTCCCTTGAGATTTTTTAAACGCTCCTTTGCGTTAAGCCCTATCTGAGGCAGGGTATCTTTTGTTTTAATGAGCAGGTCCATGTGTAGAGGGATATTAAGCTGCTTTGAAAGAAACCTTGATATAAGCAGTGTCTGGTTGAAGCCTCGCGCCCGGAGGCCATTTTTGCTGAGCGGCACAGGAAGTATTCCGTCATACCGAGGGATTTCAAGTTCAAGAAGCAGCCTGCCCAGAGGCTGCGCAAGCCTTTTCAGCCCATAAAATTTCATACGGTGAATAGCCTCGGCCAAGGCGCCTGAATAAATCCCGTAGTTTAACACCTTAGAAAATAGAGGTTTGTTTTTTAAGCACTCGCCGCAGATAGAGGCATACTCCGAAACAAGGGGGGTTGCGCAAACCCTGCACGAAGGCCCTTTATATCTCTCGATCCCATTCCAGCATGTGATGCATATCGGAGAGCAGCGATGGCTGTCCGAGCGCTTTTTGCATAAAGGGCAGATTGATGGATATATCGCATTTAAAATTCCTGTGATTAGATTCTTTGAAGTTCTAATGCTATACCGCACTTACAGAATCCCCGGACTAATTGGAATATTTCCTTGATAAGGGTTTCCCCGAATAGATTTTAACCTATCTGTTCAGCTGGCCAATAAAATCTATAAAATTTGAATCCTTTTCTGTTATCTCTACTCCCATGCCGTTTTTAAGGGTTGATATTTGAGTCTTCATTGATCTTCTTACCACTCCCTTCAACTTGGAGATCCTGCCGTCCGGAAGAATAATTTCTATATCCAGCGCAGTTCCCGGAATATACGCGTGCCGGGTCCTTATGAAGATGCCGCCCTCGGAAATGTCGCTGGACATCCCCTTTTGAATCTCCGTGCCTGATATGAAGGTGGTTTCGAGGCGTTTGATGCGGCGGTCAAAATGCCTTTTTGACATCAGAATACCTTCTTGAGCATTATTAGTTCATCCCTTTTCTGGCCTGAAGATACGATATTAATTTCAACATTAAGCATGCGTTCTATCTTCCTGATATACCTTTGAGCAGCCTTCGGAAGTCTTTCAAACTTTTTTATCCCGCTTGTGCTTTCCTTCCAACCGAAGACTTCCTCATACACAGGCTCGCAACTCTCAAGGACATTCAGTTCTTTTGGAAATTCCTTATATATTTTTCCTCCATATTTGTAGGCATTGCATATCTTGATTGTATCAAGTCCGTCAAGAATATCAAGTTTTGTCAGGACGATCCCGCTTAGCCCGTTTATTCTGACAGCATATCTTAAAGCCACTATGTCAAGCCAGCCGCATCTCCGGGGCCTGCCTGTAGTTGCTCCGTATTCGCCGCCTTTCTCCCGTATTTTTTCTCCAAGGGAATCATTTATTTCGGTGGGGAAAGGCCCTTCGCCTACCCTTGTGGTGTAGGCCTTAACAACACCGATAACCCCTGTAATCTTTGTAGGCCCGACGCCAAGTCCTGTGCACGCGCCTCCCGCTCCTGAGCTTGAAGACGTAACATAAGGATATGTGCCGTGGTCAACGTCGAGCAATGTGCCCTGCGCGCCCTCGAAGAGCATGTTTTTATTTTTATCAACCATTTTATTTATGATTATGTCTGTGTCGGCAATATGCGCTGAAAGCCTTTCCGCATATCCCATATATTGTTTATAGAGAGCCTCTGCGTCAAAAGCAGGGGCCTTATACAATGTCTTAAGAAGATGGTTGACGCCGGATACGTTAGCTTTGAGTTTTTCTTTGAATATCTCGGGGAAAAGCAGTTCTCCCACCCTTAAACCTACCCTTGCCGCTTTATCAACATAAGCAGGGCCTATGCCCTTGCCTGTTGTCCCGATTTTTTTTGAGCCCTTGAGCTTTTCCTGCTCTCTTTCGATTGCAGTATGATACGGCATTATGAGGTGGGCATTTTTGCTTAATAAAAGATTTTCCCCTACCTTTATCCCGCGCTTCTTTAATCCGTCCACCTCATCTATCAATGCCGAAGGATCAACTACAACGCCGTTGCCTATTATGCAGACTTTGCCCTTATGAAGTATTCCTGAAGGAATAATGTGAAGCACAAACTTTTCATTGTTTATCACAACGGTATGGCCTGCATTATGCCCTCCCTGATACCTTGCTACACAAGCGGCCTTTTCCGTGAGCACATCAACAATCTTCCCTTTGCCTTCATCGCCCCATTGGGCGCCGACTATCACTATAACAGCCATTTTTTACCTCTTTTCCAAAATTAATTACTCAAAAAATACAGTTAAATAAGTTAAAGATTTAACGCCTTGGCCGAGATTATATTCGGCATTTTTTTTATTTCTTCAAGATGCGCGGCTGTCACAGGCGTATCAATGCTCATAACAGATATTGCCATGCCTCCGGCGGCCTCCCTTCCGAAATGCATACGGGCTATGTTGATGTTGTGCTTGCCGAAGAATGAGCCGAGGTTGCCGATAACGCCGGGCTTGTCCTTATTATAGATAAGGAGCATTATGCCGTCAGGCACTATCTCTACGGCAAAATTATCGATGCGCACAATCCTCGGGTCTTTTTTGCTGAATAATGTCCCCGCAAAATATCTTTCCTTGTCCTTTGTCCTTATCCTTAACGCAATCATGCTCTGATAATCTCCAGCGTCAGAGCTCTTTGTCTCTTTAACTTCTATCCCGCGTTCTTTTGCAATAAACGGCGCATTAACAAAATTAACCGTCTCTTCGAGTATCGGCGCGAGCAGCCCCTTCAGCGCCGCGATAGTCACAGGCGCTGCATTAAGTTCCGAGGCGTCACCCCTGTATTCTATTGTCACTTCAGTAATTCCGCCGTCAAATATTTGCGCCGCAAAACTTCCAAGCTTCTCCGCGAGGGTCAGGTAGGGCTGCAATCTCGCCACCTGATCTGCCGGGATCGAAGGGAAGTTTACGGCATTTCTTATTGTGCCGCGCACAAGGTAATCCGATATCTGCTCCGCCACTGCGATCGCAACGTTCTCCTGTGCCTCTTCCGTGGCAGCGCCAAGGTGCGGCGAGCATATGACATTGTCAAGGCCGAGCAAAGGATTGTCCGGCTGTACGGGCTCTTTTTCAAACACATCGAGCGCGGCTCCGGCAACCTTGCCGCTTTTCAGCGCATCATATAAATCCTTCTCATTTATTATCCCGCCCCTTGCGCAATTTATAATCCTGACGCCGTTCTTCATCAGCTTGATGGTTGCGGCGTTTATCAGGTTTTTTGTTTCCGGCGTCATTGGGGTATGCACGGTAATAAAATCAGCCCGCCTGAAAAGTTCCGGGATTTCAACCTTCTCGACTCCCAGCGCCTTTGCCTTTTCCTCGCTCAAAAACGGATCGTAGGCTATAACCGTCATCTCAAGTCCCTGCGCTTTTTTTGCAACCTGATTGCCTATATTCCCAAGTCCAACTATGCCAATGGTTTTATTGAAAAGCTCCACTCCCATGAATTTTTTCTTTTCCCATTGCCCTGCCTTCATAGAGGCGGTTGCCTGCGGGATCATTCTCGCAAGCGCAAATAGCATGGCAATGGTGTGCTCTGCCGTTGTGATTGTATTGCCGCCCGGCGTGTTCATCACAACAATGCCTTTTTTTGACGCGGCAGCCTTATCCACATTATCAAGGCCTGACCCGGCCCTGCCTATCACCTTCAGGTTCTTCGCAGCCTCGACAATATCTGCCGTGACCTTTGTTGCGCTCCTGATAACAAGGCCGTGATATTCGCCAATACATGCCTTAAGCTCATCGGGTTTCATCCCAGTCTTTACATCAACTGTCAACCCTGCTTTCTTAAGTATCTCGACGCCTTTGTCTGAGATTTTATCGCTTACCAATACCTTCATCTTTCCTCCGAAAACTTATTCACTTTTTGAACTCTTAAGGATAACACAGCGGTAAAAACCTTGACAAGAGCGGAGATTCAAGCCTTATTAGCATGCAAGACATCCCTGAATTTTTTCTTTAGGCAGGTTTTAGCGCTTTTTCGTTAAACATAAAATTAACAAGAAGAAAGATATTGTCACATCTCCCCAAAATTACTCTCGTACCTCTCCACAAATTCGTCATACGTATAGCAATGTTCCTGTGTTCCATACTTTTCTATGGCATATGTTGCCGCAACAGCTCCTATCTTTGCGGCAGTTTGCATATCTTTTCCAATGGCAAGCCCTTTCAGCATTCCGGCCCTGTATGCATCCCCGGCGCCTGTCGGGTCAACAGCATCGGCAATCTTTGCGGCAGGGATCTGGATATCGGATTCGCTTGTGCTTATTAAAGAGCCTTTTTCGCCGAGAGTAGTGATAATTGTATTTGTAAAAGCAAGAATATCCCTTTTTGTTTTACCCGTAATATTCATGACCATTTCAAGTTCGTAGTCGTTTGTAATCAGCATCATTGAACCGCCTATCCATTCTATCAACGAATCTTTATCCCACTGGGTAAGCGATTGTCCGGGGTCGCATATATAAGGCATAGATTTGGCCCTGCACTCCTTCGCGTAATCTTTCATGTCCTGAAGATTCCCGGGAGCAACGAGCACGATAGATTTCTCCGGCTTTGCCTTTGACAGCCTGTATTCGGCCTGATATTTCATGGCGCCCGGATTGAATCCTGTTATCTGATTATCAGCTTTATCTGTTGTTATATATGCGCCTGCAGTAAATTCTTCGTCAATTATCTTTATGCCTTCTGTTGAGATATTATTCTTCTTTAGCCGTTCAAAATAATTGTTATAATCCTTTCCTATGGTTGCAAGGATTACAGGCCTTTCATTGAGAAGGCTCAGGGAATAGGCGACATTTCCGGCTGTGCCTCCGAATTTTTCCTGCATCCCGTTAACTGTAAAACACACGTTGAGGATATGTATCTTGTCGGGAAGTATGTGGTCTGAGAACTTTCCGGGAAAATCCATAATCCTGTCATAAGCCATTGAACCTGAGATATAAATATTCATTCGCTCTCCTTATAAATTGCTAATATGTACTGCCCGGCAGAGGCCCGATGGGAACGCCTTCCGGTTTTCCCGGCAACTTTTTCTCTATGGCTGACGGCTCTTTTCCTTCACGCAGCGCCTTCAAGTCTGATTCAAGTTGTTGTTTTTCCTTTACAAGCTTCCTTCTCTTATGCATATTTTGCTGAAGCATAACCCTCTCGTCCGCGGAGATAGTGCCTTTTCTGCTCCTGTCGTATAAATTCTGGATTCTTACCCTTGTTCTGCGCAAATCTTCATTAACCTTTTTAAGCTCTGCCTCTTTCTTCTCTATCTCAGCTTCTTTTGAAGCTGTCTCACTCTGCGCCTTTGACACTGCGGGGAAAATCAGCAGGGAAAGAATAAAAAACAAAATCAGCAAAAGCTTAAATTCAAAACCATTGACCTTAACTTTCCGGCTTTTCATTGTTCCCTCCCAAGCTCTGTAACAAGCTTTTCCGCGATTTTTTTATTAAACCCCTTTATTGCCGTAATATCGTCAATACCCGCGCTTCTTATACCTTCTATACTACCAAAATGCCTCAAAAGAGCAAGCCTTCGCTTTTTGCTTATACCCGGAATATCCTCAAGGCGGGATTTCATAAGCCTCTTGCTTCTTAATTTTCTATGGAAACTTATCGCAAACCTGTGCGCCTCGTCCCTTATTTTTTTAAGAAGGAGCGATGAAGGGCTTCTGTCTTCAAGGTCAACAGGCTGTGCCTTGTATAATGTGAAGGCCCTGTCAGGTTTCTTTGCAATAGAAATAACTTCTGTTCCTTTTGTGCCGTATTTACCAAAGGCTTTCATGGCTGCCTCAAGCTGCCCCTTCCCTCCGTCAATTATCAGCAGCGAGGGAAGGGCGCCTGCAAGATTTTCTATTGTCCTGCCGGTTATTTCGGTCATCATCGAGTAATCATCCATGCCTGTAACAGCCTTAATTTTAAAATGCCTGAACATATCTTTTTTAAATTCGCCTTCATCCCAATAAATAAATGCGCCTACGGATTCGCTTCCTGAAATCGTTGAGACATCGAGCGCGCCTATGTCCCGAGGGACAGATGAAATGCCAAGCCGCTCTTTTAATGTTTGCAGTATTTCATCAAAGCCCGTGCTTTTTTTATTTTTGAATATTATCTCTGCATTCTTTTCCGCCATTTTAAGAAGCTGAAGTTTTTTGCCCCTGGCCCCGGCAATTATCTTCACATTTTTGCCTTTTTTGTTTTTCAGCCATTTCAACAGGATTGACAGCCCTTCCGGCTCGCTGCCGAGCACAACCTCATCAGGCGGGATAATATCCTTTGAATAAAACTGCTCTATAAAATTATGGCAGAGTTCTCCCGCTGAAATACCGCCCGTGTTTTTAAGAAAAAAATCCTTCATGCCGATCATAATGCCATTCCTTATAAAAAAAACCCTGAACGCGGTATCTTTTTTGTTTCCATAGAAACCTATTACATCTATATCCCCAAGCTCAGGGGCGATAACCTTCTGTGATTCCCATAAGCGGCGGAGGTTGTTTATTCTGTCTCTTATCTTTGCGGCCTCTTCAAATTTCAAATCCTCCGAAAGTCTTTCCATGCTCTTTTCAAGCCCCTGCAGAAGTTCTTTTTTGTCTCCCTGAAGAAATAACCTGACGTTCTCCACAATCTTCATGTAATCTTTTTTTCTTATAAGCCCCGCGCACGGCGCAGGGCATTTCCCCATCTGATGCTGAATGCATGGCCGCATCGGCTTATCAAGGAGATATTTACATGTTCTCAGGAGAAAAGTCCTTTTTATGAATGCCAACGCCTCCCACATGCTGCCTGCCGGAACATACGGCCCGAAATAAAGAGAGCCGTCTTTTTTTATCTTTCTTACTACCTCAAGCCTCGGCCATTCTTCGTTAATCGTGAGCTTGAGATACGGATAGTTTTTGTCATCGCGCAGGATTACATTGAACTTAGGTTTGTATTGTTTTATAAGATTAGCCTCAAGAACCAAGGCCTCAAGCTCGTTGCCCGTGACGATATAAGAAAAGTCTTTTATGTTTCTTACCATCGAAGATTTTCTCGCGTCAAGAACAGCGGATTTCTGGAAATAACTTCTGAGGCGGTTCTTGAGGTTTTTTGCCTTGCCTACGTAAAGGACATCCCCTTTAACGTCCTTATATATATATACACCGGGCTTTGAAGATATAGAGGAAAGTTTTTCAATCATGTTTACCCCGTTAGAAAACCATAGTAAATAATGTCAATTTTATAATTATTATAGCACCCCTCTTTGATAAGGTATTTTCTAACGGGGCAAATACTAGCAATGGCTGTCTAAAGCGTCAACTGAGCAAAAACTTCAATAGATGGTGTTGATTGAGCGACATCAGAGATTTTTCGTTGACGTTCTTGGCGAATGGAGCGCTAACATCCGCAACTGTCTGAACCCCGTAGGGGTGAGTTTTGTCCCGAATGTTTTCGGGATAGCGGAAAGAGCCGTAGAACGACAGAAAAATATCTGCAGAAAGCGAAATCAGCTCCATCTATTGTGACTATCTACCGTAGCGTATAAAGCAACATCAGGTTTACAAGATAAACAAACACTATTCCGATAGAATCCCATGCAAGGAACAACGGTTTCTTCTCAGCGCGGTAAGTCAACCCGATAATCGCTATTGCGGTCATGGCAATGGCCGATAATGCGGAAATTATATGATTGGGATCAACATAGGAGAGTAACGGGCCATCTATAAATAAAACGTCATCAATGGCAAGAATGAAA
>Ga0172375_10003243_pt1 | contig 24816 bp, 23 predicted proteins | sample LakKiv1m_FD_114537 | JGI IMG/M metagenome (GOLD analysis project Ga0172375, IMG submission 114537) | Freshwater microbial communities from Kabuno Bay, South-Kivu, Congo - kab_092012_11.1m | ecosystem: Environmental > Aquatic > Freshwater > Lake | place: Democratic Republic of the Congo...
CAAAGAGCCCAAGAAGAGCAAGTCTCCAAGGGGCATGGGATAAGCAACCAGGCTGCCCCCACGTCAATCGCTTTGAGCGGTTCCCGAATTCAAGCCTCCGGCTTTGCCGGAGGTCACTGACTGCCCGGCGGTAATGTCTTTGACGTTTGAGTGGATCAGTTCAGGAGCACCACCGAAGTTACGTCGATACGCCGCAACCTTTTTTGCGTCGAAATCATTCGCGAAAAGACACTCCCACGAAGCACCAAGACCAAGACGGGCCATACCGCCGCCCGCAAAAAACTCGTAAAAGCCGAAAGGCTCTGCGGCCCGATGCCCCACAGTCGGCGGATGTGGCCCCACCATCCTCATTCCCTTTGTCTTAGCATTCTTCCCGCGGCTCCTGAGTGCATCCTAGTCGATCCCTTTTTGCGGGTCAACTTCTTGTCGCACTCTGTATTCTGCCACGATGTTGACGCGCACGGCACCTCTGGTGAAAGCGCAGGCGCAGGGAATTCTTAAGAGATCAGATCACGGCTTTCGCCGCTATGACAACACTCAATATGGAGCGAATTGCGAGATAATGCTCCTGGCGTTCCGCGTCCCTTGTCACCGCTGATCACCCCACTTGCCGTACCGCTCCCTCAGTATCCGGTGTAGGATCTTGCCCGTGCCGGTGCGCGGCATGTCTTCATCACCAATGAAATCGATAGTCTTGGGAACCTTATACCCGGCGATCTTGGTCCTGCACCAACGTTTGATCTCGTCCTTGAGCGTTACGGTAGGCTCGACTTCTTCGTGGAGGATCACCACGGCATGGATCGACTCGCCCCATTTCTCATGTGGAATTCCGATGATGGCCACGTCCTTCACAGCTCGGTGGGACGCGGTCGCGTTTTCCACTTCGGACGGGTACACGTTCTCGCCGCCGGAGATGATCATGTTGGCTTTACGGTCCACGAGCACGTAGAAGCCCTCCGGATCGCGGTAGCACATGTCGCCTGCGGTGAACCATTCGCCTTGGAACACTTCTTTCGTCTTTTCCGGTAGGTTCCAGTACTCGGTGAACATCATGGGCGTGCGCGCGTAGAGTTCGCCAACCTGGCCGTCCGGCACCTCATTTCCTTCTTCGTCGAGGACCTTGATCCGGTCTATGCCAAACACCTCTTGACCGATCGTGCCGAGCTTCCGGAGTTGGTCCTCCGGCCTGCACAGAGTGACGAGCCCTGCCTCCGTAGACCCGTACGCTTCCCACAATTCGGCATTCTTGAAGTAATCGAGAATCGCAACCTTGGTTTCCTTGCGTGCAGGAGCCGAAGAGACGAGCAGTTTCCTCATGCTGGAGACATCGAAGCTGGCCTTGGTCGCCTCGGGGAGACTGAGGATCATGATGTAATGCGTCGGGACAAGTGACGTGAAAGTAATCCGGTACTTCTGTACCGTGGTCAGGAAGTCCTCGGGACTGAAACTCGATTCGTTGTACACGCACACGGGCGCGGTGAGGAGCGTGAACGGGAATGAGTAGAAAATCGAGTTCACGTGGCACATGGGCATCACCATGAGCACCTTGTCTATCGGCTGGAAGCCCATGTTCGCCGCTGAAATGTAGTACTTCGCCAGGTAGCTCTCGTGGGACCGCACCACGCCTTTCGGTTTCCCCGTGGTACCCGAAGTGTACATAAAGGTCCACGGATGTTTGGAATCGACGATGAGGTCGAGTTCTTCGTCGGAGGCCGCACCGAGGCACGCTTCGTATTCGATATATCCCGGCGGCGTGGTGTCGCCCGGATCCCCGAGATAGATGTAGTTACCCTCCGGGATGGGGAGTTTGTCCTTGATGCTGTTGACGAGGTCCACAAAGGGTTTTTCCACGACCATGGCCTTGCAGCCGGAATCGTTCACGATGTACTCGATCTCGGGACCAGCGAGCCGGAACATGAGGGGCACGGTGATCTGGCCGCCCTTGGCGCACGCTGCGTAAATATCCATCCACTCAACTCGGTTGAACGCGATAACCGCGACTCGATCACCCAAGCCGCAACCCATCCTCGTCAGAGCGTTGGCCAGGCGGCAACTTCGATCATTCCATTCGAAGAACGTGAAGTCCTTGTTCTTGTCCTGGCAGCCGAGTTTGTCCGGATAGTGGGTCGCGTGCTGCCTCAGGACGGTCCCCATGTTGATCCACTTGCTGATCGTCATGCTTCCTCCTCCGCATGGCCTTCACAGCCGAAAACTATTTCTCTACCGCGCCCATGTCGATGATTCGGGCGGGCTTCAAGTCCCAGGCGGTTGAAATGCCGTCGTCCTTCTTTTCTCTTTTTCGTTCGACGGCATCCGCTATCCGTTCGGGAGTTAGCGGATAGTGGTTGAAGTAGATGCCCAGCGCGTTGCCGACCGCGTTGCAGTACGCTTGGGCAGCGGACATAGCCACGGACATGCCCGCCTCCTTGGCGCCGTACGGGCCGGTCGGATCGATGGTCTCTACGATGATCGGTTCAACGCTTGGCACGTCCTTGATTGTCGGGATCTTGTATTCGAGCATACTAGGGTTGAGGCAGTGGCCGTTATGCCAGCGGTGCTCTTCGGTGAGCATGCCGCCTTGGCCGCCGAAAGCCACACTCCCTTCAAACTGTCCTTCCACGATCATTGGGTTGAGCGCGAACCCGCAATCCTGCGCGCAGGTAACGACGAGCGGCTTGACCGCGCCCGTCTCGGGGTCGACCTCTACCTCTGCAACCGATGCACCGAACGAAAATGCTTGGGAGAGCTGTCCCCGCGGATTGGTGATCCACTCGCGTCGCTGATCCACATCGGGAGCGAACGATCCGCGACCCATGATCGGGCGGCCCAACAGCAACGCTTTCCGTACGACCTTCTCGATCGCGATGCCTGCGTCCGGAGCGCCCTTGACGAAGATCTTCCGGTTCGCTGCTACGAGGTCCTGCGGATCGGCTTCCAGCATATCCGCTGCAACTTCGAAGATCTGATTCCGTGCATCCTCCGCCGCGCGTTTGACAGCATTGCCTCCGCCGAACGTGGAAATCATCGAATAGGCGCCGGCGTCCGTAGGTGTCACCTCGGTGTCCGCAGAGATGAGTCGGATGTCCTCCAGGGAGAGTCCCAACTCCTCTGCCGCGATCTGGACGAGCATGTTGTCGTTGCCCTGCCCGTTGTCTACCACTCCTGAGACTACGGTGGCGCCGCCGTCCTCGTGGAACTTGATGAAGTCCTGAGAACCGCCGCGAATCCCGAGCGGGAAGCCGGTTTGCACCGAGTTCATCCCGATGCCGATACCGTAATTGGCTGGTCGATCCTTGAGCTTTTCCAGAAGGTTGCTCTTCGCCGCTGTTTTTTCGATGCACTCCACCATGCCGCAACTTGCCACGAATGAGCCGGTCGGAGTGGTTTCGCCCGGGCGTCGGCTGTTGCGAATGCGGATCGTGACCGGGTCGATCCCGAGTTCCTCCGCAATCATGTCCAGTTGCGTGTCCACACCGCACGCGAACGACCGGCCATGAACGCGGATCATGCCGCCAACCGGTTTGTTGGTGTAGACCCGATAGCCGTTGAACCGCACATTGGGCACGTTGTACGCCTGCTCGTGGCAGAGGAACGGCACGGAGGTGGCGATCGGGCCGGTGCTGGAATACGCGCCGCCGTCCAGGTACGCGACCGTGTCCCGCACGAGCACTCGGCCCTCGCGATCCACGCCCGTCTTGTGCGTGGAGATCATCGCGTGACCCTTCCGTGTGGCGACCGAGTTCTCTTCGCGGCTATAGACCAGTTTCACTGGCCGCTGCGTACGAATGCTGAGCAGGCAGGTGATGAATTCTGCCGGAAATACGTCGCTCCGACCGCCGAAGGCTCCACCGATGGTGATCTTTCGGACGTTGACTTTGGAAAGCGGTATTCTCAGCGCGTTGGACAGCGCCTTCGCCTTCGTGTGAGGAGAAGCGTTGGGCATCCAGACTTCCACGGACCCGTCGGAGTGGCTGTTTGCGACCACAGCATACGGTTCGGACATGAAGTACGATTCCTCCTCGGCGGAGAATGTATCTTCACGCACGAGGTAGCACTGCTTGAACGCTGCGTCGATGTCGCCAACTTCGATCTTGACCGCGATATTGATATTGCGCGGGTGATCGTCGTGGATGAGCGGCGCGTCCGGTTCAATGGCGGACCAACAGTCGAAGACAGCCGGCAGCTGCTCGTAGTCGACGCTGATGAGGCTGAGCGCTTCAAGAGCAGTGTCTTCGTCCACAGCAGCCACCGCGGCGATTTCGTCGCCCACGTACCGTACCTTGTCTGTGCACAGGAGCTGCTGATCACGAGTGTATCGGAACACACCCCATTTTTCACCCACTGTGTCTTTGCCGGTGACGACGTCGTAAACACCTTTGAGCGCTTTGGCTTTCGACACATCGATCGAGAGTATCCGTGCGTGCGGATAAGGGCTGTGAAGCACTTTTCCGACAAGCGTCCGGGGCAAAGAGAGGTCTGCGGTGAAGATCGCTTCGCCGGTGACCTTCGGCCGCGCGTCAACGCGGGGGATGCTCTTGCCCACAAGTCTGTATTCGTGTTCAGGCACGATAGTTACCTCCACGTCGGCAAGGCGGAGACTGTGTCATGGGGACTGAACGACCGCCGCCGCCGGGATTCATTTTTGAGCTTTCGAGATATTGTCGGCCGCAGCGCGGACAGCCTGGAGGATCTTCGTGTATCCGGTACACCGGCAGAAATTCCCTGCCAGTGCATTTCTAATTGTGTCGTCCGAAGGCGAAGGGTCCTTATCGAGAAGCGCCTTGGATGCCAGGACCATGCCGGGAGTGCAGAAACCGCACTGCACCGCGCCGTGATCCACAAACGCCTCCTGGACCGGATGGAGTTCACCGGAAGCGGCAACGCCCTCTATCGTAAGGATTTCCGCTCCCTCGGCTTCTACGGCCAACGTGATGCAGGATCGGATCGGACGGCCGTCCATGAGCACGGTACATGCTCCGCACGTGCCCTCCGAGCAGCCTTCCTTAACGCCAGTCAGACCGAGGTCGTTCCGGAGTACTTCCAGGAGCGTAGAATTTGGCGTGACCGCCAGTTCGACAGAGTCGCCGTTCACCGTCAAGGAAAGAAGTAGTTTCTTCATCATTGACCTTTGTACAAACAGGGCCGAGAGATGCCGGGATCCCGTCGCCCTACACGTGCAGAGCCTCTCTGACCGCACGGTAGGCCAGAACGCGGGCGAGTTTAATGCGATATTGCCGCGAGAGGGAAGCGTTTTCCGCAACTATCCCTTCCGCAATCCGGGCAGCAATCTCCGCAGCCGCTTCCGCGGCTCCTTCCGTGGGGCCTTCGGCCTTGACGGCCGCTTCCGCGTCTCGCAGCAGGACGGGGGATGGTCCAAGAGCTGACACCGCCAGCCTGAAATGCTCGACTTTGCCGTCGGTTCGGATCGCGACGCATGCCGCGTTGGCAAGGGGGAAGTCTACAGCCGCTCTTATGCTGAATCGTTGGTACGAGGCTGAGAAAGGAGCCCACGGCAGCGGAATTCGAATGCTCGTCACGATCTCATCAGGAGTGATATTGAACGGGCTCTCTCCCTTGCCGGTGAAGAATTCCGCCACTGGAATGGACCGCTCACCACTGATACTCCTGACTGTCACCATCGCGGACAAGGCCAACAGAACGGGCGCCGTATCTGCCGAGCAGATGGACTGGCATGATTCCGAACCCGGCAGGGCAAAGCATTCCTTTCCGCCGGTTCGGTGGCAACTCCCTTTGCCGGATCTCCAGAATGACGATTGGTTGTAGAAGAGGCATCTGGGCGTCAGGCATAGGTTGCCGCCGATGGTGCCTCGATACCACTGGATGCCGACTGCTCCAATTGATCGAATAGCCTGCGCGAGAACAGGGAAGTGCTCTGTCACGGCCGGATGCTCGGCCACCTCGGCAAGGGTTGTCCCAGAGGCGATCGTCAGCGCATCGCGGCCGACTTCGATCCCGCGGAGGTCTTTGACGTTCTTGATGCTGATGACGGCAGCAGGAGCAATCACTCGATGCTTGAGATTGACAACCAGGTCTGTGCCGCCGGCAATGAGGGCGGCTGATGTGCCGAATTGGCCTTTGACCGCGAGGAGTCGTTCGAGGGAATCGGGCGCATGATACTCGAAAGAGGGAAGCCGCATGGGGACTCCTGGAACTCACAGAAGGTTGGACCCCACCGTTCGTCAATGCCCGGCGCTTCTGCCGGTGAGCGGTCCGGGTCCTCCATTGAACTTGACAGGATTGCGGTTATCGGATTAACTGACGGCGGAGGCTCAAGTTCCCTCCAGGGTCTCATCATAGGCGCTCACCAAACCACTGTCAACACCATTGTCCTGAGCTTAGAAGAGGAGGACGGATGAATCTCTTCAGGAATGTCACGGTCCTTTCTCTGGAGCAGGCCACGGTCCTGCCGTATCTGACCTACCGCCTCGCGATGGATGGCTGTCGCATCATTCGCCTTGAGCACCCGGTATTCGGCGACCCGAACCGAATGGTAGGCGATCCTTTCCTGGAAGGCGAAGAGCGCATGAACACCTACTTCATGGCGATCAATGCCGGCAAGGAAGCACTCACCCTCAACGTGGCGGACCCGCAGGGAAAGGAACTATTGGCTCGCTTGATCAAAGAGCTGAACGTGGACATCTTCGCCACGAACCAGCTCCCCAAGAACTATACGAAGCTCGGAGTCGATTACGAAAGCCTCAAGGCGGTAAAGAGCGACCTCATCTGGCTGGGAATTACGGGTTTCGGCCCGGACAGTAACGAGGTGGCGTACGATCCTATTCTTCAGGCGAGAGGCGGACTCATGGAGCTGACCGGCGAGGCGGACGGATCGCCTCAGGTGGTCGGCATTCCTTTGCCCGACATGGGCACGAGCGAGCACTGCTACGGGCTGCTGATGAAGGCGCTCTTTGTGCGTGCCATGACCGGTGAGGGGACGAAGATCGATGCGTCCATGTTTGAGAGCACCACATCCTGGCTCACAGTGCCCATCACCATGACACAGTCCTTTGGCAAGAATATCAGCCGTCGCGGCAATACCCACGAGTTCTTCGCTCCCGTGTCGGTGTACCCCACTTCCGACGGATACGTGTATATCGCTGTCGGCAATGACAAGCAGTTCCAGGCGCTCGCTGCACTCCCGGAATTCGCCGCATTGGCTAAGGACGATTACAAGAAGAACGCGGGCCGCATCGCGGACGTGGTGAACTTGAACAATGCAGTCTCCGATGTGACCCGGAAGATGACCACAGCGGCACTCATCGGCCTTATGAACAGCATCGGCGTGGCCGCGTCCAAGATCAACAGCATCGCGGAGGTGGCCCAGGACCCTCTCGTGGCGAGACAACTCCTCAGTGCGAAAGACGAACGGTCGGGCTACGAAATTAGCATGGCCCCTCCGCCGTACTACACATCGTTCCTGGCCGAGAACCGTGGCAGGCTTTCGTTCCCGCCCCGCTTTGGCGAGCACAACGCCGCTATTTACGGGGAGGAACTCGGTATCTCCAAGGCAGAGCTGGAAAAGCTCAAGACCGACGGCGTCGTCTGACGAACCCGTTTAGCAGGTGTACTTAATGGGCGTGGCACGATACACTAAGGACGAAAAAGACAGCATCAAAGAGGTCATTCTCCAGTCCGGAATCAAGGTGAAGCCGAGTTACGGGCCGGAAGACCTCGCGGAAGTCGGTTTCAACTACGAGAAGGACCTCGCGGACGCGGGAACCTATCCGTTCACCCGTGGCATTCATCCTCTCGGCTACCGATCGAGAGCGTGGACGACTCGGCAATACTCCGGATTCGGCACTCCGCAAGAAACCAATGAGCGATTCAAGCTCCTGATTTCCCACGGCCAGACCGGCCTGAACGTGGCCTTCGATCTTCCGACTCAGATGGGATACGACTCGGACCATCCAGTTGCGCAAGGCGAGGTTGGTCGTGTTGGCATGGCGGTCGACACCCTGCGAGATTTCGAGATCGCGTTCGCTGACATTGCGCTGGACAAGATCGGGTCCGGTCTCACGATCAATGCGGTGGCGAGTATCATGCTCGCGATGTACCAGGCTATGGCGGAAAAGAGGGGTTTTGACATTACGCGCATCAGCGCGACTCCGCAGAATGACATTCTAAAAGAGATGATCGGCCGCGGCGCGTGGGTCTTCCCGGTAGGCGACGCGGTGCGACTCATCGGCGACACGATCGAGTATTCCATAACCACGCTCCCGCGCTGCAATCCGGTGTCGGTGTGCGGTTACCACATACGAGAATCGGGCGCCAATCCAGCCCAAGAAATCGGCTTCGCGATCGAGATCGCCAACGCGTACATCGACGAGGCGATTACGCGGGGCCTCTCCGCGGACGATGTCGCTCGCCGGATCACTTTTAATTTCAACATATTCGGCAACCTTTGGGAGCAAGTGGCCAAATTCCGCGCGGCCCGGAAGCTGTGGGGAATCAATCTCAAGGAACGATACGGAGCCAAAGACCCTCGGTCGATGCATCTGCGGGGCCTGTTCGGCGGCGGTGGATTTGGTCTCACCAAGGCCCAGCCGGAAAACAACATCATGCGGAGCGCCTACTATGCGCTGGCGGCAGCGTTGGCCGGCGCGCAAACGACCGCGCTGTGCTCGTACGATGAAGCGTTCACCATACCGACCCCGCGAGCTGCGCTCCTGTCCCTGCGTACGTGTGAGCTGCTCATGGACGAGATAGGCCTCCGAGACACGGTGGACCCGCTGGCCGGTTCGTACTTCATCGAGACACTAACCAAACAGATGGAAGAACGCATCCAAGAGGAACGGGCGCGTATTCAGGACGTGGGAGGCATGGTTGAGGCCGTCTCAACGGGGTTTGTGCAGAAACTCGTGGCTCGCCAGGCCTACGACTGGGAACGCGGACTGAAAAGCGGCGAGTACATCAAAGTGGGGGTCAACAAGTACGTGGATGAGAGCGACAATCCCGAGGTGGAACTCCACGAGTACGATCCCATGACGCAGGAGCGGCAGGTCCAATCGCTCAAGGAGGTCAAAGCCGAGCGTAGCCAGGCCGACGTGGCAGCGACGCTCAAGCAACTGGAGCATGCTGCTCGGGCGAAAGAAAACGTCATGCCCGCTCTCGTGGCATGCTGCAAGGCATACGCGACGGTGGGGGAAATGGCGGGTGTGTTCAGGGAAGTCTTTGGGGAGTTCCGCGAACCCTCTATTTTTTGAGGATTTTCAGCCGAGAAGTGAGCACGAAAGCCGTCGGGCACGGTCACGAACAAGGGCGGGTCTGAGACCCGCCCCTACACAGAATGTCCCGGCAGAATTCGGTTTTTGCCGTAAGGGCGGGTCCGTCACCGCCCCTGTGGCGTCAGCATGGTGTTTCCCGCTCACGGCGGGCAGCGTCAACCTCAGGAATGCCCGGAAGAGTGCCCACACGACGAGCCCAAACTCCTGCTGAGCCCGCAAGACGCGAATGACGACATGAGCCGTTCCGCGTCCTCTGCACCGCACGCGGGGCATTTCACCGGCTCATTGTCGGAGCCGAACACCACCCGCTCGAACTGGCTGCCGCACTTGCGGCATCGGAATTCGAAGATCGGCATACCGAGCCCTCCTAGGCGCCGCCGCAGCCGGTCACGCCCTGCAATTCGGCCTGGGGCCCGAAGATACTACTGCGTATTGAGAGTCCCCCTGCGTCGTTAACGAGTTTTGCAGCAAAAGGATCGATGATGATATTGAGGCCGTCGACGGTGTGGGATTGATCGTTATCGCGGGGCTCGTCCAGAGCCAAACCCATTGATGGGCCGCCTCAACCGAAGCCGCCGAAGAAGACCCGCAGCGCCTGATTTCCCGTCAATTTCTCCAGGAAGTACTTGAGAGACTCCTGATCGATGGTGAACATAGAAAGCTCCTTTCCGGGCGAGTGCGAATTTGCTCGCTTGGTTCTTTTATATGCATATATAGATATATAGTCAAGGCATTTTTTTCCGCCACAATTCTCTTCAACGCCCGCCGCCGCGGCTCGATAGCTTAGTACACCATGGCGCAAATACGGTGACAGATTCTGGTCGAGGGAGATTGCTTCGCTTCGCTCGCAATGACACGTCCGAACTTGTCATTGCGAGGAGCGGAGCGACGAAGCAATCTCCAACGGCAAGAAATGTAACCGAAATAAGGAAATCGAGCACTTAACCCTCCTGTGCCGCTACCCCACTACCGCACGGTGAGCCCGGACGACAGCCCGTCCGGGGTTGTGAGGTCTGTTCTGGAGTGTCCGGACCGGACAGCTTTTCATAGAGCGAAAGGAGTTAGCTACATGAAGAAAGAAGGGTCGTAGCAACTGCGAGGATGAGAGCCAGCCGCAAGAAGCGCATGATGATCCGAATCCTCTTCAGGCGAATGTCGCGTCACCCAGCGAAGCAGTGCTCCGTAGAGAGCGGCGCATTGAGATTGCCTATCATATCACACATGAACGATAGCGGGAAGAGTGCTGAATCAAGGCATTTCAGCAATGTCAGAAGAGGCGGTCGAGAAGCCCGCGGATCTTGGCCCACTCCTCGCCGATCGTCGGAGGGCGGCGCTCGCAGGTGGGGCATTCTTCTCGCGCTTTATCCGCAATGGCCTTGTCTTTGTCGTCCACCGGCCCTAAATACGGTGGAGCAGCGCCACCAGCGGCCGCAAGCCGACGCACCGTGGGTTCGAGCTTGACAGTGATCTCTTCTTCGCCCACGAGAATGGTCTCGTCCAAGATCACAACGGGCACTTCAAGACGCCCTTTCGCATGGATGGATTCAATCCGGTCCAGAAGCGCATGCCCCCTGGGTTTGTCAACGCTGAATTTCTTTAAGGTAATCGGGTACTTTTTCGACAACTCTTGGATGAGGCGGGTTACCCCCTTGCAGAAAGGACAGTTCTCTGATGAGAAGTAGACCACCCACACCTTCCCGTGCTGTTTCTTCGGAGCGGACGAAGCGGCAAATGCATCTGCAGTGGCAAATCCCACCGCCACCAACGCAGTCACCACAAATACGGCAGCGCGCAACGTTTGGAATCTCATGAGGACAAGAGTTTCATCTTGGGAGGGATCGGGTAGTGGCGGTCCACTTCCCGATGAATGCGGAAGCCGATAGCCTCTCTCTGGATCAGCAACCACCGACGCGTATCTTCGGCTTGGTCCACGAGGCTGTTGAACCGGCGAATCCGTTCATTGATCTGTGCCACCACCGGTCCGTGTTGACCGGGCCGGACGGCCTCGCGCCGATCAAAGAGATCTTCCAACTCCGCGCGAACGGCTTCCAGTTTCTCGATGATGTCATCGAGGCGGAGCCCCGTGCTTCCGAGAGCTTCGGCCATCTCTTTGACGAGATCGATTTCCTGGCATTCCGCGTCGCGGAACATACCCATGTTGGCACTCCTTTATGCCGTGATATCATAGGGAGTGAGAGAAGGCAAGAGGGCCGTCGCACAACGTGTGAGCTAATATGACGATTAAAAATAACATCATAGCCATAGTTTGCTGTCAAATTACTTGACTTTCTCATCATAACCTATTATGTTCAGACCACTTTACGCTCGCATGTCGAGCGAAACGACCCGGGCAGCGCCCTGATCTTTGTTATCCCTACCCCCTCTCAGGAGGTCCCCCATGGCAGGGAAGTGCTTTCTCGCAACCCTTGTGGCGGCAGCCGCCACCGCATTGGTCCTTACGTCCGCCGATTTCACCGACGCGTACCCGTACCGCGTGTGCACTTTTAGGGGCACCGTCATCGACCACGGATGGCGAACCATGACCGTCAAGAGCAACGGTCAGTGCGCGCAGGTCAACGTGGGTTGGCGAACGAAATATCTCCCCAATCGACGCCCCTGTATCGGCGAACGGGTGGCGGTGGATTTCGCGCTAGAAGATGGGTACATGAAGGCGACCAAAGTGGTAAGCCTTTCACCGTTGCCGCCTTCGGTGGAGTGCTATCCTCCCGCGCCTCCGAGCGGCACCACTTGCCGGACGACCGGGGAAAGGCCCGAAGCCACTGAGTGCACTCCGGCTCAACCGATCTGCGACCGGAAGCCACCGCCTCACGTAGCCGATCCATCGTGGACGCCCACGCCGAAGAAGCCGGAAAAGCCCGCTGCTCGCAAACCGGCGAGAAAGCCGCCGACTCCGGCAGGAGAAACCGAAGCGGGTAAGCCGGTCGAAGAACCGGGAGCGGCTGCCAAGGAAGAAATCAGGAAGACTCAGCCGATTACCGAGAAACGCTTCAAAACTCTAACCGGCGAGGTCGTTTCGTCATCTCCCAAGAGCCTGTCCATACGGGAGACCGAGGAAGGCGAAGCCGCTCAATTGATCAACGTGAGCGTCGGTCTCAAGACCAAGTTCATACCTTTCCGCAGGCCCGCGGTCGGTGAAAAGGTGAAAGTGGAATACCGCGACGAAAACGGTGGGAAGTTCGGCTACACGGTGCACGTAATCCAGTAGCTGCATCAGCCTGCCGGGGGACTCCGTTACGGGCGGGCGCGCCCGTTCCGGACGGCATGCACGAGGGAGCCTTTAATGGCTCCCTTTGCGCGTTTGGACCTCAGAGTTGTAGCGCCGGGCTGGAGCTGGCATTCGCACCGGGTTTAGATAATAGCAAAAAGCCTTCAGGCAAATGAAATTGGCGGGCACGGAGGCCCGCCGCCACTAACTTGTGGTGGGAGCCGGCGTCCCTGCCGGCTCTCCCTTTCTTACCTGGTACAAAGCTCAATGGTACAAGCTATTTGTTGAGTCCCAGGTCTCTGCGAAGCTTGTTCAGAAATGCATCATAAAGCCGGTCCGCATCCGACGGCTTTCTTCCGGAGGACTGTTCGTATCCAACGAGGAAGTAGTAGATCGCACGGTCGAAAAAGAGCGCGGTGCGATTGTTCAGCGCAATGATCGACCTCACATCGAATGGCTGGCCTGCGAAATTGCTATCCTGAAAAAAGATCCATATGTGGCGTTTGACAAGGATAAAAGCGTGTACCATCTCCGAGGCGCTGACTCCCTGCTCGCAGCACCGAGCGCCGAGCTGGATGTAGCGGTCCGCGATTGCGTCCACGGAAGTGTTACGGTCGATGTTCTTGGTGAATTCCGTGCAGATCCCGTCGGCAAGTTCCTCCAGCATTTGTCGGCCCGCGTCCACACAGAGGAGAATTCCTCGCTTGCCGCACGCGTCCGCGAGGAAGTCTTCTTTGATCTGACCGTGGAACTTCTCGATAAATCTGGCGAATCCCAGTTCGAAGGTTCTCGCTTCCATGGCTTGCTCCTTGGACGCGAAATTGTGGCGTCTGCCAATAAAAGAAGTCGAAAGCCCTAGCAGTTGCTAAATTCTTTGTCCGATTCGTGGGAAGAATACCGTCACCCCAGGACTTGATCCGGGGTCCAGGCTCTGGATTCCCGCTTTCGCGGGAATGACGGGAAATGATTCCCACGCAGTGTTGCTCTCGGATTCTCCCTCTCGGGAGGCGGAGCGGACACTGGTCATAGCAACTGTTTTGAGAAGCGGGCGTCAAAGCGATGTGCCCGCGCGGGACCTACGGTGAGAGTATCCGTGAGGCTTCGAGTTGTCAACGCCGAGTTTGAGGCACGCGATCGGTGAAGAATACCCCTCTGGAAGCGCTGCCCTCACCAGTGAAACGGTGAGCCACTTTCAAAGTCAGGGATGCCCGCTTCCTGGGATGACAGATCTTGCACGAAGACGTTTTCAAAGCCAAGATCCCATGCCAGATCGACCGCGCGTTCATATTCCTCTTCCGATAATCTTCTGTCGAGTTCGCTGAATGCCACGCTTCGGTACAACGGTGAATACTGCGCCATGAGCGAAAGAGTAACGGTCGCCGGCAGGTGGTCCCGTACCCACAGGAGCGTTTCGCGGGTCCCTGCCAGATCGCCGGGAAGAACCAAGTGCCGGAGGACCATGCCTCTGACCGCTGTCCCCGAGAGGTCTACCACAAGGTTTCCCACCTGGTCGTACATCTTCAATATCGCCGCGCGTGCGATTTTCACGTAGTCCCCTGCGTCGGAATACTTGCTCGCGGCTTGATCCGACGCGTACTTGAGGTCGGGTAGGTACACATCCACGATGCCGTCGAGCAGATCGAGAGTCTCGGGTGTTTCGTACCCGTTGGTGTTGTAGACCACGGGAAGGTCCAGACCGCGGTCGGCTGCGTCTGCGAGCGCCGCAAGTAGGCCGGGCAGGTGGTGGCTTGGCGATACGGGCTCGATGGTATTGCATCCGCTGTTTTGCAGTCGGAGCATCTCCTCGGCGAGAGCATCCCGCGTGATTGTCCTTCCTACGTCTCCCTGGCTGATCTCGTGATTCTGGCAATAGACACAGCGCAGGTTGCACCGAGTGAAGAAGATCGTGCCGGCGCCGCCCTTGCCCGTGAGGGGCGGTTCCTCGCCGAAATGAGCCACAGCGGCAGCGATCGCCGGTTCCGGACCTGCTCCACAGTAACCGCGCTCTCCCGCGGTCCGATCCACGCTGCATTCCCGCGGGCACAAGGTGCAAGAGGAGGAAATGAGTCGGGCTTGTCTGGCACGATCGAATATTTCGGAAGCAGCTAGCACGAGCAAATTCCTTCGGTGTTAGCGCCTGCCGGAATTCTCCTCACGTTCAGACAGTCGGCTCGATTCAGCGAGAGGGTCCGGCTATTGGCGCAGCGCTGTATTCTCGCAAGGTGTGTAAGCATCCTGCAAACTCGAGTATACTGCATTACATGCAGAAATCTTCATGGACTGCGGTCGCCCGCGCTCGAAAATCTCGTTGACCGATCGCTCCGCACGATTTACATGTCTCAAGTGGTTGTCGGGCCCTTTGGCCCGCGCTCCGGACCTACTCTCCCGTGTCAGAGCGCGCATAATAGGAGCGGACGAGATCGTTGTAGGTCTCTCGCACGAGGTAATTACGCATGAGAATGTCAAGACTGCTGATTCCGACCCTCAAGGAAGACCCCGCAGATGCTGAGGTCGTGAGCCACAAGCTTATGGTCAGGGCCGGGATGATTCGTAAACTGACCGCGGGGGTCTACTCGTACCTTCCGCTGGGGTATCGATCGCTGCGCAAGGTGGAACAGATCGTCCGCGAAGAAATGGACGCGGCCGGCGCGCAGGAGGTGTTCCTGCCGATGGTGGTCCCCGCAGAATTGTGGCAGGAAACCGGCCGGTGGGACGTGTACGGCAAAGAGCTACTGCGCTTCAAAGACCGCCACGACCGCGACTGCTGCCTCGGTCCGACCCATGAGGAGGTAATCACCGACCTGGTGCGCCGCGACGTGCGCTCGTACCGTGAACTCCCCCTGAACCTCTACCAAATTCAAACGAAGTTTCGCGATGAAATCCGGCCGCGGTTCGGGCTCATGCGTGGCCGCGAGTTCACTATGAAGGATGGGTACTCGTTTGACGTGGACGAAAAGGGCGCAGAGGAATCGTATCGCAAAATGTGGGACGCGTACAACCGGGTGTTTACTCGATGCGGTCTTCATTTCAGGGCGGTGGAGGCTGATTCCGGCCCGATTAGCGGCAGCTTCTCTCATGAGTTCATGGTGTTGGCCGATACGGGCGAGGACACCATCGTGTCGTGTACCGCCTGCGACTACGCTGCCAACATGGAAAAGGCCGAGACAAGACCGCCCGCCGTTGAGAAGCGCGCCGCAGAGAGTCGTCCCTTCAGAAGAGTCGAGACGCCGGATGTGAGCACCATTGAACAGGTTTCCGCTTTTTTGAACGTGCAGCCTCAAGATCTCATAAAGACCTTGATTCTCCGGACGGAGAAAGGGCCGGTCGCTGTCCTTGTCAGAGGAGACCACGATCTGAACGAGGTCAAGGTCAAGAATTTCCTCAGAGTTGACGAGTTGGAACTTGCTGATGAACGTACGATCGAGGAAGTCACCGGGGGGCCGCTCGGGTTCTCGGGCCCGGTGGGACTGAAGAACGTTCGGATCCTCGCGGATCACGCGATCCGCTCGATGACCACTGCGGTGGTGGGCGGAAACGAGAAGGACGTTCATTTGGTCGACGTGGACCCAACACGCGATTTCAACGCGGAACACGTAGGCGATTTCCGACTGGCAGTTGACGGCGATCGATGTCCGCGATGCGAATCAGGAGCGCTTGTGCTCAGCAAAGGAATCGAGGTCGGGCATGTCTTTAAGCTGGGGGTCAAGTACTCCGAGTCCATGAACTGCCGTTTCCTTGATGCAGACGGCAAAGAATGCCCGATGGTGATGGGATGTTACGGAATCGGAGTGAGCCGTCTCGTGGCCGCGGCCATCGAACAGAATCACGACGCTGACGGCATTATTTTCCCGCCGGCAATAGCTCCTTTCACCGTGATTGTCACCCCGGTGGGAGCCAAAGATCAGGTTATCGAAGACGCGGCGGAAGAAGTCTACCAATCACTGTGGGCGGCGGGGATCGACGCGCTGCTCGACGACCGGGACGAACGCCCAGGTGTCAAGTTCAAGGACGCGGACCTGATCGGCGTACCATTCCGTGTGACGGTCGGCAAGAAGGCCCTCGCTGAGGGCAAGGTCGAGCTGAGAAATCGAGCGACGCGGAAAGTGACGCTCGTCGAAGTCGGAAATATTGTGGAGGCGGTGCGTACCAACGTTGCTTCGTGGTAATCGTCGTGTACTGCGGTGCCGGCTGATTTTCCGCGGGAGCTACTCTCCGTATCCATATCCGCCGTAGTATGGGTTGCCGCTCCACTGGCCGCCTTGCGAGTACCCGGGCGCGTATCCGCCGCCCCAATATGAACCGTATCCATACCCTCCATACTGCGGATAATTACCCCACGGGTTGTTGTACGAGGGTGGCGGCACGGTGGGCGCCCACTGGTTCGGATATTCGTGCATGGGCGCGGACCACTTCACGGTATCCTGTGCTGCGGCAGGCGCCATGCACGCGCACACCACCATCGCTGCGGCAATCAAGACGAGTTTCATGCACCTCATGTGAAATCTCCTGTACGCTGTCACGACAGGCGGTAGCATACCTCGCGCGCTGCTGCGACTGCAAGCGTGAAGCGAACGCGCCGGGGTTTCTGCCGAGTAAGCATAGCCTTACACGCGGTCACCGTAACCCCGCGACGAAAGGGCAAAAGTTCATTGATTGGTCGCTCCGGATCATGGTATGAAAGAGGACTGCATCTTGGTTGATTCAGCCGTTCCGTTAGCGAGTTATCTTCGCGAAATCCACCGCTGGTCACCATACGAGGAGGCATTTTATGTTCGAGATCGTAGAAAAAGAGCGCATCGCGCCGGGAGTCAACCGCGCGGTGATCAACGCTCCCGCGATCGCACGGGCGCACAAGCCGGGGCAGTTCATCATCCTCAGAACGCACGAGGATGGTGAGCGCATCCCGCTGACCGTCGCGGACAAGGACGCGGAAAAGGGAACTATCACGCTGGTATGGCAGGAAGTGGGCGTAACGACGTACTACATGGGCACCATGAATGTCGGCGACCGGCTGCAGGACCTCTGCGGACCGCTAGGTACGCCTACCCACCTCGAGAAGTTCGGTACCGTCGTCGGCGTAGGCGGCGGAATCGGAGTAGCGCCACTTCACCCGATCACCAAAGGAATGAGAGAAGCCGGCAATCACGTGATTTCCATAGTCGGCGCTCGCACCGAGGGGCTCCTCATCTTGACCGAAGAGATGCGCAAGGCCAGTGATGAGCTGCTCATCTCCACGGACGATGGGTCATTCGGCATCCACGGCTTCGTGACTCAGGTCCTCCAGGGACTCATCGACAAGGGCGCCAAAATAGACCTGGTTGTGGCCATTGGGCCGGTGCCCATGATGCGGGCCGTTGTAAACGTCACGCGTGCTGCGAATCTTCCCACGGTAGTCAGTCTCAACCCCATCATGGTCGATGGCACCGGCATGTGCGGCGCTTGCCGCGTCGAAGTGGGTGGCAAGACTAAGTTCGGTTGTGTCGACGGACCCGAGTTCGACGGGTTGCAGGTGGACTTCGACCTGCTCACGAAACGACTGGCCATGTACAAGGGACCCGAACTCATCGCGCTGAATAAGTTCAGAGAGTCCGATCGTGGCTGTCAGTGCAAGTTCCCCGGGGGTGCCGCATGACCGAACAGGAACAAACCAAGAAAAGGCCAAAGGTCCCTCGGCAGAAGATGCCTGAGCAGGACCCCATCGCGCGTGCTCACAACTTCTGGGAAGTGGCACTCGGATATCCGAACGACATCGCCTTACTGGAAGCGAGCCGGTGCCTCCATTGCAAGAAGCCTTACTGCATGAAGGGATGTCCTGTTGAAGTCGATATCCCCGACTTCGTCGAACTGGTGAAACAGGGCAATTTCGTTGACGCTGCGTGGAAGGTCAAGGAGAAGAACAGCCTGCCGCGCATCGCGGGCCGCGTCTGCCCCCAGGAATCGCAGTGCGAGTCGCAGTGTGTACTGGGCAAGAAAGGCGAGCCATGCGCAATCGGGCGCCTCGAGCGCTTCGTGGCGGACTATGTGGCGGAACACGAAGAGTGGAAAATGCCGCCGCTGCCCAAGCCCACAGGCCACAAAGTTGCGGTGGTGGGTTCCGGGCCTGCCGGTCTGACCCTCGCCGGCGCGCTGATCAAGAAGGGCGTTGCCGTGACCGTGTACGAGGCGCTTCATGAGCTTGGCGGGGTGCTTGTATACGGAATTCCCGAGTTCCGTCTGCCCAAGGCGATCGTGCGCTCTGAGATCGACGAACTGCGCCGCCTCGGCGTGGAATTCCATACCAACCACGTTGTCGGCCGCATCGAGACCGTCGATGATCTTCTTGAACGGTTCGAAGCTGTCTTTATCGGCACAGGCGCGGGCGCGCCTCTGTTCCTGAAAATACCGGGCGAGAACCTCAATGGCGTGTATTCAGCCAACGAATTCCTCACCCGTTCCAATCTCATGAAGGCATATCTCTTCCCCGAATCGGATACCCCCGTTGCCAAGGGGCGCCGGGTGGTAGTGTTCGGCGGCGGCAACGTCGCGATGGATTCTGCGAGAACCGCGCTCAGGCTCGGAGCCGAAGAGGTTACCATCGTCTACCGCCGCACCGTGGAAGAGCTTCCCGCTAGGGCGGAGGAAGTCCACCACGCGATGGAAGAGGGGGTCAAGTTCAAACTCCTTACCGCTCCGATCGAAATACTCGGCAACGAAGCGGGTTGGGCTGTTGGCGTGCGCTGCCAGCAGATGAAGCTCGGTGAGCCGGACCAGTCGGGCCGCAGACGTCCGATTCCTGTGGAAGGCGAGTTTTTCGATATCGAGTGCGACATGGCGGTCGTATCGATCGGAAACGCGGCGAATCCGCTTGTGCCCTCAAGCACGACGGCCCTCGAAACCAACAAGTGGGGCAACATCGTGGCGGATCTTGATTCCGGCAAGACGAGTCGCGACCGCGTCTGGGCGGGTGGAGATATCGTCACCGGTGCTGCAACCGTAATTCTGGCCATGGGCGCCGGCCGCAAGGCTGCCCTATCGATGCTGGATTACTTCGGTGTAAGTTAGTAGGCCTACGTGGCTTCCGGCTTTTTCGCGCGCCGGAGGCCACGGTTCATGACAATGACTATCTGATATCAATGCGCTTTCAAGCAAGTGACATCCCTGTTTTGGTGGGACAGGCAAGATGCCTGTCCCACCATCACTTATCCGAGATTGTCGCCGATTTGATCGCACAGTAGCATGAAATGGATCGAGGCAATCCCGTACGGTGAGAGACCCCAGCAGAACCTTGTCTTGCCGACTCCCGGTCGCTACTTCGTTACTGGTCGTCGGCATCGTGTTCGGAGTTGCGTTTATCAGCAAGGCAGCGCCTATCCAGCGAGTGCAAGGGGTCATCACGGAGGTCGGTGAAGGCTACCTCCTGCTCAAACCTGATGGGCAGGCCTCTCGTCTGAAGTTCATTCTTCGATGGAAAGCCCGGTTTGTGCCGCCGAAGGTACCTCTTGCGGGAGACCGTGTGTTGATCCTCTACAAAGACAAAGAAGAAGGCGCGGTCATTTACGAGGTGAACTACCTCCCGTCAGGATCTGAAGCGCCGGACGGAACGCGGAGATCCCCGGAGGAGCGGGTTCCGTAGCCCCCAATACCGGTGATTTATGGGATTAGCTGTGGCGCAGGCTTTCCAGCCTGCGACTCAATTGCCGGAAAAATCGGCAGGCTGGAAAGCCTGCCCCACATTGGGAAATCAAGACCGAACTCTTAGGTCACGGGCATTGGCCGTAGCACCGGGCTCGTATCTGAGTCGAGCACCGGGTGGCGATCGTGGGGGCGACCTGCTAGTCGCCCGCCTGACGCGCACGGTCTCGAACGAGCGACCAGCCGGTCGCCCCTACGCATGACTGGAGCAGTCGCCAAAATTGTCGTCCCTTTCGATTCGATAACCACGGAGAGGGAAGACCGATGTCTGTCAGATCACCGACTTGAGAAGCGGCAGATCTCTTCGAGGGAAGTGGGACAATTATTTTGGCGCCGGCCATAGCTTGTCATAGGTTCGGTAGCCTACACCGAGCACGGTTGGAGGTGCGGCTCTTCGCAACATGTAGTGTTCGCTGTGGCTTCTTGAGCACGGAGTCTCTATGGATTTGATGGTAGTCCTCAAGTCGGGATTCATGGGATTTGCGCTGTCCATCGGAGTGCAAATGCTGGTGTTCTTTGTCGCGGCCAAATGGTTCGGCGCGTCGAAAGCACGATTTGTGAGAGTTTTCGTGCTTGCCGCGGTGACGTCGTTCATCGTGGTCGACCTGTATCTCTATTACAAGATCCAGGTTTCGGATATCCCCGAGCCGCAGATGTTCCTCGCGGGCTGCGTAGGCGGATGGCTTGCGGGGATCGCGTCAGGTCTTACGCAACTCAGACCTCTCCTTCTCCAACTCATGCGCTAGTAGATCGATTCGTAAGTACCTTGCCACTAATACTTTGGGAGGGTAGGGCCTTGAAGAACGCGAGATGCCTCGTAGGGGCGGGTCTCAGACCCGCCCCTACCCAAGTCTGTAGCTGACAAGAACGTGAACGTATCTCTGAATCGATCGACTGGAAGGCGGACAACATCACTCTACGTCCTCCGCCGCACGAACCGAGCGAAGGAGCACTCCGAAGAAGCCTTCCGATTCCACCGCGTCGGTGACCGCGTCATACTTCCATCCCAGGTGTTGATAGCACGTCTTGCAGACAAGGAAACGCCAGCCGTAGCCGGGGAACCACGAATGCTCCAAGTAGAGTTCGTGATCCACGACCACGTTGTCGCAGTGGACGAACGTCATGAAGTGGCAGCGTACGCCTGCGGGATTGACGTATGCGTGCTCGGTCGTATGGTTAACGGCCAGCAGCGCGCCTGATTCGGCAATCAAAGCGCCGCAGTGCGCACAGTAGTAATTCCGCCTGGACCGTCCGTCGTCGGATGACGATTTGATGTAAGCCAGCATGGGAATGCGGGGGCCGAGATCTCACTCCGGCATTACGCAGCAGGATTGGCTTGCTCGGGTGAATGCTCCTCGCCGGAGCGGTTGAGTGGAGAAGGGCCGAGCTTTTCGAGGCGCTCGGTCATCGTGCGCACCGCGTCCACGAATTTGTGAGCCATGGACGCGCTCATGTTGAACATTTCCAGCCGCGCCGGCTCAATCCCCGCGTCACTGACGAGACGCTTGGCGTACTCGACGGCCTCGCGGGCGCGTAGGTTGCCTTCAAGAAAGTGGCATTCTCCTTCGAGACACCCCGCGACGAGCACCGCGTCAGCGCCGTGGCGGAACGCCTCAAGAATGAGGATCGGCTCGACCTTTCCCGTGCAGAGCAGCTTCACGACCCGCACAAGATGCGGATATTGCAGGCGCATGGACCCGGCCAGGTCCGCAGCGTTGTACGCGCAATACGTACAGCAAAATGCAATGATCTTCATGGAATACACGGCTCCGATCCGTGCGGCGTTCGGCATCACTTGGCAAGGTACCCGTTCTTCACCAGCAGGTCGAGCACCTTGTTACCCATACCGCGTGGGACTCGCAGGGGAAATCCGGCCGGAGTCCTCTTATCGGGCTTGGGGAGCACTCCGGAGGACGGATCGACGCCTGGGTTGAACTCCCACATGCTTCGCGGGTTGGTCTTGCACCACTGAGCCACCACGTACATAGGAAGGTCCTTCAGGAGCATGACTTTGTCAAGAGTGTCATATTCGAGCGGTGGCGGTAGTTCGGCGGCCACTCCATAGAGGTCGCGATGTTCGCGAATAATCTTGAGGGCGATCATGCGCGGGACGATCACTTCCGATCGAGGTGGGACGGGCAAGTCCCAATATGAGAAGCCGGGAGCGCTTTTCACCACCTGGTCGACACGTTCGGCGCCGTCCAGAAATCCGCAAATCGCCAGAATCCAGTCTCCGGTCTCTTTCCTGCTTCGGAGCCATTGAAAGATGGTACAGGCGAGTCGTGTCGAAATGACGGGATCGCGACGGTCATCCCAGTCATTGGTCACAACCCACTGAACCGCCGAGGACGGCTTCTCCTGCTTGACCGCGCCCAGCGCCCACCATCCCACTCCTCCCGATTTGGAGCGGAAATTTGGCAAGAGATCACTCAAGATCGCCGCGAGGTAAATCAGGTCGTCGGGGACTTTCTCCTGCCTGAGGACGGGAAGAATCGTCGGACCGTACAGGGCCATCCGATCGAACCACTCCATCAGCCCAGCTCTTCGATCCATCAGGAGGTAGTTGATCTGTTCGACGACGCGGTCAGCGACCTCTTTGCGGTCCACAGGTACGCCGGTCTCGGCGAAGGCGATACCGCTCTTCTGCACTTCCGCAGGAAGGACGTAAGCGGCGCGCTGATATCCTGACGCAGCCATTGCCGGCGCGGGCACGATGCACACACTTGTGAGCCAAGCGCACACGGCAGCGAAGATGAATGATATTGGAGGAGCTAGTCTTCGTATTGAGGTAGCAATTGTCATCGAGGAGTGTCGGTGGGGTGCAGATCGAGTCCGCACCCGAAACCGGAACGGGTTGCTGTGCCCGACCGAACGGGCCCCGGATTCAATCGTTTATGTTTTCTCTCAACTCTTTGCCGGTCTTGAAGAACGGGAGGTGCTTGCTGCTGACGGTAATTTTTTCGCCGGTCTTGGGATTGCGTCCGGTGTAGCCATCGTATCTCTTGACAACAAAAGATCCGAAACCGCGGATTTCGATTCGATTTCCGGCCACCAGAGCGTCCGTCATCGTCTTGAAGATCATGTCCACGATTTCCTCGGCCTTGCGCATAGGAAGATCCATTTCCTTGGCCAGGGCTTTAACCAGGTCGGATTTATTCATGTGGTTCTCCTATCGATGGTCGGAATCTGGCACGAGGACCGGGACATTTCCACCGCTGAAAGCTGCTGGAATTCCGGAGCCGTCCGGGGCGCCAACCATAACCCACCTGCCTGACGTGTTCGCAGGACCGCCTTCATTCCTGCAAAAAAGGCCGGACCATACGGTCGCCGATGTGGTTATGCCTAAGGGGAGCCGGGGCTGCGCTACTGGTCGGCTGCCTACCTTCCCACCGGTGCTGCGACTAACCGCGCTCAACGAGGGGAACGTAGCAAACGGAAATCCGAATCCTCCTCCACACAAAGAGCCTTGTGCTTCACGCTGATACGCGACTGAGGCTCACCTCAACCTGCCAGGAATTATCCCTTACATCAGAGGACACATTCCTCGGCGGATGAGGATAAACGAAAAGATCTCTTATCGTTACCTTTGGCGAGGCAAATTGTCAAGAGAATTCAGGCAGGATTTCCGAGGCGACTGTGTCCATTAGGGCTTAATCGGATCCCCGTGGGACTTCCGCCGGAGGAACATCAACGAAAGTAGCCTGGAATGCGGTTCAATTGACCGCCGTATCCGTCAATGCCATACCGCAATCGGTCGTTGTACTGCGCTGGTTGGTCCTGCCTGGGCCATTCACGGCCGCGCCCCCCAGAACCATAGGCCCCATCGTACGAGGGGCCATCGGCCGAGATCGGCACCCGCTGGTTTCTGTACTGCGCGTGAGCTTCTTCGAGGAGTAGGTCATTCAGCCGGGCCAGTCTGCGCTCACGGTCCTGTATTTCCGGGTTGCCGCGTGCAGGACCACCTGCACGGCGCCGGACTTCGTTTGTGCAAACCTTCCATCTGTCGAAAGCATGGCGTTCCAAATCGAGGTTCGCGTCAATTTTCCGTCTCAATTCAGTCATGCGCCGGCTTCGCTCCTGCAGCGCCGATTGGACAACCCGGGCCATGGAGCCCCGAGAGCCTTGCTCTGCCAGGAGTTGCTGGATTCTCGGCGCGACAGACTCGTCTTTGCCCCGGGCGTACTCATCCACGCGCTCGCCGAGTTCCTTCCACAATTGGGTCCATTCGGAATGGTACGCATCACACAATCCGCCCGATTGCGCCGACGCTCCTGACGCGCCGACAGCCATCGCCACGCAAAGGACGACCGAGGTCACTAACTTGATCCTCGCCCCTCCTGAAGCCAATGCGCTTTCAAACAAGTGACATCCTTGTTTTGGTGGGACAGGCATCTTGCCTGTCTGAACGTGACAGGCAAGATGCCTGTCCCACCAGTGCTTATCCGAGATTGTCGCACACTTGATTGCCCATTGGCATGAATTGCTCACGTGTCGAGGCGCGCTCCACGCAGCATCCCCAAGCGCCGCCGCCCCATTCGACGGGGTGTCGTGAGCATAATAATAATGGGTAAACCCCCGGCTCTGCCGGGGGACTCACAGAGTTTGACATTTCCGGGAGTGCTCATCTTCCGGATCCCTGGGAAGCAGCGAGAGGCACGGAAGGCAGACGATGTC
>Ga0172375_10003245_pt1 | contig 24802 bp, 21 predicted proteins | sample LakKiv1m_FD_114537 | JGI IMG/M metagenome (GOLD analysis project Ga0172375, IMG submission 114537) | Freshwater microbial communities from Kabuno Bay, South-Kivu, Congo - kab_092012_11.1m | ecosystem: Environmental > Aquatic > Freshwater > Lake | place: Democratic Republic of the Congo...
CTGGCGGCTGAAATTGACGAACTGGGCATCAATGCCGGCTTGCAGGATCGGGTTATCCAGGTTTATGAAGGTTGTGTCTATATGGATTTTAACTGCGAGATTATGCAAAAGAAAAATCGCGGAATTTATACCCCGCTGGATAAGAGTAAACTCCCCAAACTTTATATCGCCTACAAAACTTCACTGAGCAAAATCTCCGGCCGGGTGCTGAATGATATCAAGGTGCGTTTTGACCGCGGTGATCCGGAGGTCATTACTAGACTGAATCGCATCGCCGAACTGGCCGAACAGGGTAAGACCGCCATCGAAACCGGCGACGAAGAAACCCTGAACCGGCTGATCAATGAAAATTTCGACAATCGTAAAAAGATCATGAACATCAGCGCCAGCAATCTGGAAATGATTGACGTCGCCCGCGACTGCGGCGCCTCGGCTAAATTCGCCGGTTCGGGCGGTTCGATCATCGGAATTTATAAAGACGATGTTATGCTTAACCGGTTAATCGTCAATCTCAAGAAAATTAACGCCCGCGTGATAAAACCATATATTGTTTAAATGAGGAAAACAATTCAATGATAAGAAAAGCCGTTATTCCGGCAGCCGGACTGGGTACCCGATTCCTGCCGGCGACCAAGGCCCAACCCAAGGAAATGTTGCCGATCATCGATACACCTACGATACAATATGTCGTGCAGGAAGCCATCGATTCCGGCATCGAGGATATCCTGATTATTTCCGGAAAAGGCAAACGGGCGATTGAAGATCATTTCGACCGCAACACGGAACTGGAATCCATTCTGGAGCAAAAAGGGGAGGGCGATCTGGCCACCAGCATCGGGCGGATCGGCGATATGGCCAATATTCATTTTATCCGTCAGAAACAGCTGAACGGTCTCGGCGATGCAATCTATTATGCCAAACAACATACCGGCGATGAACCTTTTGTGGTCATGCTCGGCGATACGATTAACGATTCCGCTATCCCGGTGACCCAGCAGCTTATCGACGTTTATAATCAGTATCGCCAGACAGTCGTCGCCGTCGAAAGGGTTCCGCAGGATAAAGTTCAAATGTACGGAATCGTCTCCGGGGAGGAAATCAGCGAAAGAATTTTTAAAGTCAATCAACTGATCGAAAAACCCCAACCTGCCCAGACCAAATCCAATCTGGCCGTGGCCGGTCGTTATATCCTGACGCCGGAAATCTACACCATGCTCGAGAAGGTTAAACCCGGCAAGAATAATGAAATTCAGTTGACGGATGCTCTGCAATTGCTGTTACAGCGCGAAACGATTTATGCTTATATTTTCGAAGGCCGGCGCTATGATGTCGGCAACAAGCTGGATTATCTCAAAACTACCGTCGAGATGGCGCTGAAACGCGCGGAATTCAGCCGCCAGTTTTTGGATTATCTTAAGACGGTCGTCGGAAAAGCCGAACACAATCAGCTCTGAATTCCGTTTGATAAATAACATTTAAGGGCTTATAAGAACTTATTAGTACTTATTAGCAATTAAACTACTTAAGCACCGAGCGGTAATACTCAAAAGTAAAACCGGTATTATTCCAGTTATCGAATTTTCGGACAACCAGACTATTGCGTGTAAAATTGGCGGCCACGCCCTGCATGACATGACCGGTGATGTAAATAAAACCGCGCCGCTTGAGTGTGTTCTGATAGACGCGTTTCAGCATTTTGGACAAGCCTAATTGCCGTTTGTCTTTGCGTACGATATAGGCGTAGGTGTAAACCGTATTACCCTTGCCGAGATTCTCGTCGCACTGCGCCCAGTTTTCCTTCGTAAAATATTCAAGCGGAACGCCGACGATAAAGCCTTCGACTTCCCCGTTATGTTTAATCACGAACGGCAGGGTCTTGGGATAATTGAAATATTTTTTGATCGAATTGCGGTTGAAACGCGCATTCTGTCCGAAATTATCAACCAGAGTTTCGGAGATTCTAACGATCTGGCCGAATTCGCTTTCGCCCAGATGTTCGATTAATTCGACCGAAATGCCGTCGGAAGTCGAAGCCAAAACGCGGCTTTTGGTTTCCGAGAGAGTGACTTCAAACAGTTCGCGGGTGCTTTGATCCATACACTGAAATTATAGACAGAAAAATTGAAATAATCAATGGTGCTCTGCCATTAATTAAAAATAATTCACGCTGAAAATCTTTTAGCGACGGTCAACTCACAGACGGCGCAATTCCTCGATTAATTTCGTCTTGTCTTTGGTGCGATCGTCTACATTCTTGATGAAACGAGCCGGAACGCCGGCCACAACGGTTTTAGGCGGTACATCTGCCGTAACCACGGAACCGGCGGCAATGACCGCGCCCTGCCCGATACGGACACCTTCCAGAATGACGGCGTTGGCGCCGACCAGAACATTATCTTCGATGACGACCGGTTCGGCGCTGGGCGGTTCGATAACACCCGCCACGACCGCGCCGGCTCCGATGTGGCAATCGGCTCCGATAATCGCCCGGCCGCCGATGACGGTATTCATGTCGATCATCGTATTGCGGCCGATCACGGCCCCGATATTTATTACGGCGCCCATCATGATGACGCAATTGTCGCCAATTCCGACCAGATCGCGGATGATCGCGCCGGGTTCGATGCGGGCTTTGACATTTTTCAGATCGAGCAGGGGCACGGCCGAATTGCGCCGGTCATTTTCCACAATGTATTTTGTGATCGCATTACCATTGTGCTTCAGTAGTTCGTTAAACTCGTTCCAGTCACAGAATAAAATCCCACAATGTTCGTTCCCGAAATAGTCATAGTCTGCAAAATCCGACTGGTCAAGATTACCTTTCAGGTAAATTTTTACCGGCGTGCGGCGGGGAGCTGTGGCGATGTACCTGATAATTTCTTCCGAATTCATTTTGACCTCTGATTTTGATTTTGAAAAAGTATGTCGGTAAATGTGAAATATCCGGCGTCCTGTTTATTCGCAAATTCGGCCGCGAGTAAAACGCCTTCGGCGAAAGTCCGCCGGGAAAGGACCCGATGCGAGAGGCTGAGAATTTCACCCAGTCCGCCAAATGAAACAGTATGATCGCCCGGTACATTACCGAGGCGGAAAACACTGATGGGGACTTCCCGTTCCAGAACGGCGGCCAGCATTTTGGCGGTGCCGCTGGGCTTGTCTTTCTTGAAGCGGTGATGAGTTTCGCTGATTTCCACGTCCCAGTCGGGCAGGTTGTCTTTTAAAATCCGGGTCAGTTTCAGCATCAGCTGGATACCGATCGAAAAATTAAAAGACTGAACTACTGTGACCTCCTGAGATAGTTTCCGGATTTCTTCCATTTGGGATTCGGCATAGCCGGTTACGCCGGTGATCAGGGAGCAACTATACTGACGGATCAATGTGAGAGTTTTTTTTAAAGCGCCTGGTAGAGAGAAATCTATTAAAATTTCCGGCGCAGAGATTATTTCGATTCCTTTATCATCGGCGCGTAGAACCGTTTCATGACCTTTTTCGGTAAAAAGCGTCTCGATCTCGTGTCCCATCCGGCCGCTATATCCGATTATTCCGTATTTCATAACAGACCCCGGGCTTGCATCAGGGCGGTCAGAACTCCGGCGTTTTTCTCTGAAATGGGCATCAATGGCAGACGTAGGATATTCCGGCACAGCTGCAGCTGTGCAGCCGCGAATTTGACCGGAACCGGATTGACTTCGATGAACATGGCACTGAAAAAATCCAGCCAGCGGTTTTGAATCTCGCGCGCACCTTTTAGGTCGTTGGCCAACATTCTGCTCGTCACCGATTTCATTTCGGCCGGGATAATGTTGGAGGCTACCGAGATCACGCCCTCGGCGCCGAGCGCCATGAACGGCAGGGTGATGTCATCGTTTCCGGAATATACCAGCATACCTTCCGGCCGGTCGGCCAGCAAACGGGTAACCTGTCCGAAATCGGCGTTGGCTTCCTTGATTCCGATGACATTCGGACAAGCCCGGAAAATCCGGAACACGGTTTCCGGCAGCAGATTGAAACCGGTGCGGGTCGGCACATTGTATAGAAGAACCGGTAGTTTGGTGCGCCCGGCGATTAATTTATAAAACTGAAAAATCGACTCCTGCGTCCCTTTGTTATAATAGGGAGTTACTATCAGAACGCCGTCGGCACCCAGTTCCTCGGTCATTTGATTGTAATGCAAAACCGTATCTAAGCAGTTCGTGCCGGTTCCGATAATCACCGGAATGCGCTGACGGGTTTCACGCATGGCAATTTCAATAATTTTGCGGCGTTCCTCGCCTGAAATGGCGGGAGCCTCGCCGGTTGTGCCGAGCACAACCAGCGCGTCGGTGCCGCTTTCGATTTGAAAGTGCACTAGTTTAACGAGCGCTTCATAATCCACATTCCCGTCTTCAGCGAACGGAGTGATCAGCGCCGTGCCTACTCCTTTGAACATAATTACCTCACTTTTTATTGGTTATTAAAACGCAAAGGGGGTCTGGTATTCAGGCCCCCTTATGTATAATTATACATATATACAGCTCGGGGGCTACATGTTCGGCTCCTTAGCGATCTTAGCGGCTTTTGGGCTTTTAGCGACGGCCACCGATTTGAAATTTATTTTTAAATTTTCCACGTTCATTTTAATTAATTATTAAAGTAATCGTTATTATTATACAAATTACGCGCAAAGGTAAGGTTTAATTCAAATCTATGCAAGAATTTTTTTTATCAGTGTGCGCCGGACAGTTTGTACAATATAAAAGATTGGTTAACTTTGGGCGCTTTTTGGGCTTAAAAATTAGTGGAGTATGTATGAAAAATTTTTTGATGATGTCTGTCCTGACGGGGCTTCTTGTGAGTTACTCCGCGGCGCAAAACATTAATGTTGTAAGTACGGTCGTCGTATCCGACGGCACGGAACGAAATTTCACCGCGCCGCAGTTCAGTCCGGACGGAACGAAAATCCTGTTTTCGGAAGCGGGTTATAAAGGACTGTGGCTGTACGATGTAGCCGGTAAAACCATCAGCCAGATCAACGATCTGCAGGGCGCCGGTTACGAGCCGGTTTTCAGTCCGGACGGACAGAAGGTTTATTTCCGAACCGATAATTTCGTAAACTATAAACGCTATTCTTCTCTGGCAGTGCAGACTATTAGTGATAAACAAGTCGATTACCTGGCGAAAGATGTCCGTCGGCTTTCGACGCCGGCGCTGATCGGTAAACAGACCGTCATTTATCGCCAGGATAAAAACCTGAATGCAGTCAATACCGGGACGAAAGAAAAAATGCTGGCCAAAAGCGTGGCCGAAACTTACGGTTTTACCGAAGACCAGAAAATCGTACTGGTCAGCAACGGCGTTCGCAAAGAAATGACGCCGGTCGGTGAAGGGAACTATATCTGGTTGTCGCTTTCGCCGGATAAAACCAAAATATTATTCACTTTAATCGGCAGTGGTACCTTCGTCTCTGACCTGACAGGTAATCTATTAGTAAAACTCGGTAAGGCTAACGCCCCCCAGTGGTCGCCCGACGGAAAATGGATTGTCTATATGGTCGATGAAGATGACGGCCATACCATCACGGCTGCGGACATCTGGGCCGTCACCAGCGACGGCGTAACAAAAGTTCAGTTGACCAATACCGCTGATGATATTGAAATGTATCCAAACTGGGCGCCGGCCATGGACCGGATTGTATGTGGAACCGATAACGGTAGGATAATTCTGATTAATATTAATATTGAAAATTGAAATGGAAAAGATTGATGTGTGCATTCAAAATTTTGGAGTTGTCATGAAATATATGAAGTATATGATTATTAATCTCATTGTATTAAGTAGCGTCATATTTGCTCAGGTAACTGGTCTCGAAGGCTGGGATATTTATCTGGATCCCGGTCATAGCCAGAAGGAAAATATGGGCATTTATGGTTATTCGGAAGCCGAAAGGAATGTCAGAGTAGCCCTTAACATACGAAATATGTTATTAAACGAAACTGACATTGATACGGTTTATATTTGTCGTACAGATGATAACCTGTCAGTAAGTTTATCCCAAAGAACAACGGATGCCAACACCAAGGGAGCCAGCTGGTACCATTCGATCCATAGCGATGCCGGGGCATCGACCTATAACAGTACTTTACTTATGTATGGTGGTTGGCGTCAAAATGGTCAGACAATTGAAAAAACTCCGCAGGGTGGTAAAAGAATGGCCAATATTATGGTCGATAAATTAACCCGCGGCATGCGCACTGATACGCGCGGAAATTATGCTGATCGGACATTCTATCGAGGATTTCCGGATAATCATGATAATCTTTATCCTTATCTGCATGTCAATCGTGAGAGTAATATGGCTTCAGAACTGAGTGAAGCCGGATTTCATACCAATCCGACTCAAAATCAACTGTTCATGAATGCTGACTGGAAACGTCTGGAAGCCCGAACATACTATTGGTCAATATTAAAATATCATGGTATTACTATACCTCCGGTTCGGATTCTGACTGGAATCGTAAAAGATCGTGATACCGGTGTACCGTTAAATGGAGCTACGATCGAAGTAGATGGTAAAACCTATACTACCGACACATATGCCAGTCTTTTTAATAAATATTCCACCGATCCGGATTTATTACATAATGGCTTATATTATTTTGAGGGTATCAGTACCGATCAGGTCGAAATAATGGTGAATGCCGAAGGATATGATACCGATACCATGACGGTGAGTATGGTTGATACATTTTTTACTTTTGTGGATTGCGGCATGATTTCAAAAGCTTTGCCGATCGTTGTATCCACTTCGCCGGCCGAAGGTGACACCGGTATTTCGGTTTTAAATGATATCATTTTACAGTTTAATCGTCCGATGAATACGGCTATGATAGAAAGTAATATAATCATTGATCCTCCGATTGAATGTAGATTTCAGTGGAGTGATATTAATCGGGAATTGAAAATTAATCCGGAACAGCTGGCATTCACTACCGATTATACAATTACGATCCCAGGTACCGTGACTGATAACTACGGTCACCTGTTCGATGGGAACCAAGATAATATCGGTGGTGATGATTTCGTACTCCATTTTAAAACCGGTTTTGACAATGTCGCCCCCAAGGTGGTTAAATTTTATCCGGGAACGAGTGCATCCAACATTGAAAGAAGGCCAGTCATCAGTTTTGAGTATGATGAGGAATTAGACGCAGGATCTATTTCGGATGAAATCTTTACTTTAACCAAATTTTCCGACGGGAGTTTAGTTAATGGTATTTTAAAACATTATGTGGTTAATGACCAAAGTGTTTTAAACTTTTTTCCTGATACGATCCTGAATGCCAATGAAATTTATGTCAGCCGGGTGGCCAGTGGATTAACTGATCTGTTAGGGAATGTTGTCACCAGTAACGTATCAAAAAGTTTTAAAACCGGAAATGTTGATTATATCATTCGGAACATTGATACTTTTGAAAGCGGTTTAACAACTAACTGGTGGCCTCCTGAAAATAGCGGTTCGACTTCCGGGCATGATCCTGCCACAGCCAGAAGCGAAAATACCAGTTTTACAAACCTGCTAACGAATAGTACCAAATCCATGAGACTTTATTACGATTGGAATCTCAGCGCATCTTCATGGTTAATACGGGAAGTATATAAAAGTGGTTCTTCGACCCAGGATATCTATTTTAAACCAAATTCAGTTTTACAGATCTATATCTTTGGTGATGGGAGCGGGAATCAATTCCGCTTTGCAATTGATGAAGTCAGCGGTTCTCCTACTACTGAAGTCTCGAAGTGGTTTACGATCGATTGGATCGGATGGAAGTTGGTTGAATGGTACTATGACGATCCAAATAGTGTGGGCAGCTGGATAGGGAACGGTATTTTGGACGGAACATCCTATCGATTTGACAGCATTCAACTCACCCATGTCATCGCTGCCGCTGAGATGGGAACTGTCTATTTTGATGACTTAAGAGTCGTAACCCTCGAACCAGTCGGTATCGTAAAATCGGATGAATTGACTCCCAGTAAATTTGTACTCCATCAGAATTACCCGAATCCGTTCAACCCGACGACTACGATTGTGTTCACTTTACCAGAAGCCTCGAACGTTCGCATCGAAGTTTTTAATGTTCTGGGTGAAAGAGTCCGGACGCTGACGAACTGCCGGTATAATACTGGAAATTACTCGGTCGTCTGGGACGGGCAGAATGAATCCGGAATGCTCGTGCCGAGCGGAGTCTATTTCTACCGCATGATCTCGGACTTGGGCGTCCAGGTCAGGAATATGATGTTATTGAAGTAGAAAGACGACTCATTTACCAAACAATACGAAGCGCCGGAGAAATAAATCCGGCGCTTCTTTTTAAGGATATTACTGTTAAAAAAATCTTGTTGTTCTCAGGAAATATTCGGATTTTGATTCGTGATGAATAAAATATTTATAGCAGTACTTCTGATAATCGGGACTTTGGCATATAGCGCCGATTTATTCACCGGCTTCCGGGCTTCGCGGATTTCCGGATATGACTCTGATTATTTAATCGCGGTCGCCGATTCGATGGCGCACAATTTTACGAAACCCGGAACACCGGCAGCCGTCTGGATTCTGAGTTATTATGGCGATAATGGGAATATTTATGTCCAGTTTCCGCATGCCGGCAGTGTCGATCACTGTTATTTTACCAGTTCGGATTACAGTGAAGCGTTTCTGACGGCCTTTGACTCGGCTGGAATGAAAGTCTGGTTGCAGATGGAGCCGGGCGCGGCGGATGTAGCGACGCTGATCGATCTGGCATTGACGCGCTACGGACGTCATAGTTGCGTAGCCGGTTTCGGGCTGGATGTGGAATGGCTCGACACTCAGGATTACGAAGCCGGACGACAGGTGACCGATGCCGAAGCCCGGGCCTGGGAAGAACAGGTGCAATCTTACGATTCAACCTATACGCTTTTCCTGAAACATTATACCACTAACCGGATGCCGTCAACTTACCGCGGCAATTTGCTATTGGTCGACGATAGCCAGGGACATTATTCATATCAGAATTTCATTAGCAATATGCGCAGCTGGGGCAACGCTTTCCCAAGTAACGCCGTCGGTTTTCAGTTCGGTTACGAATGGGATCAGGACTGGTGGAACGATTATGCCGACCCGCCGACGACTTTAGGAAATGGTTTACTGGCTAATATTTCAAATACAGCGGCTTTGTTCTGGGTCGATTTTACCCTCAGCGAGGTTTTCCCGGTTAGCATGGCGGTTGCCGAAACCGGGGCGCATCCGTCTGAATTCGGATTGATGCCGAATTATCCCAATCCCTTTAATGGCGCAACGACTTTCCGGTTTTCTGTGGATAAATCCGGTTTTGTCAGGTTGCTGGTGTTCGATCTGACCGGCCGGCTGGTTGATGTAATTACTGAAAGCGTGCTTACTCCGGGAAGTTATAAAGTGAATTGGGAAGCCGGGAATCTGCCATCCGGAGTTTATCTGGCCCTGCTGCAGTCGCGGAGTCAGACCAGTTCGCAATTAATTACATTAACCAAATAGTGATAGGTTTAAAACGGTACGATTGAAAAAGATATTTTTAATAGTTTGGTTAGGGTTATCATTTTCCGACCTGTCGTTCGGTGAACAACTCAGCAAGTATGTCGTGCTGGTAATAATCGACGGCGCGCGCTATTCCGAAACCTTGGGTGACAGCACTGCTCAGTACATTCCCAGGATGAAGGTCATGGCGGAAGAAGGCGTTGTGGCGGACAGCATGATCAACAATGGGGTAACTTATACTTACCGGGCGGTTCCGGCAATCTGGACCGGCAGTTGGGCGGCTTTGGGCGATACAACCATCGCCATGTCAGCTTTTGGAACCCTTAACACTCAGTATACTTCCGCTCCGTCGGTCTGGGAGTATTATCGCGAGGCCTATTCGGCCGGTGATACCCAGACAATTTATTGCCTGAAATACCTCTCGACGCCCTGGCTGCCGAGTTTTCATAGAGAATATGGACCGGATTACTGGCCGTTATATGTTTTGGAGGGTTCGGGTGACCGCCAGGTCTGGGCCAGCGCCAAAAGCAAATTACAGCAGTATCATCCCGCTCTATCGGTAATCTATCTGGCGGATGTTGATTATACGGCGCATCATAAAGGATGGTCCGACTACTTAGCTGCGATCACTGTGGCGGACAGTATTGTCGGCGCTTTGTGGGATTTCCTGCAAACTGATCGATTTTTTAAGGAAAATACGACGCTATTGGTTACTAACGATCATGGACGCCATTTGGATAGAGTCTGGCCCGGTCCGATCGGCAGCGGCAGTCATGGCGATGGTTGCTGGGGCTGTCGCCACATTATGCTTTTAGGAATCGGTCCGGCGGTGAAGAGCGGCGGAGCGCATATCAGCAGGCCGCATAATATTACCGACATCACTCCAACGATTGGAAGGATTCTTGACTTTGAAACGCCCTACGCGGTCGGTTCGGTGATGACTGACATCCTGGAAATTCCCGAGACCGACAAGGTTTTGTCCGAACCGGGGAAATTTTCAATAACGATGAATAATTATCCCAATCCGTTCAATGCCGCCACCCGGATTACTTACCGGTTGTCTCAGACGGATTTCGTCAATCTGGCGATTTATGACCTGGGCGGGCATCTAATTGAAACGCTGGTGAATGGAAAACAATCCGCCGGTGACCAATCAATTATCTGGAACGGGCAAAATCAAGCGGCCGGAATTTATTTTTATCGTCTGACAACTGTTGGCGTCAGCATGATCGGCAAATGCCTTTTATTAAAGTAAGAACTCATACGATGAAACTGCCAATCAAATGGGAAATCTTCGGGGAATATCTGCTGGCAACCGGGTTGGCGCTGCTCGTTTACCTGCTATTGCGACGTCCCCTGACAATTAACCTCGATGCGATGCCGCCGGATATACCGATTCCGCCTAAAAGCGCTTTGGCAGAGCATCAGTTTAACCGTGCAATCAAAGCCAAACTGGTGTCGGTTCCGATTGCCGCCGATTCATTTTTAACCGGCTGCCGCACCGCCAATCGGACATTTTATACATTGGTGATGCAACCGGCGCTGAAACCGTATTTACCGGTACTTGCCAAACAGACGCCGACCGGGATCATCAATACTCTGACGATTTTCTGCTATGGGATTTACCAGAATTATTTTGGACCGGAATTTTACCGCTGGGGCGGCGATCTGTTGGACCTTGACGATCCGCAGGCCGAAGGCGTCCGCTGGGAATCCAGCTTCGGACTGGACTGTTCGGGATTCGTGGCGGCTCCGTATGAAATTGCAGTCGATTGCGGTTTAATCAAACCGACGTCCGGAGGCGCGCTTTTTTCCTCCAAAGGTTTTAAACTGCACTGCCAGCGGACGGAGCTGAATGACAGCGGCGGCCGCCTGGGCGGCGGTAACCGCTATCGCCTGGATACTCCCGAACTGGCGCAGATCGGGCGAGTAGTTTTCATGCTTGCCAAAAATGGCAGACCAACCCGGAAACAAACCAAGATGCTGCAACCTGGCGACATTGTCGGCGGAACCGGGCATTTCGGGATAATCGTAGAAATCAACAAAATTCCGTATTACTTAGAATCGGGCGGCCGGGTCGTACCGGAACATGATTATAAACCGGTGCGCGCCGATAAAGCCTTAGCCAGCCTGGCCACCAAACGCACAATCGTCGTACGGCGGGCTTTGCCGGACAGGAAAAATTAATGCAGACCAACCGATTGCTGGTACTGGTAGATATTGACGGTACATTGCTAACGCCGGGCGGCGCTTCGCGCCAGTCGCTCTCGCAGGCTATCTTTGATATTACCGGCCGTGAAATTATTTTCGGGATTGGACAATTGGCCGGATTAACCGACCCTCTGATTGTGAAAAACGCTCTGAAGCAGTTGGGCTTTTCGCCGGATCAGGACGGGCTGCCCGGGAAAATTCTCGAGCGTTATATAGACATTTTTCAGGAGGCCTATCCGCTGGCGACCGACAAGAAGGTCTATTCTGGAATAAATGATCTGCTTGAATATCTAAAGTCACTGCCGGCGCGCATCGGGCTTTTAACCGGCAACATCCGACGTGGCGCGCAGATAAAGCTGAAGCCGTTCGACTTGTGGCGCTATTTTGAATTTGGAGTTTTCGGAGATGACAATGCCTGTCGCAATGAGCTACCGCCAATTGCCCTTGAACGGGTCAAATCTCTGTTCGACGAAACTTACCGGCCGGAGCAGGTGATTGTCATTGGCGATACTTTGAATGACGTCACCTGCGCGCATGTCAATCTGATGCAATCGGTTGTCGTCCTGCGACACCCGGAGTGGCGGGCGCAAATCGAAGCTGCGCAGCCGGAACTGCTGATCGAGAACTTCGAGCCGCTTGAGCCGATAAAAAGCTGGTTTGAAAATTTTTTTAAACAGGATTAACAGGATTTACAAAAAGTTTTACTGGTAATCTTCAACTAATATGAAAATAATCTCCGCGTCCTTTGCGGTTTAATAAAATGTAATGTCTCAGACATTAAACCGGAACTCGATTACATCGCCGTCTTTGACGATATAATCGCGTCCTTCGGAGCGAATCAGGCCTTTCGTGCGGCAGGCAGTCAGGCTGCCGTTTTCCAGTAAAGTTGCATAATGCACGACTTCGGCGCGGATGAAACCACGCTCGATATCGGAATGAATCGCGCGTCCGGCTTTCTGGGCGTTGTCACCGTCGATGATCGTCCAGGCGCGGCACTCGTCTTCACCGACTGTGAAAAAGGAAATGTAGCCGAGCAGGTCATAAGACATGCGGATCAGGCGGTTCAATGCCGGCTCCTCGATGCCGAGTTCTTCTAAGAAGAGCGGTTGGTCGGCCGGATCGAGTTCGGCGATCTCCTGTTCGACCGCGGCACATAGCGAGGTATAGGTTGCGCCGGTGGTTTTGAGATGACTGAATTTTGCCTCGGTTGCGGAGCGTTGCGGCAGTTTATCTTCAGCAATATTGATTACGGTCAGAAGTGGTTTGGCGGTCAGGAACTGAAACCCGCGCAGGACTTTTTCATCTTCGGGTGAAAGCGTTATCTCCCGCAGAGGTTTTTCCTCTTCCAGGAAAGTCCGGCATTTCTGGAGCAGTTCGAGTTCCTTACGGTTTTGTTCGTTGTTGATCTTGATCAGTTGTTTTTCGAGGCGTTCGAGGCGGGTTTCGATGATCGAAAGGTCCGAGAGCAACAGTTCGCTGTTGACGAAATTGATGTCAGCCTGCGGATCGATCAGGTTGAGCGGATGGGGGTAGAGCGGATTGTCGAAATCCCGGACGACGTGCAGGATCACGTCCACGGTTTTAAGATTGGCGAGGAACTGAGCCGGCAGACCTTTGGCAGCCGCCGACTGGCTTTCCAGTCCGGGAACCTTCAGATACTCGATCGTGGCCGGGACTTTGCGCTGCGGCTGGAAAACTTCCGTTAGGCGGTCGAGCCGAACGTCCGGTACTTTGACGATGCCCTTTTCGGTTTCTTTTTTCCGGTAGGCGTCGGTTTCGGCCTTGCGGCTGGCGAGGGTTGCGAAGAGCGTGGTCTTCCCGGCGTAAGGCAGGCCGATGATTCCGATTTGCATGTATACTCCACTGAAAATAGCATTTAAAAGACGGCCGAATTTACTTCCGAACGGCAAGATCGCCAAATCTGAAAATGCGTCACACGATAGTCATTGATAGTCATTCGTCCTGAAGCGGGATGTCATTTATTGGAAGAAACGAAACAAGCCGGAAACCTGATGGCTCCCGGCTTGATATTTAGATGAGTGTAAAGTTTATTTAACCAGTACCAGTTTTCTCACGGCGCTGAAATCACCAGCCTGAATGCGGCAGAGATAAAGCCCGGTCGGCATTTCGGCGGCATTCCAGACGCGGGTATAATTACCGGCATTGAGCAACTCACTATTGACCAGCACCGCGACTTCCCGACCGGTCAGGTCGTAGATATTCAGCGTGACCTGCGCATCCTTTGCCAGACTAAACATTATGTTCGTAGTCGGATTGAAGGGATTCGGATAGTTCTGATTCAGTGCAAATTCACGCGGAACCGCTCCGGCCGTAATACCCACAACGGGAACTCCGGCGCCTTTGACAAAGACCGTATCCGGTGAGGAGACGGCGTTACTCGTGATAATAATATAACCCGAATCGGCTCCGGCTGCTTCCGGCGCGAACCAGAGCGTATCGGCAAAGTTTGCTCCGGGCAGAACCATGAACTGGGCCGACTTCACGCTGAATTTCGGGTTACTCGACTGAATTTGAGTAATAAAAAGGGTGTCGTTGCCGGTGTTGGTAATGGTAAAAGTTGTATCATAACTTTGGCCGACAGTTACCGGGCCGAAATCCAATTCAGCGGCATTAAGCGTCAGCGTAACGGTTTGCGGAGCGGCGTATTGCCATTGCAGATAAGGATAGCCGGCATTGAAGGTCGTGCTCATCGCCCAGGTATCCGTGAAATCCCAGCCGGCCGAGGTAAAGGTTGCCAGCGTTTTCATCTCAGTCGTGGTCTTGCCGGTGCCGCCCTGACTGGAAGTTTTTCCCGAGGTTTCGGTGTCCCAGAAACAATTATTATCTGTTGAACTGTAATTCCGGCCCACCAGACCGCCGGCATATTCCGAGCCGCTGACGCTGCCGGTGCTGTAGCAATTGTTAAGGGTGGCGTTTTCGTGCCGTCCGATCAATCCGCCAACTTTTGAAGCGCCCGAGATCACCGCGTTACTATAACAATTATTTACCACATTCTGGTAATTCAGGCCGATCAGACCGCCGATATATTCGCTACCGGAAACGCTGCCGGCGCTGAAACATTCTTGCACCGTCGTCCCGTCAGCGAAACCGATCAGTGCGCCGACCCGGTCGTCGCCGGTGATGGTGGCGTTCGTGAGTCCCAGATTGCGGATCGTGTCATTTAATGTATGCCCGAAAAATCCCTGATAACTGCCGGCCGTGCGGGAAATGTAGAGACTGTCGATAAGATGTCCATTACCGTCATATGAACCGGTAAAGGCTTTGGATTCCTTGCCGATCGGCATCCAGCCGCCGAAAAGCCATTTAGTCGCCTCGTAGGTTTCGGCGGCATTGATATCGGCCGTCTGAATGTAATGCTTGTCCCAGTTGTTGGTGTCGACCGCTACCCAGGTCAGATTTTCAAATGTAGCAATCTCAAAGGGACTGGTTTTTGTGCCGTTTCCAACGGATGGAATCGTTCCGACCGGCAGGCTCAGTGATATAGCCGAGCCGTTTTGCCAGGCCAGGAACGGGTAGCCATTGTTGTTCGAACCGGTAAAATCGATATCCCAGTAATCATTTGTGCCGTTGGCATCTTCAATTTCGAAATCCCAACCGGCCGCCGTGAAAGTCGCAAGTTTTTTCATATTGGCTGTACTTTTAGGAGTCCCTTTGCCGGTATCGTTTTGTCTGGCGGTGGTGGAATCATAGAAACTATTGCCGACCGACAAAGAATTTCCGCCTGCGAGACCACCGGTATTAGAAGCTCCGGAGACCACGCCGGTTGCGTAGGAATTTCCGATACTCGAACCGTCATTGTAGCCCACTAAACCGCCGATATAATCTTCGCCGATCACCGCCCCGCGGGCGTAGCAATCGCTGATGTAGCTCGAACCGATATTCATCCCGGCTAAGCCGCCAATGTAGCGGACGTAATAACCTTCACCCGGTTTGGTGCCGATGACGCTATCCAGGGCGCAACATTCGTTTAAGTATGCGCAGTAATAATTCTGGCCGACCAAGCCACCGACATAGAAATAGCCGGAAACCTTACCTCTGGCAACGCACTGAATGATGCGGCCATAATTGTAATTATAAGTAGAATTGACCCCGGCCAGACCGCCGATGTTTTTCAATCCGGTGACGGTACAGTTCGTCTGGCAGTTAGAGATCGTGCTGCCGGAATTGGTCCCGGTCAGTCCGCCAACATAATCACTCGATCCTATAATGGTACCTTCGACAGTGCAATTGCGGATTGTTGATAGATTCTCGTTTAATCCGGTCAGGCCACCAACATATAGGGAACCACTGATAACGCAGTTTTCTATGGTGAGGTTTTCAATAGTACATCCGGAAATCCAACCGAACAGCCCGACATAGGCAGACTCGGAACGGTTGATATACAGTTCTGAAATGCGATGGCCGTTACCGTTGTAATTTCCGGAGAAAGGATATCCCGAGGTACCGATCGGAAGCCAGCCTTCCTTGGTTCCGCCGTTGCCGTCATCCCACGAATAGGTCTCGGAGGCATTAATATCAGCTGTTTGTACAAAATTCATTCCGCTGAATGTATTGGGTGAGGTCGTTGAATTGACCTGCTCGGCCAACCAGCGCAGGTGTTCCAGGGAGGAGATTTGGTAGGGATCGCCTGATGAGCCGTCGCCAAGTGTCGGAGCAGTCGCAATTGGAGCGGGAGGTTCAGTTGATTGCCACCGCAGATATGGGTAACCATTATTAAATGAAGACTCCAGTGCCCAGATATTATTAAAATCCCAGCCAAACGTCGCCTGGGTTTTCATCTCGGCGGTGCTCAGGGGTGTGCCTTTGCCGGTATCGCTTTGTTTGGCGCAAGCGGAGTCGTAATAAGAATGGGCAACCGTGGCATTATTAATTCCTACCAATCCGCCGACCAATGAGTCACCGGTTACTTTACCGATTGAGTAACAACTGTCAATGGTACCATAAGAATGATTACCCACCAGACCGCCGATTTTATTTGTTCCACTTACATCACCGGTAGCATAACAGTTGTTTAATAGATAGGTATAGGCGGTACGACCGATCAAACCACCAACATCGCCGATACCCGACACATTGGCGGTAGAGTAACACTGGCTTATATATGAATAATAACTACGACCGATCAAACCACCGGTATAATTGTCGGTTCCGGTTACTGTTCCGGTGGTGTAGCAATTTTTTATCACCTGACCACCATAGCCTACCAATCCACCTGCATAGAGACCTCCTCTGATGGAACAATTAACTAAGCCCAAGTTCTGGATAGTCCCATAGATGGCATTTCCAAAAAGGCCGACAAAACCAGAAGATCCCCTATCTATAAATAAACCTGAGATAGTATGATTCTGGCCGTTATATGTGCCTTGAAAATAGACATCATTACTGCCGATCGGCGAAAAGCCGGCGCCGCTGTTCCAGCCGGAAGTTGCTGCAGCATTGATATCAGCGGTCTGAATGTAATACTTATTCCAGGCGCTGGAATTTTGCGAAAGCCAGTAAAGATTATCGAGATTCGCAATCTGGTAAGGGTCAACTTGGGTGCCGCTTCCTGCTGGTTGGACAGCCGTCTGAGAAATTACGTTACTCCAAAATAACGTAACATAAATAACCGCTATTGTCCAGACGCGAAATCCGCATTTTCCATTCCGTTTCATACTAAATCCTCTCCTATATATTTCCATTAATCATCTGTTTCCGAAATTATCAGCAACTATTAATCACTTCTATTGAAATTTCATGGCGGATAATTTGAGATGTTTTATCTTCGCTGTCAATAATTATTATTGTCAGATGATGCCTGGACCGGTCGGACTGTGCCTTGTGTCACTGGCATCGATCCGGACCTTGCCGAGGATGACTCCTCAACTATGAGCCGGTTTATTTAGACAGACTACCCTTCGGAACATATCTATATCCCTTCTGAACATACCCTAAGAGAAAAACAGGATCGGAATGAAAAAGCAGACCTGATGAACAGGGTGTCTCTACGTCATTTAACAATTGTTTTTTTCGTTCGGTCAGCACCGGGGATTATTGATAATGTATTCCCGGATGCGGTTCAATTCGGGTGTATCGCGAATGATATGATCGTAGAAGTGTGACGGCCCGGCAGCCGGCGTATAATCTTACCCGCGCTGGCGCGCCGGTTCGGTACGGTATTGGCTGTGGAAAAGGGTCAAAGAACCCTCTAATGAATCAAATCCGGAGCGTTGAGACGAGAGGCAGCAAAAGCAAATCTCCGTGTTCTCCGTGCCCTCTCCGAGTGACTCCGTGTCGGAAAACCGTTAGACCTTCACTTCGTGCACCACGTCGATAACCGTGCCGTCGACCCACTTGATGGCGGCCACGATGCGTTCGCCAAAGTCGGGTTTGTCGGGTTTGCCGCCGCAGATACGTTCGACTTCAGCCTGCAGGTCGCGGATATCAACCAGCGGCAGGGAAGAACCCTTCAGTTTATCGAGCAGGTCAGTGCGCCGCGGATTGATGGCGATGCCGCGTTCGGTTACGATGACGTCGATCAGTTTGCCGGGACCGCACAGGGTTGTGACATTATCCACGATGACCGGGATGCGGTCGCGGAAGGAGGGAATCGGCAGGATCGTACATTTGGCGAAGAGACAATTTTGCCAGCCGCCGATGCCGTGCAGCAGATAGCCGTCGGAATGGGTGACGACATTGCCGTTGAAATTCACATCGACTTCCGTAGCGCCCAGGATCATGATGTCCATCATGCTGGTCAGGTTGCCCTTGGAATGGTAATTATAGGCATTGAATACCGGATACGGATGATGATTGGCATTTTTGGCAATGCTGCGGACGGCTTCCAGGTCAAAGGCCTGGGCATCGAGAATGTGTTCGAGACTGCCGTCTTCCAGCATGGCAACCATGTACTGCGTGCTGCCGCCAAAGCCGAGCCGGGCTTTCCAGCCGCGCTGTTTTAAAATTTGGTGGGTGTAATAGCCAATCGCCAGAGATGTTCCGCCGGCGCCGGCCTGCATATAGCAACCGTCGTGCAGAATGCCGGATTGTTCCAGAAAAGCCGCCGTCAGTTCGGCGATCATCAGGCGATCCGGGCTGCGGGTAATTTTGGTTGTCCCGGAAACGATTTTCTCGGGAATGCCGATTTTATCGATGACGACGACGTAATCCACGTAATTGCCTTCGACTTCCATCGGCAGGTTGGGAAAATCGACGAGGTTATCGGTGACGACGATGACCTTATCGGCGTAAAGATAATCGGCTTTGGCATAACCGAGCACGCCGCAGGCTGACGGGCCGAATTGACCGTTGGCATTGCCAAAGGCGTCCGCGGAAGGCGCGGCGATGACGGCGATATCGAGTTTGACTTCGCCGTCCTGAAGAGCCTGTACCCGCCCGCCGTGCGAACGTAAAACCGCCGTGCCGCGCATCTTGCCTTCCGTGACGAAGCGACCGAGCGGGCCGTTCATGCTGCCTTCGATGCGATTTATGGTACCGTCTTCCAGATATGGAATTAGCGGCTCGTTGCACGGAAATGAGGCAGTCGGGAACCAGACCAAATCCTTCACGCCCATTGCGTGAATTGTATCGAATAAAAGATTGCTGACCAGGTCGCCGTCGCGCAGATGATGATGCGTGCTGACCGTCATACCGTCGCGCAGTCCGCATTTCTGTAAAGCGGTTTTCAGATCGGGAACGATTTTGCGGCCATCGGCCGGGTAATCAATACAGGTCGGGATGAGCGGCGCGGCTTTGCGGCCGGTCGGGCGACATTTGGCAATTCCCTGGAAAGGAACCTGTTCCTGACCGTTAATGATGCGCGGGACAAGCCGTCCGGCGGCGTTTTTAATTAATTCCGGTTTCATACGTTTTCCTCCCGCCAGTTAGCATTCAGCAGTCCAAGTGATTCAGCCAGTTTGATAGTGCGCAGGGCGCGTTTAACCACCGGCGGATCGATCATTTTCGAACCGAGGGCGACGACGCCCTGACCTTTTCGTTCGGCTTCTTCGAAAGCCAGGACAATTTTCCGGGCTTTATCGATGGCGGTCGCATCGGGCGCATAATTGTCCTGAATGACTTTGATCTGGCGTGGATGAATACAACCCATGCCGTCAAAGCCGAGGGCTTTGGATTCCTGTACGGCTTTTTGTAATGATTCCATGTCGGCCACGTCGGAGAAAACCGAATCGATGGCCTGTACGCCGGCGGCCCGGGCGGCATTCAGCAGTGCCTGGCGGGCGTAAAATGTTTCGCGACCTTCGGCGGTGCGCTGCGTTCCGAGATCGGCGGTATAATCTTCCAGGCCGATCGCCAGAGCGACGACCTGCGGTGAAGCGGAAGCAATTTCAAAAGCTTTCAGAACGCCCAGCGCACTTTCGATAATAGGCATCAGCCAGACCGGATTAGCCAGTTTATATTCGTCGGCGATCCGTTTGATTTCAGCATCAACTTGTTTAACCTGCTCGGCGGATTCGCATTTCGGAATCAGGATCAGGTTGACATTGTGCGGAATGACGAATTTCAGATCAGCGAGTCCGCGCGGCACCTGATTGATGCGCACCATACGTTCGGCGCCATAGAAGTCGACTTGCCGCAGAGTGTTGCGGACCAGGAGGCGCGCCTCGTCTTTTTTCAAGGGCGCGACGGAATCTTCGAGATCGAGAATAAATCCGTCGGCTTTATGCAGGCCGGCGTTGATGGTTAGTTTCGGGCTGTTGCCGGGTAGGTAGAGCCGCGCCCGCCGCCAACAATCGCGCGGCGTGTTGTAATTATTCTGCGGCAGGAAAGGCGGCAGGAATTCCTGATCGGTTTCGGTGACCTGTTTAATGGCGGCTTCGAGGCGGGCGGCCGAAGTAAACGGCAGGGCGCCATTGTCATTGATTTTTACCAGCGCGTTTGTGATGCCGAAAAAGTCCAGCACCTTCCGGCAGTCCGCTTCGATCGCTTTGCCGTAGAGCGTTTTGACTTTGCTGGTCAGTTCAATCTGAATACCGCCGCTGTCGGTCAGTTCCAGTATGACCTGGCAGTCGCTGCGATCTTCTTTGCCACAATTTCCGGCGCTTCCGATTTTATTCAACCGTACCTCCTGTCAAATGCCGATTTAATTTTTAAACTTTCACGCCGATAATTTTCGGCTTTCCGGTCAAAAATGCAAGGCATCTTGAAAAATAGTGACGAGTAAAGACATAAGGCGGGATGAGCCGGAAGAGTTAAGCTATTGTGACTCGTTGTAATTAGTTCCGCAGCGGGACGTCATTCCTCGTCATTGATCGCAGACCAAACCCGCGACTGATGACTCGCAACTCGCAACCATTTTGCGAATTCTGCCGGCGCGCCATAAATTTGAGCCGTGTTCTGTTAAATAATTAAAGTGAGGTTGTATGATTCTGGAGATATTGCCGGAAATAAATGAAATCGAGGATAGTGAACTGAAATCCAAAGTAATTGCTGTTTGGGAAGAGGCGATGGCTTTTCGCGGCTGGACGCCGGAGATTTTACAGGCGATCCCGTTTACGCTTTTAGCCGAAAATGTCAAAATCACATTTATCGAGCATGTTCGCACAGTCTGCAAAATGTGCATCGCGTGCGATAAAGTGCTGACGGAAGCCTACGGTGAGCGCAAAACCAGGGTAAGTCGTGACCATCTGATCGCCGGGGCTTTGCTGGCCGATGTCGGCAAATTACTGGAGTATGAAATTGTTCATGGCAAAGCCGTGAAATCTGATTTCGGCAAGAAACTGCGGCATCCGTTCAGCGGCGTTGGGCTGGCTTTCAAGCATGGCGTTCCCCCGGAAGTTCTGCACGTAATCGCCTGCCATTCAAAAGAAGGCGAAAGCGAAAAACGTTCGCCGGAAACGATCATCTTCCATCACGCGGACTTCATCGATTTCGAGCTGGTCAAATAAGAGTTTTGAACCACGAATGAACACGAATGTACGCTGATAATATTTAAAAAATTTTTAAGAATAAATACCGTATTAAATATGAATTGAAATTGGAAGTAAAACTAAGTGGAGCATAGTAGTCTGTCACACGATCACCATTTACAAGAAATGAAATTATTAATGTGTATTTTTGTTAATTAGTGGTTGAGAACATGGTCGAATTGATTGAAAAAGAATTAGTGCATAAAATCGTCGGGTGTGCGATAACCGTAGCGAATGAACTTGGTCACGGTCTTCGTGAGAAAACCTATGAAAAAGCACTATGTATAGAACTCAATCGACAGAATCTCTCATTCAGTCAACAGACGACTTTTCCAGTTTATTATCACGATCAAATAATTGACGAGTATATACCTGATCTGATCGTCGACGATAGAGTAATTGTTGAAATAAAAAATGCTGAATCGATACTTGATGAGCATCGTGGGCAGGTTCTGAATTACTTGCGGATTACGAACAAGGAAGTGGGAATAATATTGAATTTTAAACATCCTCGTTTACAGTGGGAACGACTGATATTAACAAAGAATAAATAAATATTCGTGATTATTAGTGTTTATTCGAGGTGGAAAGGAATTTATGGGGAAGACATTTAGCGAGAAAATATTAGGAAAAAAGGCCGGCAAACCGGTCGTGCCGGGTGAGATCGTCGAGATCGAACCGGATGTAGCTATGTCGCATGACAACACGGCGGCTATTTCTTCAACTTTTTACAAAATCGGGGTTGAAAAGGTTTACGATCCGGATAAGCACGTCGTGATTCTCGATCATTGCACACCGGCGGCCAATGAAAAATTCGCCCAGAATCATAAGGACATTCGCGAGTTCGTGGCGAAGCAGGGCATTAAAAAGTTTTACGACATTAATCAGGGAATCTGTCATCAGGTGATCCACGAAAAAGGTCATATCTGGCCGGGCGCGCTGATTGTTGGCGCTGATTCGCATACGACTTCGTACGGCGCATTCGGGGCCTTTTCGACTGGCATCGGGCGCAGTGAAATGGCGGCTATCATGGCGTGCGGCAAAATCTGGCTGAGAGTGCCGGAAACCTTGAAAATCGTCTGTGACGGCGAATTTCAGCCGGGCGTTACCTCAAAGGATTTGATGCTGAAAATCGCCGGCGACATCGGCGCGGATGGCGGATTGTATCGCGCCATCGAATTCTGCGGTGCGGGAATTGATCGGATGACACTGGCCAGTCGCTTTGTGCTGACGAATATGGCGGTGGAGATCGGTGCCAAGAACGGTTACATGATTCCCAATGATGAAGTGTTGGCTTATGTAAAATCGCGCACACAACGCAAATTCGAGGTCGTTGAATCCGATCCGGATGCGGTTTATGACGAAGTACTGTATTATAATTTAGCGGAAATCGAACCAATGGTGGCCAAGCCGCATACCGTCGATAATGTCGCTCCGGTGGCAGCCGTAAAGGGCACGAAAATCGACCAGGTTTTCTTCGGCAGTTGTACGAATACGCGCATCGAGGATTTCGAAGTGGTCGTCAGCATTCTGAAGGGCAAAAAGATTTATCCAGGCGTACGTATGCTGGTTTTCCCGGCTTCCCGCGAAATTTACCTCGAGGTTCTGAAACGCGGCTGGATTACCGATCTGGTGGAAGCCGGGGCGGTCATCATGAATCCCGGTTGCGGACCGTGCATGGGCAATCACGAAGGCGTTCCGGCCAAAGGCGAAGTGACGCTTTCGACCTCCAACCGCAATTTCAAAGGCCGGATGGGCAACAAAGACGCCGCAGTCTACCTGTGCAGTCCGCGGACGGCGGCGGTTTCGGCGCTGACCGGAAAGATAGAAGATTTCAGGGAAAATAAGTTGTGAATTGTAGATTGTAGGTTGGATATTGGAGATTGTAAATTGAAGAAGGCAGGAAAAATTAATTCGAGGGGAGCAAAATGACTCCTGACGAATTGACTGAAAAATTACTAGATTTCGCAGTTAAAATTGTCAAGATTGCCGAACGTTTAAGTCATACTTTTATCGGTCGCCATATTAGTGGGCAACTTTTTCGGTCGGCGACCTCAGCCGGTGCTAATTATGGTGAAGCCTGTGCCGCCGAAAGTCGTTCAGATTTCATACACAAATTGTCAATAGTTTTAAAAGAACTGAATGAAACAAATTATTGGCTTACATTAATTAAAAAATCCGAATTATTGCCAGTCATCGAAATTGACCCATTGATAGCCGAGTCTACCAGTCTCTCTAACATTATTGGTAAATCTTTGATTACGGCCAGGAAAAAAGGAAATCCTAAAGATGAACAATAAATCCAAAATTCAATCAGCAAAACCAATCTACAATCTACAATCTACAATTTTCAACCTACAATAGATATGAGGACACTATGAAAATTATCGGACGAGTTTGGAAATATGGGGACGACGTCAATACCGACGTCATTTTTCCCGGAAAATATACTTATACCGTGACTGACTCAAAGGAAATGGCCAAAATCGCGCTCGAGGATTTGGACGCCGATTTTGCTAAAAATGTACAGAAAGGCGACGTCATCGTCGGCGGTAAGAATTTTGGCTGCGGCAGTTCACGCGAGCAGGCGGCTTCCTGTCTGCTGTATGCCGGAGTCGGAGCGGTCATCGCCAAATCTTTTGCGCGGATTTATTTCCGCAATTGCATCAATTTCGGACTGCCGGCTCTGACTTCGGCCGAGGCCGCTGCCAATCTCAGGCACGGCGAGCAGATTGAAATTGATATGGAAAAAGGTGAAATCAAGACCGGGAGCGGCGTTTACCAATTTCCGCCCTTGCCGACCGAAATCGTCGGTATATTCGCTGCCGGCGGACTGATTCCCTATACCCAGCACAAACTGGGCATCGAACCGAAAGAACAATTAAAGAACGAAAATAATTAAGGAGATTTTATGGCAAAATATCGGATTGCATGGTTACCGGGCGATGGCGTCGGTAAGGACGTTCTGGACGCGACCCGCATTGTTCTCGATAAACTGCAATTGGACGCGGAATACATTCATGGCGACATTGGCTGGGAATTTTGGAAAAACGAAGCTAATCCGCTGCCGGAACGCACCATCACAATGATGAAAACGACCGACTGCGCGCTGTTTGGCGCGATTACCTCAAAG
>Ga0172375_10003246_pt1 | contig 24794 bp, 23 predicted proteins | sample LakKiv1m_FD_114537 | JGI IMG/M metagenome (GOLD analysis project Ga0172375, IMG submission 114537) | Freshwater microbial communities from Kabuno Bay, South-Kivu, Congo - kab_092012_11.1m | ecosystem: Environmental > Aquatic > Freshwater > Lake | place: Democratic Republic of the Congo...
ACCACTAACCGGAGGAGGTTTTCAAAAGAGGGCTTCCTGTCACCAGGGTGCACTGATTACCTCCCCCAACACGTACTGTGCGGCCAACGACGTGACGAACACCAGCGCGATAACCACGATGGACAACAGAGCGATGAAACGGGGCCGGAAGACGGTACTGTACATCAGGAGCAGCTTAAGATCTAGCATGGGGCCCAGGAGCATAAAAGAGAGCTGTGCCGATGAAGGGATGATCCCTCGGAAACTGGCTGCAATGAACGCGTCGGCCTCGCTGCATAGATTCAAGGCCACGGCCAGAGCCATCATCAGAGCGATGGCCAACCACGGGGTGTTCATAAGCTCCACATAGGTGTCCATCCCTATGAAGGTCCTGGCGCCGGCGGCAACGAACGCTCCAAGGAAGAGAAACCTTCCCACATCGAAGAAGTCGTTGCACGCGTGACGGAGGGCAAGAAAAAGCCGATATACAATCCGGTCGGCCTCTGGGGCGGCCTCGTGTTCATGACAATGGCAACAACATTCTTCGACCGGCAAGGACCGGTCCTCCATGAGCGCCGTTTGATTGCGATACAGCCGCTGAACCAAAAGCGCGGCACACACTGCAATGGCGTAACCACACCCCAGCCGCAAGGCCACCACGGTCCAGTCGAAGCGATACGCCAGCGCGGTGGATGCTCCCACAACAGGATTAACAAGAGGCACCGCAAGCAGAAAAGCAACCGCGACGGGCACCGGCACTCCTTTGCGCAGCAATCTGCCCACTACCGGCACTATCGCGCACTCGCACACCGGAAAAACGATTCCGAGGGCGGCTGCAGCGAGTAGAGCCGTTGTGCTGCCGGAACCGAGGCGGCGCTGAATGAACTCCTGAGGAACGAATTCTTCTATGAGCCCACCAATGACGGTCCCCACGAGCACAAAGGGGACAGCCTCCAAAACGATGGCCACAAAAGTGATGGAGAGATCCCCGACGATCCTGTCAATTCCTTTGAAGGCGCCGGCGAGGATGAGCCCGACCCCAAGGCACAGAAACAGCGTCTCAAGGATTAATCCAGCTGAGGGCGAGAGCGAGGCACGCGTTTCGCAGTGGTCAGCACGCTCCATTATTCCGTCCCTGCCGTCTCATTCGGGCATTACCAATTGATTTTGCTTTCAAACGAGTAATCCTGTTCAGAGGAGTAAGTTCCTTGGGCTTCAAGTCATTTCTTCAGTCACCAGCAGATGCATCTCGGCTGCGTCACTTTCCAAATTAGGGCATCGTATAACCGTACGACCAATCATTCAAGAGGTGCGACCATCGAGAAATTCGTCGTTGTCCCAGAGTGTCGAGTCTTCGTGTAGGATGTGGTGAGCGTAGGGAGCCGCATCGGTCGAGGCCTTTCCGGGAATTACGGAATTAGGTCATCCTCCAAGGTATGCGGTCTTGACTTGGGGATTTTCCCGCAGGGCACGGGATTCACCTTCCAGGACAATGTGACCGTTCTCCATCACATACCCGCGCTGAGCGAATTTCAGGGCGAGGCGGGCATTCTGTTCCACGAGCAGGATTGTAGTGCCGGTTCTGTTGATCTCCTTAAGGGCCTCGAACATTGAGAGCATCAACAATGGCGCCAATCCCATGGAAGGCTCGTCCAGTAGATCATTTCGGAAAAGGCGGAAAAGGGGACATTCCTCTTTTTTTGGTGTTTCGACAGGCTCGGAAAGACCATTGGCTCCGACTGGTGAGCGAACCGCAAACGGCAGGCGAACTTCAAAAAGTAGCATGTCCCCTTTTTCACGTCTGTAGCGCATCGTAGTCCGCGGCTATCCGCACCACTTGGCGCCGCGTGGTGTTCGTGCGAAGACCGGTTGCGGGGGTGAGGCATTTGTGGTAACGGTTGAGAAACTAATGGCCGACACCTGAGCAACGGACGACCCGGCAGGCCACGGAAACACCTTCCACAAAAGGAGCAACGTGTCCCGAAACTGCTCACGGTGATTGGGAAGGAGGTGATGTGGTGTTCACAAAGCTTTTGTATTAATCGCGGCGGGGCACGCCGCGCAGGAATTGAGTTGAGAGTGATGCCCCAACGATGACCTGCGGACTTCCGAACTAGGGTAACAGAGAAGGAAGATGCCAAGCTTCAACATCAAGAGCATTTACCAATGCAGCATCAATGAAGCACTTGCCCTGCAAGTCTGCGAAAAAGGGGACATTCCTCTTTTTTGTTGTTTCGACAGGCTTGGAACCGCCATTGGCTCCCTAAAAGTAGCATGTCGCCTTTTTCGGCAGGGGGCCCGCCCCACTCCTGAAGCTGTGGAAAGGATTCGTCATGCCCTACCGCGACCGCATCATTGTCGCTCCGGAAGTCCTTTCTGGAAAACCAATAATCAAAGGTACTCGTCTTGCCGTTGAGTTCGTTATCGAACTGTTGGCCAACGGATGGTCTCATGACGACATCTTAAGGAATTACCCCGGCTTGACTTCTGAGGACATCCTGGCATGCCTCGGCTACGCGAGTGATGTGCTCCACTCGGAAAAGGTCTATCCGCTGGAGTCGAACCCGTGAGGCTTCCGGCCAACGAGAATTTCCCTCGGGATGCGGTTGAGGCTCTTAGAAAGGATGGGCATGACGTGAGCTGGGTGCGCACTGAGTGCCCAGGGATGAGCGACAGGGAGGTCTTGACGAAAGCTCAAGACGAGAACCGCGACGAAAAAGAAGGGGACATATGGAAAGGTCTGGCCGCCTTCGTCGAGCAAATTCAGCGCAGACAGTAGAGTATAAAACGGAAAACTTGAGCTAAGAGTAGATTTGACCCCCTGTGATAGCGAGCCAATGACAAAACAGGCTTGATTCCGGATAGGCAGACCCAAGAGACATGGCTATTATTGCTGACCAAGGTTTAAGAGGTGGAGAGTCCATTTCCCTTTTCTGGCAAAAGGAAGAATCCATTCTTCATCGATCGCATGATACAGAAATCTTGTTGCATTCTTAGCCACACGGCGATTAACTTCCTTGAGAGCAAATCTTGGGGGAACAAAGTAACCCTCCAATAAATCCTGCCTCCATGTGAGCCACAAGGCTACATCGCTGGACACTGGAAAAGTCACTTCAGACTGAGGTTTGCCGATCCCCATTCCTCGAAAAAAACAGACTGGATCATCACATGTGAGAAAAGAGGGTCCGTCATCAGAAACAAGGAATACCCAAGTCATAGTGCGAAAGCAATGGACTAGCCTTGGCGTCATTTCAGGGGCAATGGTTTTTAACCATACGTCTTTGGGGAAATCGTCGACATATCGGTCAAGTGTCTTCTTGCTTTCAATCTCAAGCTTTTGAACCAACTCATCACCGCCGTTACGGTCGGCATACATTGCGGAAAAGCGCGCTGAGAGCTCGGCCTGAACCTTTTCGGCTACTATCGGAGCACGTCGTTTCTGTATCTCCTTGCTTTGAGGAACTCTTTTCATCATCGTCACCATGTAGTCCGACAGAAGGTGCTTCTCCTGTTGAGTTATCTTTTTGCGATTTCTTATTTTTGCCAGTACGGGATTCGCAGGATTCTCTATCGAATTGGCCAGATATTGTTCGACTTCAGTCGAACCAGATTCAGTAGAGTAGAAGCCAGTTTCATTGGCCGTGCTACGAACTTGAGTAGGATATTTGCGGTTCTCTTTTTTATCATAGACCCAGATCCGCTTTCCCTCACTCTGGGAAAAACCTTTCAAATAGAATTGGGGAAGGTAATGATCGCCCATGTTCGAGCCCGCCCAGTGTTAATTTCAGCGTGACCATCTTAACACCAGAATCGCTAAAACACCATTAGGGAAGGGGACATTCCTCTTTTTTTGTTGTTTCGACAGGCTCGGAACGGCCATTGGCTCCGACTGGTGAATGAACCGCAAACGGAAGGCGAGTTGGAGGAAGTTCGCACATGCGTCTGGCCCAGAGCGCCGTACGGGAGGCAACCCTGGCTACATGAGACCGGACTCCGTATGGGACTCGAATTCACGCTTCGGCCTCGCGGCCGACCAAGTGCGGACCAAAAAGTAGCATGTCCCCTTTTCCTGGGGGGAGGGGGGCGAGACTCGGGACTGTCTTATATTTTCAGGGGCCCCAGAGGGAGTGGTTTACGGATGGCAGTATGAGACCGCCTATAGGTTTGAGGATGAACTGTCTTTCAGTCCAAGGGAGGTTTGGAGCCTCCATGCCTCGTACCTTAGATCATATTGCGTTGCCTCCGTTCCGGGACTTCCTACCATTGGACGAGTTTTCGTTAAGACGGCGAAACGCAGGCGAAGAGATTCTAATCACAAAAAACCTCCAATGCTTTCTGCCTTTCATAGCCAGAAGATTCTTGTTAAGATAGCACCGACGAGAGATCGCATTGGCCGACGTGGCTTTCTGGGACGTGGCAGCGGGGAGGCAATGAAAATGGGTTCAACGTATTGTCCCGAATGCTCCCAGGTTCTGTCAGAGGGCGCTAGGGAGTGCCCATCGTGCGGTTTTGTTTTCCACGGCACTGGCCCAAATTTGCTCCCGGACGACTGCAGCGAGCCATCTGGTACCACTGCCACCGGAGGATTGGAAACAGGTTGCCCGAGCGCAGAGATGAGAGCCTCCAGGTCAGGCTTCATCTATGTCATGAGTAATCCGTCGTTTGGTGGAAACCTTTACAAGATTGGAAAGACGACTCGTACCCCAGAAGAAAGGGCAGTCGAACTCTCTTCACCTACCGGGGTACCGAAGCCGTACAAAGTCGAATACCAGCAATATGTCAGTGACTGCCACGAAGCAGAAATAATGATTCACGGCGCTCTGCACAAGTACAGAGAGCGAAGGGAATTCTTCGAGATATCTCTGGATCGTCTGATCGCCATATGCACAGCAATTTGTGGTACCTTCAAAGTAACTGATCCTGTGGCATCGGTGGAAGGCGAATCGGACATCCCTGCACACAATGAGCAAGAAGAAGAGGCTGCGAGACCAGAGGGGGAGCGGCCGGGGGCTGAAGCTCCGGCTGATCCGGTATGCGATAATGCCTTCAAGTCTGTGCTGGGGGTTCGGGCGGTCTGCGGGAGATGTGGGGCAGTCTACAGTGTCACTCTCAGAAGGTACGAAGATCACAGCTCCTGCCCAAAATGCCTCTTTCACCACGGGGTGGCGCTAGATTGGTGACCCGCAACCGTTGCTTCCGGTGTCCGCGCTCCTCCTGAAAAGCCCGGGATGCGGCCTCATTGATCAGTTGCGGGTCCCCGGATTCGCCCCTTCTTCTTCATTGCGGCTCCCTGCTTTCCCATACTTGCCTCTTCCATAGCTTGCGCAACCACTTTCAACAACCGCTCAGTGGTTCCTCTGCGATTCTGATACCAATCGGTAGACCATACGTGACACAACTTCCACCCCCGCCCTGCCAGGACCTGGCTCCTCAGCCTATCGCGCTCCCGTGCAACCAGGGACGAATGATACGGTCTGCCGTCACATTCCACACCGAGACAGTACTTCGAAGGATCGTCCGGATTCGGTATCGCAAGATCTATAAAATATCCAGCGCATCCGACCTGACTGTGGACCTCATAGCCTTCACGCCGGAGAGCATCCGCAACAGATCGCTCAAAATCAGAGTCGAAGGAATCCGACCGCCACTCGCGTCTCTGAATTTCTGCTCCAGTCTCAGCGTAATAGAGAAACTTTCTCAGCACCTTGACCCCATTCGACAAACCTTGTTCCTCACTGGGAAGGTCCCTTGCTCGGAAGTTGGCAAAGATGACGCATTGCCGCCGCGCTCGGGTCATCAATACGTTCAGTCGTCTTTCTCCACCATCCTGGTTGACCGGTCCGAAGTTAAGATTTAATTTTTGGTCCTTGTCGAATCCGTAGCCAACACTGACAAAGATCACGTCGCGCTCATCTCCCTGAATGGTCTCCAAATTCTTGACGAAGAAATGCTCCTTCTTGTCCTTGGCAAAGAGAGATTCCAGATCACTGTACTGAGGCATGAGCCTCTCAATCTCATCCAAGACTGCGTTGCGTTGTTGAACGTTGAATGTCCCCACCCCAAGACTCAACCGGGACCGTTTCCTATAGTGCTCGAGTACCCTCTTGGCCACCTCTTCGGCCTCGATCTTGTTCGTGCGTGTTTGCCCTTTGTCGTAAACGCCCGGCACATGCTCGAAGTGCAACCCGAGTGTCTCACTTCTGTCTGAAGCTGAAGGATAGGTCACCAGGGAATTGTGGTAAAACTCGCGGTTGGACACAGCGATAAGAGACTCATGTTCGCTGCGGTAGTGCCATTTCAGGGTCCCTTCCTCCAGTCCGGCCCATTTGCACGTGTCAAGGATGCTATCGAAATGCTCAAGAGGCGGTTCCCAGGCAGACGGCTCGTCGGCTCCAGGTTCTAGCTCTACCATTGCATCAAAGAAACTGGTGGGAGGCAACTGCATCGAATCCCCGATAACAACTAGCTGATTGCCGCGCAGGATTGCGCCAAAAGCGTCCGCCGGTTTTACCTGGCTGGCCTCATCAAAAATTACAGTATCGAAACTAACGGAACCAGGCGCCAAGTATTGAGCAACAGAAAGAGGGCTCATCATGACACAGGGTCGAATCCTCAAAATGACCTCGCCCGCGTTGGAAAACAGCTTCCGTATTGACATATGTTTGATTCTTTTAGCCAATTCTGTGTTCAGCACGGCTTCTGGGGAACCCGGTCTTGCCGGAGTCAACTTCGGAACGTCTCCTATAAGTTTGTGTTTGAGTCGCGCTCTGTTTAGCGTGATCAGCTCCTGGTCAAGATCTATGAAAGCACTTATCTTCTTCTCGTGATCGGGACCTTCAAAAAGTCTCAGGAAGTCATTTTTCTGAATAAGACCGTCGGTCACCGCGACGGCAAAGCTCATTCTGAATGCCGGCAACAGGTCTTCAGGCTCGATTGCGTTCTTTTCGAGCAGCTCAACTACAGGGGCCGCAACCGTACCCAGTGACTTCTGTTTTACTTCAAGAAATTTTCCCCACTGATTTAGTTCGTCCACGGCCGATTGCCATCGTAACCACAAACCGGTCAATTCGGTCAGGGTGGCTTTAACATGATCCCTGCCCAAGATTGCGTTGTAACGGGGAGCAATAAGCTCTGTTAGATCCTCGTGGTTCTTCTCAAGCTTCTCCCAGCTTGCCTCAAAAGCGCTTATAGAGTTGAAAAAATCCTCTGCACATTTCTTGGAACACAACGCTTCGCTTGCACGTTGCTCGACCATTTTGCCAGCCCCAAGCAGTTCATGGTACCGGTTCTGCCAATCGAAGAACCCTCGGAGCCTTTCAAAATTGCTTTCCACGCCTTTCCACATGCCGCCGAAAAGTCTTTTCCCCTCCTCAGAAGCCTTCAACTTGTTCTTTTCCGCGAGGAAGTCCCTCAAAGCAGTGAGCTGGGACGCTAGTTGTTCGCTGTTCCGCGGCGGTGCGCCTCGAAAAAAACTCAGAAGTTTCTTGCGCAGCTTCCACCACGTGATTGGATGTCTCATCTTTTGCCAAAGACTAGACATTTTTTCTTGTTGAGCGAGGGCAGCTGATGCAGCAGGGACAAAAGCGCGGTCGAGAAACATTTCGCTCAATGCGGCCTGAATCTTCTGCTTGGATTCCAGTTGCGCCAAGAGATCACGTGATTGCCGTAACCTGATCCAATAATCCTCATGGGCTAACGCACGGGCCGGAAATGGCTGAAACCGACTGCCTTCGGCGAGCACCCTTGCGGCCCCAAGAGTTGAAGGGAGATCACTCCATGAAGAGGCAGGGAGTATTCCCGTCTGCTCCCAGCGTCTTGCCGATTCCATCAATATCGCTGCTTCGCGATTTAGCGCTTCTAGAAGTCTTTCGACGTCATCCTTAAAAAGAATCCCCACTCCTTTGGGTGTACAGCCAAACCACGGGTGCTCTCTAATGTTCTTGGGACAAAGCGCCCCAAGAGTTTCTAAAGCAGACTCGGCAGCCTTAACCTCTTCCCGGGTACTTTTTTCCAAGCCGGGGATCTTGATTGCTCCGATTGGCCTTTGGCTTCTCTCGAAATGTCCCCTGGCGGCTTCATACCTGCAGACTAACTCGAAGAAAGAAGATCCCTCGGCGCAGCAAGGATCTTTCAGAAAGGCAGCGTAGGTATTGAGCACACTGGTCAAGTCTTTGAGTTGACCGTACTTTTCCTCCGAAGGCTGGAAGTCCTCGTTCTTTAGCTTGAGCGTCTTGTTAATGAGTGAAAGCACATCCTTTTTCTTGGCCTTTGTGCTGTGAAGTTCCAAACAGAAATCCCCCAGGCCGACCCCATCCAATCGCTTCTTGACCACGTCCAGGGCCGCCATCTTTGCGCTGACGAAAAGTACCTTTTTCCTTTGGGCCAGAAGCTCAGATATGAGATTGACAATGGTCTGGGACTTGCCTGTCCCTGGGGGGCCCTGTACAACAAGGTCATGGCCAACTCTGACATCCTCGATCACTGCGATCTGTGGTGGATCAGCATCCAGGACATAATACCGGTCTTTGAAATCTAACTTTTTGTCTATCTCGCGCTCATTGAACAGGGGCAAGTCTCGTGTCTCTCGTTGGTCGAACAATCGTTTCATGAGAGCATGGTTGACCGGCGACGAACCGTCGGGCCAATTGCGGAGGTCAAGATCCTTGTACATAACTATCTTTGTGAAGTTGAAGAAATCCAAATACGTGTGGTTGTGGATCTTCGACCTCGGCAGGCACTCGATCATGCTCTGGAGGCTTTGACAGTATCTCCTGATCGCATTTGAATCATCCTGGTTTTCCAGATTAGGAACATCCAGACCATGTTCTTCCTTCAGTTTTACCTGCAGTGCATAGTTGACCTGCACATCCTCTTCAGTCCACCTCAACTGATAACTTCCGCCAAAAGGCTTGGTGAGTTTCACCGGAATCAATATCAGAGGAGCTTTCCAGGTGTCGGTTTCGAGTGAGCCCTCGGACCATGTAATATAAGAGGGCGCGAGTTGCAGACCTGTGTATCCTTGTTCGTCCTCAATAGTGTTTGCAGTGCGATATAAGTTCTTGAGCCGCTTCGAGAGATTCTCCTCGGAGAAGTTTGTCTTCAACACTTTGAGCTTCTCCGATCCTACCTTTGGTGAAATGTCCGTACAATCCTCGTCGGCCGAGGCGAATTTGATGGTTCCCTTTCTTACTACGAGGGTGCTGTAGATCGAGTCGGGATCAGCGTCCAAGACCTTGATAGTCCGGGCTTTGGTCTCTCTCAGTGAGAGCAACCGGTTGTTGTGGCTCAAATCAACAAGAAGTTGCTGGGCCTTCTTCAGAGCCTCCTCAACTGCGCTCATTCAATTCCCCTCCATTAGGTCTTGGAAGAACGCTCTCCGCGGAAACGGGCATCATCTGACGAGCCCCGCTCTCCAGCTTCCAGTGAATTCCCGCAACGAAAAGGCTTAGAGCTGCCGATTCCGGGGCGGCTCGTGGGGCCATGTTTCTGGTATCCGCGGAGTCACGTCAGTCCCGATAATATCACAAGTGAGTGCCGGTTCACGAGTACGGAATCCTGGAACCGTGGCGAGTTACTATTCAGTTACCATTTTTGGGAACTGAGTCAGCCTGAAGGGGATCGAAGGGAGTTTCCGTGTATTGAAATTGCTGGGGATTTTAACCAGAGCATCTTGTAATCAGGCGTCTTGGACGCCTTCACACGGCAGGGGTCGGAGGTTCAAATCCTCTCCCGCCTACCAATGAAAACAAAAACTTAGGCTACGTCACCCCGTGGCCTTTTTCTTTTGTTCCGGGTTTTTTCGTCATTCTTTCGTGGCCGTTGAAAGCTCACCGACTTGGGCCATATTGGAGTCGTGGTCAAAGCTCATGTTGTCCACCGCTTCCAGCAGCCTCTCATCGGTGGACGGAAAAGGGGACATTCCTCTTTTTTGTTGTTTCGACAGGCTCGGAACGACCATCGGCTCCGACTCGTGAACGAACCGCAAACGGAAGGCGAGTAGGAGGCAATTCGCACGTGCGGCCGGCCCGGAGCCCAGTACGGGAGGCGACCCTCAAAAAGTAGCATTCCCCTTTTCACTTTTTTCAATCAAGTATGGTGTCCCCGGAATTGGGAATTGGAATTGTGGCGCAGGCCGCGCTCAGCCTCCAAGGTATGCGGTCTTGACTTGGGGGTTTTCCCGCAGGGCACGGGACTCATCTTCCAGGACAATGTGACCGTTCTCCATCACATATCCACGCTGAGCGAATTTCAGGGCGAGGCGGGCATTCTGTTCCACGAGCAGGATTGTGGTGCCGGTTCTGTTGATCTCCTTAAGGGCCTCGAACATTGAGAGCATCAACAATGGCGCCAATCCCATGGAAGGTTCGTCCAGCAGCATCATTTCGCGACCGCTCATGTATGCTCTGCCCACGGCCAGCATCTGTTGTTCGCCGCCGCTCAGGGTGCCGGCCAGCTGGGTTTGGCGTTCCTGAAGACGGGGAAAAATGGAGAAGACCCGATGGATGTCACGTGAAATGTAGTGCGTATCCTTGCGGGCGAATGTGGCCAGTTGCAGGTTCTCCATGACGGTGAGGTTACCGAAGATGCGTCGGCCTTCGGGAACATGGGAGATGCCCAGTTGACCGACAACCTTGTCGGGAGGAAACCGCAGAAGATCATGATCCAAGAAAGTCATGCGAGACCCTGCCTCGACCGGAACCATCCTTGAAATAGCCCTGAGAGTAGTGCTCTTACCGGCGCCGTTCGCGCCGATGATGCAGACAATCTCGCCTTGGTTTATGACGAGATCAATACCGTGCAATGCCCTTATGTTACCATAAGAGACCTGCAGTCCTTGTACTACCAATTGCATGCGGCGATCTCCTCCTTGCCCAAATAGGCCTCGATGACTTTGGGATTGTTTTGGATCTCTTCGGGTGTGCCTTCGGCTATCACTTCGCCGAAGACGAGCGTCTGTATACGCCGGCACAGCTCCATGACAAACTTCAGCCGGTGCTCAATGAGTAGGATCGCTACGCCAAAGTCCCTGTGAATCTGTCTTATGGTGCCGATCATCTTGATCAGTTCTTCGGGCGTCATGCCCGCAGTGGGTTCGTCAAGGAGCAGCACCTTGGGATTGATCGCCATGGCACGGGCCATTTCTACGCGACGCTGAGCGCCATAAGGCAGGTTCCCGACGAGAAGGTTCCGGTACCTTGCCACATCGAATATTTCCATGAGGCGCATGGAATTCTCAGCAATCCGTCGCTCTTCCGCGATACGCCGAGGAGTGCCGAAGAGGGCTCCTATCAACCCGTACCTGAGCTGTGAATAGTGGGCCATTTTCACATGCTCCTCAACGGTCATGTGACGCCAAAGTAGTAGGTTCTGAAAGGTGCGGCCCAATCCCTGAGCGGCAATCTGATGAGGCTGTTGCCCGATGAGGCTGCGTCCTCCCATTTCCACAGTGCCCTCTGTAGGGGTGAGGATTCCGGTGATCAAATTGAATACGGTAGTCTTGCCGGCGCCGTTCGGACCGATGAGACCACGGATCTCGCCCGGTTCGAGGGTGAGAGCATAGCGATATACCGCTCTGAGTCCGCCAAAGTAGTAGGTCATGTCCGAAACATGAAGTAGAGGCATGAATTACTCTCCTCGCCCCACCCCGGTATGCTTGGGCCGGAGAATGTCTTTTACGTCGAACTCCCGAAACGCCAACAAACCGCTGGGACGATATATCATCACCAGGATCAAGATAAGAGGGATGACAATCCATTTATATAGCTCAAGTGGGCGCAGCATTTCGCTTATAAGATTGATGCTCACCGCGCCGAATATGGACCCTACTACCGAATTGAGCCCTCCGAAGTACAACATGGCCAAGATCTCCGCCAAACGCTGAATGCCGAATGTCCCGGGGTTCACAAAACGCATCACATGCGCGAACAGTCCGCCGGCCACTCCCGCCCAGAAAGCCCCAAGCATGAACGCTACCATTTTGGTCTTGCGAGTGTTGACCGTCATGGCCTCGGCCGCCATTTCATTGTCTCGCAGAGCGTTGAGGGCTTTGCCGTAAATGGAGCGCACAAAGTTGTTGATCACCCAAATGCATGCAATCATCCACATGTACACAACCGGCAGAGAGGACCAGTTTGGATGACCGGAAATGCCTCGGGGTCCTCCCACCCACTCCATATTTTCTATGAGGCTCTTCACGATGAACAGGAAAGCCAAGGAAATGATGGCCAGGTAGTCCCCTCGAGTCCTAAAGGATGGAATGGCCACAACCAGCGCTCCCGCCGACGCGATGAGCCCTCCGATGATCAAGGCCAACGGAAAACAGTAGGGTCCCAGAGCAGCCGGCAATAAAGCCGGCCCGAACAGAGAATGATTGCCGAAAAAAAACAGCGTCAAAACGGAACTGGAATAGGCTCCCAAGGCCATGAACCCGGGGTGGGAGCATGAAAATTCCCCCATATATCCATTGATGAGATTGATGCTCAGGGTGAGCATCACCGCGATCATGGTCAGCTTGAGCACCAGGAGCCGATAATCGCTCAGATCGGCCCAGTAATGGAGCGCAGCATACAGTAGCCCCACGTGGATCAGGCAAGACAACGCTATCGGACCCCGATCCAACACCGCGGCGATACGATTGGTGAAAACAGCGCTGAGACGGGCCGAAGCCGCTATGGGCACCACATAGATCAGGGTCACATACGCCAGGGCGCTCGGAATGAGCAGGGGCTTCTTGAACATGATGAGGCAGCCGAACAGGACGGGCACCTTGGGGAGATAAAGCTGGTACGAGATCTCATCCCCGAAATAGCGTTCAATGAATACCGCGCAAAGAATTCCTACGAGCCAGCCAAGAATGGGGACGCCGGCAAATGCAGCTCGAATCCTTTGCATTCCGGAAAGCGGAGCTTGGCCCTGCATTGAAAGCTCGTCCATGGAGGGCCTTGTGTTGGCCGGGGGTTGTTCATCGCGTCTCACGAACGTGTGTTCCTCATCATGTTACAGTCTCAGTTGAGTGCTGTGGGGCTGACCGAAGAAACCGTATGGTCGGAACGTCAAAATGAGCAGAATGATCGAATACGCGATCAGATCCCGTAAAGTGGACGGGAATACCATAGGCACGAAGATTTCGATGAAACCAAGAATAAATCCTGCCAGAGCCGCGCCCAGGATGGATCCTCGCCCGCCGAGTATAGCCGCCACAAACGCCTTCCAGCCGAGTAGCACTCCCATGTACGGGTCGAGCACGGGATAGGCCAATCCATAGAGAATGCCGGCGGCTGCCGCCAGACCCGAGCCGATTGCAAAAGTCATGGGTGCTAGTACGTTGAGCGAAACCCCCATCAAGGGCACCACCTCAAAATCATAGGACATGGCACGCATGGCCATTCCCCAGCGAGTCTTGTGGATGAACTGATGCAAGGCAAACATGAGTGCCAATGAGACCGCCACGATAAGGATCTTCTTGTTGGTCACGAAGATTCCGCCAAGGTCGTATGTGGTTGACTGGATCAGTTCAGGAAAGCTCAGGCGTCGAGCCCCCAGGATAGCCAGGTTTCCGGTCTCGAGAATGATACCGATCATCAGGCCCGTAATCGCTGCTGAGGCTCTGGGAGCGCTGCGCAAAGGTCTGTACCCCACACGCTCGACCAGCACGCCCAGAAAGGAGGTCAATATCATTGAGATAACAATCGTCAGAGAAAGTATGGTCCATCCCGGCATCGCCAAGCCTGAGGCCAAACAGAAGGCGAGTAACAGCGAAGCCACTCCGAAACCGATGTATGCCCCGGTCATGAAGATATCGCCGTGAGCAAAATTGAATACCATCATGATGCTGTACGCCATGGAGTACCCCAGGGCGATAAGGGCATAGAAACTGCCCCACTGTAAGGCATTGACCATGTTTTGCAGGAAGAATTCCATGGACGTGCTCCCTTTGGGGACTACACGGAATCGGGGGCAACCACATCCCTGTTGGATAGTCCGCTTATGAGATCACTGCTCCCGTGCGGCGCTCATCTCCGGTAGCGCCGTTCCCATCCATGACAGAGGGACCTGGCGTCGGCACGACATGGCTCCCGGTGGTCGCCGCATCCCACACACACCTCCCACGTCAAGAAACGGCACGAGAAAGAATCAAGTCCTTTTCCGTCGCCACCGGGGCATGGCCAAGGAGATGTTGCCGCACGCTTTCATTCTTTGGTGCGGTGCTCCTCGCCACGACGGTCGGGGAAAGCGGTCCGTCCTGGCGATACCTGTTGCCGGCACCGAATCGGTCCGGAGGCCGGCCATCCCTTGCGCCCTACGGGCACACCGATTTGTGAAATTCAAACTCGCCCTTTTCGTTTATGCGCACAATGACGGCGCATTTTTTGGGGTCACCACCTTCAGTGAAGGTCATGTCACCGGTGATTCCTTTGAAATTCTTGATTTTGGCCAGGGCATCGCGCACGGCCTTACGGTCCTTTTTGGGCATGCCGGTCAAGGCGCCGGAATCCTGGATAGCCTGCTGGACCAGGCGCAAGGAATCCCATGTGAGTGCGGCCACGTCATCGGGCACATAGCCGTACGCCTTTTGGTACCGCTCGATGAACTCCTTGGTGGCGCCTTTGGCTCCTGCGGCAGCGAAATGGGTACTGAAGTAAAGGCCGTAACAGTCCTTTCCGCATAAGGCAACGGTTTCGGCAGAGCCCCAGCTGTCACTCCCCACGATGGGCTTGTTCCATCCCAGTTCATGGGCTTGTTTCACAATCAGAGCCACTTCATTGTAATACTGCGGAGTGAACAGGAATTCGGCGCCGGAGTTGATGATCTTGGTAAGTTGGGAACTGAAGTCCGTGTCCTTGGTAGTGAAACTCTCATACGCCACTACCGATCCGGGACCGCCGAGCTTTTCCCACGCCTTCTTGAAGACTTCGGCCAATCCCTTGGGGTAATCGCTCGCCACGTCGAATAGGACGGCCGCCTTCTTGAATCCAAATTTTTCCTTTACAAAGTCTGCTATAACCGGCCCCTGGAAGGGATCCAGGAAACAGCCGCGGAACACATAGGACCTATTTTGGGTGGTGTTGGGGTTGGTGGACCATGGACTGATCATTGGAGTCTCGTAGTTTTGAGCGACGCCTCCAGCCGGTATGGCTTGACTTGAAGCCTGCGGCCCCACAATGGCGATGACCTCGTCTTCGGTGATCAGCTTGGTCTGAGCTTTCACAGCCGATTCGGCCTTGGATTCATTGTCTTCGATGACAAGCTCCACCGGGTGCTTCTTCCCGCCTACCTCCAACCCGCCGGCCTTGTTGATCTCTTCCAGCCACAACCGGGCCGCGAATTTGGAACCCTCTCCCACCTTGGGGATGTCGCCGGTTATGGGCACATTGAGTCCTACTTTGATCACCGGAGTGCGACTGCGGCTCCAGGCGTTGAGTGAAACAGCCAGAATGCCCGCCAATAGCGGAATCAAAAACATGCAAAGTTTTCGCATCCCATCCTCCTTTTGTGGGGATCTCCCAGCATTCCACCGAGACAGGTACAAGGGGTCGAAATCACATTGGGTGAGAGGCTGCCCTCTTTGTCCTCATCCGGCATAGAGCCGCCTTAACGCCGGCGAACTATTCACTCTTTCCGGAGAAGGACCTTGGCCGGGAGTATGACCCCAAATGAGAGAAGGCCCCGTGCCTTACTCTATGCGGTTGGTTGTCTTAGCACGACACAAGGTGTTTTACAATGGTATTCGTCGCACCCACAGCGATCTTTACCACCCTTGACTCCGTAATTCCCGGGTCACCATAATTAACCGGGATTCTCCGGTTCACATACCCAAGATCTCGAAGCCACTCCGACATCCTCAAATCTCCCTCTCCATCCTTGGAGAGGGCCGGGGTGAGGATAGGACAGTGGCTTCGAGAATAAGGGCTGACCCTACCATACCAATGTGCTTTCATACGAGTAACATTGAGTGCTTGGTTCACTGCCGGTCCCGGCGGGTCTCCTCCGGTACGAACGGCGGAGCCTGACTTCGCTTCGGACACCCACCGAGACCGGCTTCATGCATCGTCACATCTTTGATCGCCCATTGGTGTCAGGGGTTCTCAAACAGATAATTCCGTACTTAATTGGTTGCCCCTCGGGACACTTTCATGTGAAACTCCTAGGAAGACCGCGGCCGAAGGCACGGAAGGTGTATCCATGAAGATCAAAATCAAAATCGGAAGCTTGTCCGCGGACGCGGAACTCCATGACACCCCTACGGCACGGAAAATTGCAGCCGCGCTGCCGCTGACGGCTGCATTCAGCACATGGGGAGACGAGATCTATTTTGGCATCCCCGTGACCGAGGCCCTCGACGCGACGGCCAAGGAAGTCGTTGAAATGGGTGATCTCGGCTACTGGCCGACCGGCCGGGCATTTTGTATCTTCTTCGGACCCACGCCCATGAGTGAGCCGGGCAAGATCGTCCCTGCCTCAGCCGTGAACATTGTCGGCAGAGTTCTGGGTGATGCCGCGGCCTTCAAGGGGGTGATGCGAGAACATCAAGTGACCCTTGAGCCTGCATGACGGAGCGCTCGCGGTTTATGAGTTCATGAATTCCGAGAGGAGAGGCCAAATGCAAGCCGTGATTCCGATTGAGCCGGACGATCCGGAGGGGATGGCAGTCACTCTAGATGACAGTCACTTCCGGGTACTGAGCGACCGCGGAAAGGTCGTCATCATCGAGTTTCATTCGTTGGCGGAGTCAATAGACTGGTTTGACGACTTCGATTTGATGTACTGCGAACGTCAGCCTGGGGCCGACATCATCAAGGTCATCAGGGAGGCAACGGACGAGGAACGAAGAAAATACCGCATTCCTCTCTGGATCCAGAGTGAGGAAACTCCCGAGTGCTGCGGCAGACCGATGTATTTCGTGGGACAAATTGACGACGATGATCTTTGCACGGAGGCACCGCCGGGAGTTCCGAGTTCCGGGTACACCATACGCAATTATTGACGCCAAGGGTTGACCGGCGTACAAGGGGATGTATGGGACAATTTGGACGGATGGTCGTTCCCGGCTATCCGCATCATGACACGTAGCGCGGCCGGACGAATACTCCGCAAGTCAAAGCCGGGACCAAAAACCGCCAAGAAGCGCAATTAAGTATGGTGTACCCAGAATCACAGAATCACGGAATCAGTGAATCGGTGGGATCAGTCGCGGAGTGAACACCGGATCGAGACACCAGGTTGGAGACGTTCATGGAGTTTCACGAAGAGGCCGGCCATTCTCCAAGGGGCTGGGAGGACCTACGGGGCGGTAGTTCGGGGGAGGTCAAGGTCTGGTGTAATAGCCCTTAGCCGGTCTTCATGACCTGTAATGCTGCGCTGGTCAGGAAGGCTGATCGAGACATGCCGTGCTTCCGTGCGTACGCATCAATTTCTTTGAGAATGTCCTCCGGAATAGTAATATCAACACGTCTGGTTTTCTGTTCCGCGATTTGAACCGGGAACGGCACAGCCCCTTGGTTTTCAGGATCGGCCATTATCTTGTCGAGAGAGGACGGTTCCGGGATTTCCTCTCCGTCTTCCAGCATACCTTTGATATGGAATTGTAGCGCCTCCGGAGCTTCTCTATAGGCAACATCCATAGTCTCACCCCCCGTGATACATCCCGGAAAATCGGGGAAGTCTACGCCATAACTGCTGCCTGCTTCTTTTCGGAGTAGCGCAATGTAAGTCTTCATCATCAGCCTCCACGATCCTCATCGGAGATCCAAACCGGATTGACGGCGAATGCTCGCGATCGTGCCTTTGGGAATATCTTTGAGTGGATGTTTAACCGTGACACGCCCCGGCTTCGTCGGATGTTTGAAATGGACATGAGATCCCACCTGACCAACCTGATACCACCCATCGGCTTCGAGTCTCTTTATGACCTCACTACTGCTCATGAGAGCATCCTACACAGTTATACACATAACACAAGAAAAAGGTTCCACACCACTATTTCCAAGACCGGCCCCGGCGCCAATGACGGTCTTGGACTCAGATATGCGTTGTTATATACGTGGACGGTTCATGATGACGATCTGCTCAAACGGACAAGGATAATGTAAAAGGGATTGATCACAGAGGTGCCGTTATCAACAGCAAAAAGGCCGCCCCGCAAAGCGACCGGACCTGACATCAGACCCTTAAGTGCCGAGCGGAGGCATGCCCCGCAAGGCAAAGCCGTGACCAAAACCCGCCAAGAAGCGGAATTAAGTATGGTGTGCCTGGAATTACAGAGGGGCGGACTTGACTCCGCCCCCGCCGCAATACCGCTTTCAGTGGCAGTTTGCGAAAAACCGGTTGTAGGCATTCAAGTAAGCGCGTGCGCTCGCCTCGATAACATCCGGGCTTGTGCCGATGCCGGAATAAACGGTGTCCCCAATTTGCACCCTCACCATGGCTTCACCAAGCGCGTCTTTTCCCATGGTGACGGCCTTCAGATCATAATCCCTGAGGACTCCCTGTTGGCCCACAATCCTGTCTATGCATGCAAAAACCGCATTGACCGGACCATTACCTGCGGCCGCGTCGGTAAGTCTCTGGCCTTCCTTGGTCAGCGTGACCGAAGCCAAAGGCACCATGGTATTGCCGCTCATAATCTGGAGATCGTGAAGGACAAACGTCTCCGGCACCTTGGTCAGCTCAATCTCCACTATGGTGCGAAGGTCCTGACTTCCGATTTCCTTCTTTCGGTCCGCCACGTTGAGAAACCGCGTGTACACCCGCTCGAACTGATCCTGTTCCAGGCTGTATCCGAGATCGTTCAGACGATGTCGCAGGGCCGCCCGGCCCGATCGCGCGGTGAGAACGATCTTATGCTGACGAATCCCCACATCCTCAGGCCTCATGATTTCGTAGGTGGTTCTGTCCTTGAGGATTCCGTCCTGATGGATTCCGGACGAATGTGCAAACGCGTTGGCGCCCACGATGGCCTTGTTCGGTTGAACAGGAATGTTCATGAGCCTGCTCACCATGCGGCTGGTACGATAGATCTCCTCCGTGCGGATGTCTGTATGCGCGTCATAGGAACCGTGGCGCGTCCTGAGGATCATAACGATCTCTTCCAGTGACGCGTTTCCCGCGCGTTCGCCCGTCCCGTTGATGGTGCATTCCACCTGGTCCGCCCCGTTCTTTATAGCCGCAACGCTGTTGGAGACAGCGAGCCCCAGATCGTTGTGGCAGTGCACGCTCAGCGTGACCTTGTCCAATGCCGTGACACGTTCTTTGAGCCTCCGAATCAGATTCCCGAATTCGTCCGGCACGGCATAGCCTACGGTGTCCGGGATGTTGACGACGGTGGCGCCCGCATGGATTGAGGCGTCCACGACGCGGCAGAGGTAATCGAAATCCGTCCTGGAAGCATCTTCCGTAGAATACTCGATATCCTCGCAGTAGCGCTTGGCATAGCGTACTGCGTCCACTGCCATCTTCAGGGCGCTGTCACGGTCCCGCCGGAGCTTCTTCTGCAGGTGCACATCCGACGAACCCAGGAAGACATGGATGCGCGGGCGCTCGGCACTTTTCACCGCTTCCCATGCCATGTCAATGTCCGATTCCACTGCCCTTGCAAGGCCCGCGATCACGGGTCCGTTGACTTGTTCGGAGACGGCTTTGACGGCCTTCAGATCTTCAGGCGATGAGCAGGGAAAGCCGGCCTCGATTACGTCAACGCCCAATTTGGCCAACTGCTGGGCTATCTCTATTTTCTGCCTTTTGTTGAGCTTGGCCCCCGGCACCTGTTCCCCATCTCTCAGCGTGGTATCAAAAACATAGATTTTGCGGCTCATTCCTCTTTCCTTTCCGTATTTTCCGACAGGTTTCATTGATTGCCAATTCAATGGGTTCGAACCGCCGGTGGCCTCATGTAAATCCAGCGGACCAGTTAGCCCCATGTTTCACCACCTCCTTTCATCTGTTCGAGTTCCGGGCCTAAAAAAACAAAAAGGCCATGGGGTGTGGACCCCATGGCCTTTGGTCTTGCTAGGAATTGTAACGCTTTATGTCACTCCCACAGGAAAGGCATGAGGTCCTCGCAGGTTGCCACACAGGCTAAGTAGTAGAAGGAGGAGTAGGAGAGACAACAACATGACCGTTCCTTGTGCTCTGGTTGCGCCGGGGTTTCGCCGCCGCCGCAGGCCAACGACCGAGCTTCTCGATCGCCGTGTCAAAAACTGTACCGGGGAGTGTGCCCGTCTGTCAAGCGAAAAAAACTGACTCCAAAATCCTTTGGTCTCGCGTGGCACAGGCATTCATTCCCATCGGAGGCAAACGATCTCCTGGACCGGCGCGTCCCTCAATACCGGAAAATGGCCGCCAGTCCCGTACGGCTCGGCATTCGACCGGAAGGAACGACTATAACTTCGCCTCCCATCTTGATAACCAACTCACCAAGATCGTCCAGCAGGTCATCAAGTTCCGGGTTGGCCGGATCGCCCAAATGGATGCGACCGGTCGCCGTAGCGACACGACCTGGAATGCGACGATCCGCTTCGATCAACAGAGTCGCGATACGTCCCTCAACAGCCGCCGCAGCCACATCGTCCAGACAATCGGTTCCCAACGCCTTCGAGTTTGCCTCTTCAAATTGCTCGACTAGTTTTGACAGCCTCTCAAGATAATGAGGTTCGACTGCACGCCACACGGCAGAGCGGAATTCGTCCATGGACACGGCGTCCGGATGAACATCCACTGCGTCTGCCAAGAGGAACGGGTTGTGGCTGACTTGGCGGAAGAGGCTGTGGTACTCCGGTAATGCCGCCAGGATAAGCGGCAGCCCCGATGGCTTCGAATGATGCTCCAAGACGGCACGATCCACCGCGCGGAAGAATCGCTCGGTGTCTATCTCCAGCTCATCCTTTCTCGAACCATGCCCATGGTGCATTACCGGGCCCGCGGCACCTTTACCATAGGAGGCGACGGTCTGATGTGGCTCGGTCAGCTCGCTTCCCAGCGCGTCGGTGAGGGTCTTCGGAACTCCTGGAGCTAATTCTATTTCGTCGAGAGCATCCCGGTTCCCCTCGAAGAGCTTGACCTCCCCGCGGTTCAGGCCCAGGACCTGGTACCGGTCCGCGGACTGGATAATGCGGATAAGGGGCTTCGTATGAAAACTGTCGGCCACAACCACAAGCTCGGGGACAGTCCGCTGGAGAGTGTAGGTTCGGAAGATTCCCGCCGCGGCTAACACTGCCAAGCCATCCAGTGTCTTGGCCCAGAAAGCGTGATCGTGGGCCAAAGCCTCAAACGGCTCCATAAGAGATTGAATCTCGCGCTTCGGATACTTCTGCTGCAGCGACTGGTTCATGGCCTTCAGCAGGTTGCGAAACCGAAGCGGGTCCTGCTGGTTTTCCGGACCATGCCGATGGGTGGGTTGGTAGAGAGAAAGGCATGGGGGCTCGTGCACCGCCAAAAGCTCGCGTCGGTAATCCTCGATAAGTGAGTTCATGTTACCTCCTTTGGGATGATCCCAAGTCCGTGAGGCTGGTTCAACGGTACACCGTACGACTCCAAAATGGATCAGGAAGCCGTCTCAAGGAAGCCGCAAAATTCTTTCACTTCGGCTGATTCCATTATAGCAACTTGGACGGAGAAGAGCGCTACAATGAAAGACAAAACGGTGAAGAATTCATCACATGACTCAGCCGCCGGCAACCGCGGGGGAGGAAAAGGAATGACGGTGGTCTCCCTGGAAGCCGACAAGCCAAGCGTCTTCAATTGCCGTCTTTGCGTTCGCATCACACATCGCCAATTTGCAGAACCGGTTTTATCGTGTCCCCGCTCTTCGCGTCGGCGATGGCCTTGTTGATCTCCACGAAATCATAGAACTTCACGAGGCGGTCGAAGGGAAACCGGCCTGCCCGATATAGCTCGATCAGTCCAGGGATAAAGCTCTGCGGCACCGCGTCACCTTGGATGATACCCAGAGCCTTCCGACCCTCTGTCAGGGATCTTGCACCACTCCCCCCGGCAATGAACGCCACCGTGCCGTGCGGCTTCAAAATCTCAACGGCCAGGCGATACATCTTCCAGTTGCCGGTGGTCTCCACTACGTAATTCACACCGCTTTCGGTGATATCAGTGATGCGGGAGGCTACTTCCTCATGCCGGTTGTCTACTACGTGGGTGGCGCCCAATTCCGTAGCCAATTGGAGCCGCTTGGGCCTAATATCCACTCCGATAATCGGATCGGCCCCCACGATGCGTGCCGCCATGAGAGCGGCAAGTCCCACGGCTCCCGTCCCGAAGATAGCGATGCTCTCAACTTTAGAAACAGCCAACGAGTTCATCACGGTCCCCGCGCCGGTCTGCAGGCCGCAACCCAGCGGAGCGAGCATCTCCAGAGGCAAGTCTTTGGGAACCTTGACAAGATTGCGTTCAGTGGCAAGGGCGTGGGTGGCGAAGGAAGACTGACCGAAGAAGTGCCCGCGAACGCCACTGCGCTGCAATGCGTTACTGCCGTCCAGGCGCTGGAAGCCGAAATTCAGCCCATAAAAGTATTCACAATCCGTAGGGTGTCCGCTTCGGCACTGTCTGCAGGCGCCGCACGATTGATAGGAGAGCACCACATGATCCGCGCGGCTCACGCTTTTCACTCGTTTGCCGACTCGTTCCACCACGCCCGCGCCCTCATGACCAAGCACAACCGGACCGTCGGCTGAATCCCATTCGTCGCACATGTCTATGTCCGTATGACAGATCCCGGACGCGACGATCCGCACCAGAACTTCGTCGTCGCGCGGTCCTTCCAGCTCGAGGGATTCGATCTTCAAAGGGCCGCCTTTCTTGCGCAGGACAGCCGCGGAGATCTTTTGGATTTGATGATCGGATGCGTGGGTCAAGGCTCAGCTCCTTTCCATGATCATAACAGATGCTTGGCTGGGAAGACATGACTCTCGCCGGCAGAACACTATGTCACTTGCCACAACTTTTTGGGTAACGTTACCCAGACCGCTCGCACGAGGGCAGGAAGGTCGGCGCTTTTTTTGTTCGCTGATCAAGCCTGCCCCCCTTGGCATATTGAGGTTCTGGCCACCACATTTAGAAGCCGCTGTGTTCTGAAGGGATCTCCAGGGCTGTGGTCCGTCTGGACACATAGCGTGAGCCTCAGAAACTTGAGACAGGAAAACGAGATATGTTATCTTGGCGCGGGGATGTCAGCTCCTGAACCTTGAAAGAATCGGAAAAGAATTGAACAGTCTGTCTTTGACCGTTTATACAGACTGTGTGGTTCCTGTTAGACCTACAGGGAGATCGAACCGTTGGCAAATCAATCTGTAAAGGAGCTTGGGCGGGTGATTCCAGACCGCATTCGCCTCCTCTCGACCCTCATCGCTTGCAAACCAATTTCCTTTAGCTCTGAATGGGCGAGTTCGATCGACCAAGCATTCGGACTTTACACTCGAACTAGCACGGTTAACCTCATCAATAGCTGGAACCAGTGCCTCATAGAGAATGATTGGCCCTTTCCCGGATATCTCGACCTGCGAGAGGAAATTGACAAATCTCACAAAGACGTCGTTTCTTTGTTGCGTCGACGATGGCTTATCATTCCCTCATTGTTGTGGCGCGGGCCGAGCCTCTCCCTTATGGTACTCGCAGCGGGATTCGCTGAGGGCAAGGATGCTTTGAAGGGCAAACAGATCTGTGACGCCTTAATGGTGACAATTTTCGAACGCCATCTCGCCGGGATATTTCTGGCACTTGGGTCTGCGAAGGTCCTTCAACCGAAGCAACCAATGCTCCAAGACATCGAACAGGCATATCGGCGAAAGATGTGGGTGGCGTGCATCAACACCGCCTTCCCGCTACTCGATTTTGTGATGAGATCGTTTTTCGGAACTGACAAACTCAAAGTAACAATTCAAGTGTTGCGCGATGCCTACATTCGCGAAGCCAAGCTCCAGCCGAAAGATCTCATGCCAGGATCCGCCATTTGGTTAGGCCAACTGGAGCCGGACAAGGGAAATACGTTCGCGAAGTCGATAGACGAAGATCTTCGGCTGCCAGGCATCTATCTGTCATCATTCTTCGAGTTCGCTGACAGGTACTACCAGTGGTACACCTCGACCGCGGAGCCTCCCCGTTCGACACTGAATCGCCACGCGGTCATGCACTGCTCATCTGAGTACTGGACGCGGCCTAACGCAGTCAAGATCTTGACCTTTCTCGATCTAACAGTCAGGCTCGAATCCGTCATCAAGCTCTTGGTGCATGGCGAAGCCGCTTTAATGAGATAGTTCGCACCACAACAGGACCTGACATAAAATTGGGTCACCCCTACTCTTGACTCACACGGGACATGACGATCTTGCCGGCACTGTCACAGCCGTTACGGATTCATTATGAGGGCCCTCGGGGCCATGTGATGAACAGGGTCAGACGCGGTGAAGTTATTATTGCCGCGCGGGATGATTGTCGGCGATTCCTTGAGCGCCGGAGGTGAGGCTGGGCAATCTAATTTGCCAGAGAGCCGGCCGGTCCGGCGCCGGCGGTCGCAGGGCATACCCTCAGATTGGACCACTACGGCAGCGTCAACAGCGTGGTTTGCCGCTTGAAGCAAAGGATAGCGAACGTAGGTGACGGTGGCTTGAGGAGGAAAGTGGAGGCGATCAAGCTACCTCTGACTTGAGTCAAGCGCAGACCCCTTTGTGAAACGGGGTCAAATCTACTCTTGCAGCTCTGAAGGGCGTATTTTTTGCGCGGTGAAGATGTGGACAAAAGCGCGTCTTTTATGAGTTTGGCTGGGACCTCGAAACTTTTTTTTCGCGCTTGAACGGTTGTTCTTCAAAAATAAA
>Ga0172375_10003250_pt1 | contig 24787 bp, 19 predicted proteins | sample LakKiv1m_FD_114537 | JGI IMG/M metagenome (GOLD analysis project Ga0172375, IMG submission 114537) | Freshwater microbial communities from Kabuno Bay, South-Kivu, Congo - kab_092012_11.1m | ecosystem: Environmental > Aquatic > Freshwater > Lake | place: Democratic Republic of the Congo...
GCCCAAAAAATTAAAGATAAACGCGTCATTCCTGTCGGATATCCGACCAATCACGGAAAAGGATACGCAGTGCGTTTCGGGTTTGCACACGCAAGCGGCGATGTCATTGGCTTTATGGACGCAGGAGGAGAGCTTAAAGCTTCAGCGCTTCCCGTCATGATTACTCATTTTATATATAAACAAGCCGATGCAGTGATCGGGAGCAAGCGCCACCCGGATTCTAAAGTAATTTATCCGAACATGCGGAAGGTTTTTTCATGGGTGTACCAGAAGATTGTAAAATTTCTCTTCGGACTGGATGTCACTGATACGCAGGTAGGGATGAAAATATACAGGCGTAAATTATTGGAAGATGTGCTGCCAAGACTACTTGTAAAAAAATTTGCTTTTGATATTGAAATTCTGGCCGTTGCCTATCATCTGGGATACAGGAAAATTTATGAATCACCTGTAGAAATCACATTAAATACAAATACATCCAGCATTATTCCAGTGAAGATGTTACCCACTATTTACAATATGCTCAACGATACACTGGCGGTATATTACCGGCTTACCATCCTTCATTATTATGATGAGGCAAGTAAACGCAAGTGGCGTTTCGATCCGGAATTGAACTTCCGGATTAACGTAGGTTGACTATGAATATATTAATTCTCAACTGGCGCGACAGGAGTCATCCTAAAGCAGGAGGAGCTGAACTCGTCACCATGGAGCATGCCAAAGGATGGGTAAGTGCAGGACACACGGTGACGTGGTTGACGGGGTGGTATGAGGGAGGGAAGAAGGAAGAGGATATTGACGGGGTACATATTGTGAGGCGGGCAGGATCCCTCACCATCTACCCGTATGCCGTAGCATACCTGCTTATAAATGGTAAGAAATTCGACGTTATCATTGATGAAGCACACGGATTTCCATTTTTTTCTCCGCTTTTTACCCGAGTTCCTGTGGTGATGTTTATCCATGAGATAGCAGGAGAAATATGGGACTATATGTTTTCTTTCCCGAAAAATATTATCGGAAAATCGCTCGAAAAATGGTATTTCCGGTTATACCGTCATAATTTTGTCTGGACTGACGCACCTTCAACGGTTAAGGAGCTTGTTGAGCGGGGAATACCGGGGGATCACTGTGTCGCAATACCCTGTCCGATTAAGGTCCGGAAGTCTGATTTAGGAACATACAACAAAGAAAAAGTACCAACTTATATTTTTGTTTCTCGGATAGTTAAAATGAAAGGCATTGAGGAAGTAGTGAAAGCATTCTCATTTATCAGGAAAGAGCAGCCAAAAGCTCAGCTTTGGATAATAGGAGACGGGGAGAGTTCTTATATTGAAGAATTGAAAGACATGATGAAGGAATACGGAGTTTATCAGAATGTGATTTTTTTCGGGATAGTGTCCGAAAAGAAGAAATATGAATACCTGTCAAAAGCCCATATACTCCTCCATGCATCCGTGAAAGAGGGATGGGGATTGGTAGTCTTAGAAGCAGGAATGATGTATACGCCCTCGGTCGTCTATAATGTTTCAGGACTTTGCGATGTCGTGCAAAACGGAAAAACAGGAATTGTTCTCTCATATAATTCTCCCCAGGAGCTTGCCCGTGAAGCGGTACTTTTATATATGGATAAGAAGCGATATGAAAGGTACCAAAAGAACGGGTACACATGGGCAGCTTCCCTCACCTGGAAAGATGCCATAGCTCAAAGCAGTGCTCTCCTTAAGAAGGCAACACATCAGATCCATGAGAAAACACTATGAGAAAGGTACGGTTGTTCATAAAAAACCGTTGGTATAGCATTTTTCTTCTTTTTATAGCTGTCGGGATTTTTGTAGGTCAAACGATTTATATTTCAAAATCCCGTCAATATCCCCAATGGGATGAGCATCATTATATAAGTTTATCGAGATCCTTTTATACTATTCTTAAGGAGCCGACTGTCACTATTTACCAAAGGGTTCTTGCAACAAGCAATTACAGACAACCACTGTATCCCCTTATCATATCTATAGCGCTTCAGTTTACGGGATCTGAGTTCAGCTATACGGTTTCATTACTTCTGAACGGCATATTTTTTATCATAACCATGTTTGCAGTTTATGGAATTACGTGTTTATATACTCAACCCAAAAAAGCGGTTTTTGCTTCAGTTCTTTTTGCGGGCATGGGATTTTCGTTGTTTTATCTCCATTTTGCATATTCAGAGACAGCTACAACTATGTGGGTGGCTCTTTCGATTCTGTTTCTGCTCAAAAGCAACGGATTTTCCAACCGTCTTCTGTCTTTGTCGGCTGCTATAACCTTCGTTGCAGGATTTCTGACCAGATGGGTGGCTCCGATTTTTATAATCGGAGCGATATTATGGGAGTTTTGTATCTTTTTTACAAAATGGAGATCAGAGAGCCGTGAGCAAAAAACAGCCCGCCTGTCCAATGTGCTTCTTTTTGCATCCGTCAGTATTTTATTGTCACTTTTTCTTTATTATATTCCGAATTTTCAGCCGTTCATCGAGTATACGTTTAAAAACAGTTCAAATAGCCCTGCCTGGATTACAGCATATAAAGGGATTGAGTACGCAAATCCTCTTTCAGTGAAAACACTGGTTTATTATATGAATACCATATCCCAAAATACGATTTTTTATTATGTTTTATTTTTGACCGGAATACTCATATCAATTGTCCAATGGAAGAAATACGGGGGATTGTTGCTTTCATTTTTCGTCCCGTATGTAATTTTTTCCGTATTTTTCCTCTGGAAGGATGACCGGTTTATAGTACCCATATATCCGATTGTGTCTGTGATTTCAGTATTGGTTCTTATCTCGGTAAAAAAGATTAGGATAGAGTTTTTAATTGCTCTTGTTATAGGTATTCTTAGTTTACTGAGCTATTTTGGCTGTACCTGGGGAATAGGCCCGATGGGAAAGCGCGGGCTTACCGATATCGTCCTTCCTTCGTATATTCATCATCCCAGACGAATTTATCTCACTTCGATGGTATGGCCGCCTGTTAAAGAATATATTAACGCCGACAAAGTCATTAAACTCCTGCTTGATAATAAGATGACTACCCCGATAAAGACATCAATACTTTTGGTTCACGAACCGCTTACAAATGCCCTATCGTCATATGAATACTATTATACAAACGGAGTATTTATATTTTCATTTAATTCGCCCTCGCAAATTTTGACGCTGAATGATCTCCTTGTAAAGGATTTTATAGTTATCAGAAATCCTGCGGTTGAAGTCGATGGCAGAGTTCCAAAATGTTTTCTTGCATTTCACAGTAAGTTTCCCCAGGTGCATACATTGATCGGAGAGGTTACAATACCAAGCGACGGAAGCGTCGTGTCGATATATAAAAAAGAAAAGGATGCGACCGGCTTTCTACCCGAGCAGGTCGGAAATGAATGTACAGAAGGTTTGGGTTTTTAATTATTTTTGTAGTGCCTCTTATTTGTTTTATCATATCGCTTCTGACGTTATATGACTATGGTGTCAATTGGGATTCCCTGCAGCATCTTGTCCGCGGACAAATATATTTCCGGTATCTGACTACGGGAAAACCAAATTTTGCCGATATCCCCGACATATGCAGAAATCAATTCGGAAATGGATCTCCTGTTGATTACAAAACCGGAAGGGTATGCGACAGGCATCATACCCCCAGAACTAGTTTTTACGAAAAAACGGTCCTTAATTTCGCCTGGACTCAGAAAATGACCATAGGCCACCCCCCCCTTAATGATATTCTCCTTGCCGTATCAAACAATATTTTTTTTAAAAAATTCGGATGGGTAGAAGATATACAGGGATATCATGTATTCATAGTATGCGTTACGTTTTTCATGGCATGTATAGTAGCTCTTTGGTCATATCAGATATCCGGAGTATTGGCTTCCGTCATTGCCGTTTTATCGCTTTACACATATCCGCTTCTGTTTGCTGAACAGCATTTTAATCTGAAAGACCCGGCTGTAGCATCGTATTTCACTGCATTTCTTTATTTTTTTTGGCTAGGATTTAGAAAAAAAAGTGCTGTAGCTCTGCTGACGGCAGGTTTATTTGCAGGGTTATCACTGGGAACGAAATTTAATATCCTATTCGCCATTCCGATCGTATGTATATGGCTTGTGTTTGTCATCTTCGGGGGACGGATCATCAAAAATATTCATCAATTAGAGGCTGTTTTGAAAGAGCACATTTCGTTACCCATGGCACTGGCCTTGATAGAAATTCCGATTATCGCATTTGGATTGTTTTATTTTTCTTATCCGGCATTATGGGATAGTCCCATTCGGAATTTATATGCAGTAGTTCAGTACTACCGGGAGGTTGGCGGATCCCGATGCTTCTATGTCCCTTTTACGGGATTATGGTTTACCAAATGTTCGGATATTCACACGCTTTTTTTGTTTTTCACGACCTTACCCCTTATCACTCTATTATTGGCAGGTGTTGGATTTGTTTTTGCTCTCACGAAGCCCAAAAAACATCATTTTTTAGCTCCGTTGTTGTGGGTTATATGGCTTTCAGTGACCGTAATGCGGGCAACACTCCCCATTACGGCCCTATACGGAGGAAGTCTGAGGCAAATCATGGAGTTTATTCCGGCAGTCGCTCTTTTGTCCGGTTTAGGAGCCGTCATAATACTAAACAATATTATACGGAGAATTCCTGAAACAAATCGGAATTTTAAATGGAGTTCAACTGTCATATCATTTTGTTTATTGATTTTTTTCACGCCAGTAATTAGTGCAATGATACAGCTTCATCCCTTTGAAAACCTGTACTACAATTCTATAGCCGGTGGATTAAAGGGTGCTGTCGGGAAAAATTTTCCACTGGCTGCAAATACATACGGTAACGGATATAAAGCAGCAATTGATTGGGTAAACAAACACGTGCCGATAGGATCAACAGTGTATCTGGCCGAAGGGATCACCTCCGCAGTACCGTCAGTGTTGTTCAGGTCTGATATTAACTACAAGGGAACAGCGCCCCCGCTAGTTACCTATGACACCGCATATTATCTTGAACTTGCCCAGCCGGGTATGGATATTTCTTCATTTCATAACATTAGATATCTTCATTCGTTTTTTTTGCCAGTATATAAAGTTGAAGTTGATGGGGAGCTAATCGCAGCTGTATGGAATGATGATGAAAAATATTTGCGAGACGATATTAATTCTCTTGATCAGGAAAAAGAATTAGAGAACATACGGATAATTCCAATAAGTTCAGACGAAATTATTCTTGACACAGGTAGACTAGTAAAAGTAAAAAAAGTAGATATAAGTTCTTCTGATGCTACCTGTGGGGCTGCTATCGATAAACTTTTGGTTTTTGTTTCGGACAATCAATCTCTTTATCGACGGCTCGATGAAAATCCATATCCGACCTCTGAGTCCGAAAAAAGGCTCGATATGCATAGCGTTGAAATCGCTATCGGAGTGGACACACGGTATATACGAATTTATTCTGAAAATATATCTGCTTGTAATCTTTCTTCGGTTATACTGAAAGCTTATTCTTACTAGAGAGGGATTGGATTTGCAGGTTGAGTCCTATTGTAATAAATATTTTTGGTCGTCTGTTCATTTTGTGTGGAAATTGAGAGAAGAATCATAAACTGATCTTGTATAGACCCGTTTGAATTTTCAGTAAGGCGTTTGAGGATTTTTTTGTGCCTGTCATATGTATCGCGTATGAGAGTAAACGGAATGACTCCTGAATCGGGCAGCCTTCGTACCTCTTCTACCGTCAGAGTCATACTGTGTTCAGCCCGGTAGGAAAGAGCAAGAGATCTTTGCATGTCTGATTCATTTGCTGAATAGGTAAAAAGAACATTTGCATTATGAACATAAGCATACACTTTGTCTTTCGGATGAGGATAAAGTATGGGAATTAATTTTTGTTCAACGATGAATAAATTCTCATATGGAAAAGAGTTTTTAAAGAAAAATATAGGTATGCCTAAAAGGCACAACAGGCCGGCAATACTATATTTATAAAATGATTTTTTCATAGGAATGTGTTTGAAGTATAATAGAGAGTATCAGGACAGGCAACTATCATTTCGTAATACGGCATATATGAACAAACCGCTCGTTTCCGTCATAATTACAACTAAAAACGAAGAAAAACATGTTGAGGCGTGTCTTAAAAGTATTGCCGGGCAGACGTATCCTTCTATCGAGTGCATTATCGTTGATAATTCATCTACCGACAGTACCAAAAAGATAGCGCGACGCTTCACCCCACATATACTTGATAAAGGTCCGGAGCGGTCAGCTCAGAGAAACTACGGAGCTCTGAAAGCTTGTGGAGAATACTTATTGTTTCTCGATGCGGATATGGAATTGACGCCAGATGTTATTGATGAGTGTGTAAAAGTTATAGGACAAAAGACAATGAGCAGTAGAAAAAATAAATCTTATAAAGCTCTTGTCATACCCGAAAAATCAATAGGCTCAGGTTTCTGGGCACAATGCAAAATTCTTGAGCGGTCGTTTTATGAAGGCGTTGATTGGATGGAGGCTGCCAGATTTTTTCAAAAGTACATTTTTTGGGAACTCCGGGGCTATGATGAATCATTGACCGGACCCGAGGATTTCGATCTGCCTCAACGGTTAAAGGCGCGTTTTGGGGCTGAATCAATAGGCAGGATTACATCTTATATCTATCACAACGAAGGGAATCTTTCCCTGTCGGAATCACTGAAAAAAAAATTTTACTACGGGAAACGCATGAGACGATATATGCATAAATCAGAAAACAGAACTGCGGGTATGAAGCAGGGGAATATCATAAGCCGATTCTCACTCTATTTTTCCCATTCCCGACAGCTATTCAGAAACCCTTTTGTAGGGGTTGGTATGTTGTATATGAAAATATTGGATATGACAGCTCTGGGGCTAGGATATTTTTCCGGAATTTGAATTTTATGGTCAAAGGTCTTGTGTCCATTATTATAGTTAATTGGAACGGAGTGAAGTGGCTTCCGGATTGTTTCGGAAGCCTAGCCCAGCAGGAATGGAAGAGCTTTGAGATCATTTTTGTAGATAATGCTTCAAATGATGAATCTATCGCTTGGGTGAAAAGGCACTACCCGGAAACGAAGATTATAAAAAACAGCACTAATCTCGGATTTTCCCACGCGAATAACATAGGGTATAAGCACGTAAGAGGAGAATATATTCTATTCCTTAATAACGATACCCGTGTAACCAAAACTTTCTTAACCGAATTAGTAAACGTATTGAAAACCGATAACCTCGTTGGAGGAGTTCAGAGTAAAATTCTTCTCATGGATAAGCCGGACACGCTAGATAGTGTCGGAGCATTTTTGACCCCAACCGGATTTCTATACCACTACGGGTTCGGAAAAAAAGACAGTGCAATTTACGATAAACAAATAGATCTATACACCGCAAAAGGAGCCTGTATGATTTTTAGAAAAGACGTACTGGATAGTGTTGCAATTGAAGGTAACATTTTTAATCCGTCCTATTTTGCATATTTTGAAGAGACGGATATGTGTCATAGGATATGGCTATCAGGATACAGAATTGTATATGCATACAAGTCGGTTATCCGTCACAAAATGGGTGCCACGAGCAGTTCTATGAATAACGCATACATTCAATATCATTCATTTAAGAACAGGATTAATTCCTATATACTCAACCTGGGACCAAAAGAATTATGTAAAATTCTTCCCATCCATCTCAGTCTCTGTTTTTGTTTTGCCTTTCTTTCGTTTGCTCGATTCAATTTTCAACTGGGATGGGCTGTATTGAGAGCATTGTGGTGGAATGCAAAAAATATAAAAAAAACTTTAAAGACTCGAAAGTATATACAGGATATTCTTCGAGTTCAATCAGATAAAAAGATATTTCCAAAAATTATGAGATATCCGGGAATGAGTTACTATCTCTCCTTCATGTAGATATATGAAAAATTGGCTGAACGGGTGGATAAAAAGAAATAATTGGTGGAATTTTCCGTTATACTCGATTCTTGTAACTATAGTAACACTTGTTTCATATAAGAATTTGAACGGGATATTTTATGCAAGCGACGAATGGATTAAGCAGGGGGTTATATACAATTACGGAGTCTGGACAGGCCTGCAGAATATTCCGCTGACGGAAATACTTGCAGGTAGAAATAGACCACTCACATCCTTTTTGACAAGTATCTTCATGTATTATTTTAGCTATAACGTTGCTCCTTTTGTCATAACAGCATATATATTTGCCATAATTAACGGTTTACTTCTGTATCTTTATGTATATAAAATTTCAAAAAGCCAGGTGGTGAGTTTTATTAGCGGTATTTTTTTTGTTACCGTACATGCTGGATATCAAAGTATGACCTGGATGGTGAACATAACACAGGACCCAATCGCCGTTACTTTTATATTAATATCCCAACTCCTCCTTATACATTATATTGAGACTCGAAAAAGTAAATATTTATTCTTGACCGCATTGGCGTCATATATTACTTTTCTGTTTAAGGATGCCTTTTTTTATATGTTTATTTGGTTACCTGCGCTATATTTTTTATATACCGGCAAAAGAGTTGTGCTGAAGCAAATTATCGCTAAGTATTGGTTTCTTCTGATTGGGTTATCCGTTATCGTAGGATATAAGTTGACTGTTTTATATGGATCCGGTTCAGGCATTTTTACCTTAAGTTCAATTGCTTTTGCTTATTGGTATAAAGTAATTTTTAATTGGTTTTATTATTCATATATTACACTTAGTCAAACCTTTATCCCTCAGGAGTATATGTTTAAAATTGCTCGAAATTTTACCTCTTTTAATTATGGATATCTTATAACGTATATAAAAAATATCGACGTCATCAGCCAAAATATCGTTGCTGATTTGCTCTCTTCAATATTTTCAACTATTTTTCTCATATTACTTTCGGTTTCTTATATTTTAAATAAATCTCAAAGGAAAATCATTGTCATTGGAGGAGTTTTTTATATATTGAGTTTTTCAACGATTGCTGCATACCTTTTTGAGAGAAATACATCATATATAGAATCACGGTATTTGTATGCAGGAATGATTAGTATGGGAATATTTTTCGCTGTAATTACGGATACAATAAAGAATATATTACTTAAAACAAGAATTCCTAAATTTTTCTCAATCCTGTGCCTTGTCCTTAGTCTGGTAGTATTTTTTTATAAACAGATCATACTTGTTCAAAGGGAAGTATATCGAGCGGTTATAATGGCTGAAAATACGAAAAACGTATTATCGGAATTTTCTAGAGTTTTTCCTATATTGCCTGATAAACCAGTTATATATTTAACAGGATCTGACTTTTATTACAGTTACCTGAATCATTATGTGCCTTTGGAGTTGAATCCGGGTTATATATTCATGATCTGGACCTATAAATCAGGTAAAATTCCTAAGGAATTATTACCGAAGGAATTATTAAGAGGATATATATTATCCTCATTTGGTATTCAGTGGTATGAGGAATATGGCGGAAAAGCGTTTGGTTATTATTGGGATAAGGATAAACTCCGGAGTAAGATTGCTGAAAAAAATTTAAGCAAATCTCAATTAGTAGGTTTATATTATGACGGCCATACAAATACATTTAAAGATATAACAAATGACTTAAGGAAGGAATTATTTAATAACTGAATACTATGTCAACCAAAATGAGAAAGCAGATTAAATTGTCTTTGTTGTTATTTATTTTCGTTTCTTTTGTATTAACATATTTTGTTTATCATAATCTATTTAATACCTTTTACCAGCAGGATGAATGGGTGGTACTCGGGATATTCCTTCATGGAGGACTTCATGATTATCTGAGTCAATACGGAATATTACGCCATCTACGCGGAGACAGCAGAATATTATCACTTCTTTTTCAATATCCGTTTTATACGATCTTTCGTTATCAGATATGGCCTTTTGCATCCTTTTCAATAATTTTACACTCCCTCAACAGTATTCTTTCCTATCTTCTTATTTTTATGGTGGGAGGAGGCATTTTCGGAGCCTGGATAGGAGGGTTATTTTTTCTCCTGTCCTATAACGGAAGTCAGGCAGTATCCTGGTTTGGCACCAACACATTGACTCTTCCGTCTTTGTTATTTGGTGCGGTATCGGTTCTTTTCATGCTCCTATACGTCAAAAAGAACAAAAACACATATCTTTGGCTTTCACAAATAAGTGCTTTAGCGTCGTATTATTTCAAGGAATCCGGATTTATATTTATCATCCTTCTTCCGTTTTTTTATATCATGAGCCAGAAAAAGCGGAAGATTTTTTGGCCTATGGTACGATTATTTTTACCGATTATATTATTTGTGATTGTTATCCTGATAACGACAGGAATCCGTATGTTTGCACCAACCCTGCAAATCGATAAACCCACGGGGACGTTGTCAGGAGGCATGGTAATGATTGTTAAAAACGCTATTTATTATCCAATTCTGTCTTTCTCTCAATTATTTATTCCATTTTCTTTTCTTACGAAGGTCAACCCGCTTCTCAGGGAAATATCTTCTAAAACTGATTTACTTTTTATTTTTTTATCCGGTGTATTGATAATTTTGATTATTTTTTCATCCTACATGCTGAAAAATCAAAGAAGGTCATTATTATTTGGTCTTATATTTACTTTACTGAGTTTTATTCCGTTTGCCGTACTTGATAGGGGAGCATCTTATTTGTCATCAAGGCATTTTTATACGGGGGTTCTCGGCGGAAGCATACTTATAGGTATTTACGTAGGTATTTCATATAACAAGTTGTCAGCTTATTCCGGGATTTACCGCAGGACACTATTGGGAATAGTTTTGGCTTTGTTTGCCTTATATGCATATAAAAATATTCAGTATATTCAGAGGGATACGTATAAACTTGTATTGGATGCCCGCGAGCGCAAGACGATACTTAATCAAATCAAGAAATCATATCCTGTCCTTCCTCAAAACCCCGTTTTTTACATTACGGGTGACCATCCGGGATATTATTTTGTGGAGAATCAAAAAATGCCTTTTCAACAGGGTATCGGGTATACTCTGATGATGTGGTATTATCCGGACAGTAATGATATGAATAATTTATTCCCTCTGGGAATGAAATATCTTCGGAATATAAGTGATCAGGGATATATAGAAACAAATGGAAAAGGATTCGGATATTACTTTAGTAAGGAAGCATTGCAGAGCGATCTGACGAAAGGGAAGTTTTTTAAAAAAGATATTATCGGGTATTATTACCATAGCGCTAGTCGTGTGCTTGAGGATATATCGTTAGCAATACAGAAAGAAATGCCATGATAAAAAATATAAATATTTCAACTGAGAACATTGTCATAACAGGCGGAACAGGTTTTTTAGGATCACATCTTGTGCAAATTTTGAAAAAATACGGAGCGAAAAAAATTCATGCATTATCCTCAGAAGACTATGATTTGCGCAAACAAAATGCATGCAGGAAAGCAGTTGATCATGCTGATGTCGTCATTCATTTGGCCGCAAAAGTTGGAGGTATAGGATATAACAGAGATCATCCGGCTGAGATGTTCTATGACAACATCATGATGGGGACTCATCTGATGCATGAGGCGTGGAAAGCCGGTGTCAAGAAGTTTGTTGCCATAGGAACCATCTGTTGCTATCCAAAGTTTACGCCGGTGCCTTTTATGGAGGAGAATCTTTGGAATGGATATCCGGAAGAAACGAACGCGCCATACGGAATGGCAAAAAAAATGCTTCTGGTTCAGGCGCAGGCATATAGACAGCAGTATGGATTTAATTCAATATTTTTACTTCCCGTAAACCTGTATGGACCGGGAGATAATTTTAATCCCGAGTCATCCCATGTGATTCCTGCTCTCATTAAACGGTTTTCTGATGCAAAAAAAGCCGGGGAACGGCAGGTTTCTATATGGGGAACCGGAAAGGCAACCCGGGAATTTCTTTTTGTGGAAGATGCAGCCCGGGCGATAGTACTGGCTACTCAGAAGTATGACAAACCAGATCCCATCAATATAGGAGCAGGTTTTGAGATTTCGATACAGACGCTTGTTGGAAAAATTAAAAATTTGGTAGCCTATGAAGGATCAATCGTGTGGGATACTACGAAACCGGATGGTCAGCCAAGAAGGATGCTTAATGTTGAGAAAGCAAAAAAAGAGTTTGGTTTCCGGGCCTCTGTTCCATTTGATGAGGGATTACTAAAAACTATCGGCTGGTATAAACAACAATCATGAAGAAGTATAGCTATATAGATAGACTGATTGTTCTTTTTCTTGCCGGAATAATCTTTTTTACATATAAGGGACTATTCCAGACTTTTTTTCAGCAGGATGAATGGTTGACACTCGGATCGGTTTTTGGCGGCGGTATCTTTGCCGAACTTTCACATTATTCTTTATTACAGGTACTCGCTGGAGCGGGAAGGCCTCTGGGGTCGATCATTAATTATATTATTTTTCTGTATTTTCCCTTTCAGACAGATATTCTCGTTTGGTTTGCGCTTTGTGTTCATATTTTAAATAGCATTGCCGTGTATGTGCTTGTTGTTCTATGTACTAGGAAGAGGATGGTTGCATGCATGAGTGCTCTTTTTTTTGCCATAAATATAACAGCTTCACAGTCAGTTTCGTGGTTTGCTTCGATTTTTACGACCCTTCCTGCCGCGACGAGTATATTCCTGTCAATGATAGTATTCTATTGGTATCTTAAAGCCAAAAAAAATGCATATCTTATAGCATCTCAAATTTTTTGCATTGTTGCCTATTTATTTAAGGAGAGTAGTATTTTTCTTTTTTTTCTTTTGCCTCTTATTGACTTAGCTAGGAACAATTGGCGATTTTCAATTCCCGGATTAGTGAAACGTTATCTACTTTTTATCGCGTATGCATGTATGGTTATCATTGCACGGATTTATTCAATACAGGGCCTGGGGCAGGCAGCAGGGTCTTTTGTATCAAATTCTACTTTCATGTGGCAAAAAATGATAATGCACATTTTACTTTATCCGGTTATTTCCCTTCCTCAAATATTTATTCCGGAGCCATTCATGTATACCCTTTCAGGGTGGTTTCAGAAGATTAATTATGGTGGTATACCCGGATTTGTATCAACTCAATTGGGGGTAGAGTCGGTAGTTTCTGATTTTGTATCATTTCTTATTGCCGTATGCATGATAATCGGTCTTTATATAACCGGAAAAGGCAGAAAAAAGTTTGACACATTTTTGTTTTGGGGGATTTTATTTACGATGGCAAGCTTTATGCCGTATGCGATACTTGATAAGAAAAGCGCATATTTGGATTCCCGATATTTTTATGTGGGATCAGCCGGAGGTGGCTTTATCCTTGCTCTCATATTTGACCGGATTTTTACTTTTTTCCGAGGAAAAAATAAAATCTTCTATGCCGTATTTTGTCTGATTTGTATGATGCTATTCTTTGGGTATATATATAAGAATTATCAGTGGATTACCAGAGATGTTCAACGTATGATTTTAGTTGCCAAGGAACGGAAAAGCGTTCTTTTGTCTATACGTAAGCTTACACCGAGCGGTATTGAAAAACCCGTATATTACATCACCGGGAATAATTTCAGGTACTATGGTATTCCTGAAGTAAAAGTACCGTTCCAGCAGGGATTCGGTTATACGCTAATGGTATGGAATTTTTCATCAGGAAAAATTCCACTTCGGCTTCTGCGTGAAACATTTTTATGGCGTATTCGTGAAGAGGGATATAAAGAAGAAGGACAAAAAGGATTTGGATATTTTTACAATCTGAATACCTTAAAATTTTATATTGAAAAAGGTGCCGTTGCACCTTCTCAGGTTATCGGATTGTACTATGACTGTGACAAAAAAATACTTCGTGATGTTACCTTCGAGACAAGGGAAGCGCTGGAGTCATCATTATAGGATTGTAGGTGCGTGGTATTATTTATGGATAAGAAGACAAATATAATAGTTTTTTTCATCCTTGCCTTCCTCGTCGGTATTTCCTGTTATGGGATTTTTTCACTGAATTTTCTCAATGACGAATGGCTACAGCTCGGATATGTAACGGGTAAAGGAATATTTGCTTTATATGCCGATAAATTAACTGTTTTGGATATTCTACTTGGAAAAGGCCGCTTTTTAGGAGGTATCATTAATAATATTTTTCTCTATTTTTTTCAGGATAGTCCTTCCCCCTTTGCTGTTTTTGGGTTTGTATTCCATTTGATTAATAGCTATTTAGTATATATTCTGACAAAGGAAATGACCGGGAAAAAGATGATCGCTTTCATAACTGCATGCGTATTTAGTGTTCCGTCGACGGCTCACCAGGCGGTTTCCTGGCTTGCAGCCACGACGCAGACATTAGGGGGGATGACCTTCGTTTTTTTGTCACTAATAACCGGAATAAAAGGTTTGAAGAAAAATAACATAGGTATCACCTTTGCTTCGTGGGTGTTGGCTTATATTGCGTTTTTGTTCAAGGAAAGCAGTTTTTTTGTGTTTCCGCTTTTATTTTTTTTACCGCTTCTGATTCCCAATAAGAGGAAAAATTATTTCAATATCAGATATATGACGTTATTTATACCACTGATCATATTCGGGTTATATAAAATGATTGAATTTTTTAATGCGCCTACCGGAACATTATTTTCCACTTCGTCACTTGCCTATATAGGGAAGTCATTTGTCAATATGGTTTTTTATCCGCTTGTCACACTCGGCCACTTTTTCATACCTTTCCGTTTTATGCTTCGCCTCTCAATTACTTTTGGTTCCTATTATTATTCCTTTTTGGCAGGAGCAACAGAAAGTAACAGAGCTGCCAGTGTCATAGTAGCTGATTTATTATCAATTATTATTTCATTTGCTATCGTACTTGCAGTTTTTTATATATTTTTACGGAGGAAACAGTTTCAAAAAAGCCTCTGGTTGGCTTTTTTTTGGTATGTATTAAGTTTCATACCTATGGCCGTTTTTTTGCCGGAGCGGAATACCTCTTATCTGGAATCCAGATATCTGTATTTTTCTTACTTTCCGGTTGCATATATTATTTCCTTACTGATGTTAGAAGTAAAAGCCATTGTAGAAACTAAATTCAAGAATATAAAAATTGCATGGGGAGTATTGGTTATCATATTATCTTTATTCCTATGGAAGCAAATTGTGCTTATGCAGCGGGAGATTCAGCAAAATATCGTATATGGGAATGATATTGTGAACTCAATGAAAGCAATCCATTCGTTGTATCCATCATTACCGGATAAGCCGATATTTCTTGTGGAGGGAGATAGGAATTACTATTACGCGAAAATTAATCTTCCATATCAGGTCGGAGTCGGGTATATGATGGCTTTGACTTTCAGAGACAGCCCGATGATTCCCAAAGAAATTATGACGCTGAGTTATTTTTCAAAATATAGCGATTACGGATATAAGGAATTCGGAGAGAAAGCGTTTGGATTTTTTGGAAATAGAGAGGATCTTCTAAATTTTTTCAGAAACAATCCTGATGTTTCAACTGATCAGGTAGTGGCTCTATATTACCACGGATATACAGGAGAACTGATAGATCAAACAGAGATTGTACGAAAATTTATAGAAACTAACAAGAATATTTAGAGGTAAATGTTTTTTGAGATGATTTATGATGAGTCAAAATAAAATAAATACTGATATAAATTTTTTTGATAAGAGTGCGGTTATCGTTTGCCACGATGCAATGTTTGGACCTCCGCATGAGCTTCGGAACTTTTTGCTTTCTCATGGGATACAGCGTTTGTTATTTATCGGTCATCAAAACAGGACGATGGAGGAAAATGATATTACATCGTCTTATTATGAGTTGTATGAAAAAGGGAAAAAAATGAAACGATATGTCTCACCGGTGAGTCATACTCCTGAGTTTATCGGTTACGTGAAGGATTCAATATTAACATTTTATTGGACTCTTAGGATAATGCATGGGTCCACAGATTATTATATAGGTCTTGGAAATCTTAATGCGTTTATGGGTCTTATGTTTCGTGCATTGGGGTCGGTACAAAGGGTTTATTATTATGTAATCGATTATATTCCGAACAGATATCAGAATATGTATATAAATAATTTTTACCATTGGATTGATAATTTGTGCGCACAGTATGCCGACAGTACATGGAATTACGGACAACGGATGATAGAAGAGCGAAGCATAAGATGGAACAGGCAATATAAACATCAACTTGTTGTTCAAAATGGTGTCAGTCTGCATGCCGATGTTTATAAAGATTTATCTGAAATTCATATAAATGAGTTAATGTATCTCGGTACGCTTCATGAAGGTCAGGGTATTCAATTAATTATTGAAGCACTCCCGGAGATTATTCGTTCTTTCCCGTCCATTCACGTTTCAATTATCGGGAAAGGGTGCTTTCGGAAACATCTTGAACATATGATAGAGAAAAAGCAGTTAGAAAAGTATGTAACATTTTTAGGATACATTGCAAATCCTCTTATTGCCGATAGAAGAGTCGCTAAGGCAGCTATTGGACTAGCTACTTATATACCAACAAATGCTTTGGTTATTTATACGGAACCGGGGAAAGTAAAACGGTATTTTGCATGCGGACTTCCGGTTATCATGACTGATGTAGGTCCTATAGCCAAAGAATCATCTGAAGCCGGTTGCTGTATGGTGATACCATATAAAGCACACGATCTTGCCCGTACAGTGATAGGAATTATTAAAAACAAAAGTAAATTGGACAGTATGAAAAAAAGTGCCCTGACTTATGTAAAACAGTTTGAGTGGGATACTGTTTTTTCCCGTGCATTTAAAGAGTCATTGTAATACAATAGGCGCCATATGATAAAGCTTATTAAATCTACGTTTTATAAAGAACAAGAAACAAAACGTAAACTTTGCGCTTTCATCAAAAAAGCGAAAATGCTCAGCATCGGTGAAAAATGCAGAACTTTTGAGCATAATTTTGCGGCTTATCAGGGCCGGAAACATTGTGTTTTTGTCAACAGTGGAAGCAGTGCTGATCTGGCAATTATCCAGGCGCTTTTGAATCTCGGAAAAATAAAAAAAGGTGATGCCGTCGGTTTTTCTGCCCTTACCTGGTCTACAAACGTTATGTCTCTCATTCAGTTAGGACTTCACCCCGTGCCCATTGATTGTGAGCTTGATACGCTGAATGTTTCCTCGAAAACCTTTAGGGAAGCCATAAACAGACAACCGATTAAGATGTTGTTTCTGACCAATCTATTGGGATTTTGTGATGACATTGACGAAATTGTGCGTATATGCAGACAAAACAAAATTATTTTGATTGAAGATAATTGCGAATCACTGGGTACCATATACAAAGGAAAGAAACTCGGTAATTTCGGTTTAGCGAGTACATTTTCATTTTACGTAGGCCATCATATGTCTACAGTTGAGGGGGGAGCAATCTGCACTGATAATGCAGAGCTTGAAATGATGCTTCAGCTTGTACGGGCTCACGGATGGGACAGAAATCTTACTGAAGACAGACAGTTAAAAATTCAAATGAAGCATCATGTGAATGAAACATTTTATTCACGATATACGTTTTACGATCTGGGGTATAATTTCCGAACGACAGAGATTCAGGGTTTGATAGGGACAATACAGTTAAAATATCTGAATGAAATAATCAGAAAACGTCAATCTAATTTTCTTAGAATCGCAAAATCAATTTATTCTAATTCTGACAGATATTATCCTCTCAGGTTTGATCATATAGATGTCGTATCAAATTTTGCCGTACCGATCGTATGCAAATCTCAGAAGATTCGTGATGAGCTGGTAAAGAAATGCGACGGACTCGTAGAGATTCGGCCAATTGTCGGAGGAGATATGACGAAGCAGCCTTTTTATTCTAAATATGTCAGTAGAAACAACAAACATCGTATGACAAATGCAAATATTGCCCACGAACAGGGGCTGTATTTCGGAAATAATCCTGAGCTTACCAAAAAGGAGATACGAATACTTATTTCAATATTTTCTTAATTATTTTTTATGTTTTGGAAAAATAAAAAAGTTCTTGTAACCGGGGGGACCGGATTTATCGGAAGTTTTGTCGTAGAGAAGCTTGTGAGGTACGGTGCCTCTGTTACGGTTTTAGATACCATGCACGGGGGTAAGATTAAAAACATTGGGCATCTGAAAGATACAGTACGATTTATGAAGGGAAATTGTACGGATATAGAAGATGCAAGAACGGGATGTAAAGGGCAGGATGTAGTGATGAATCTCGCAGCCCGCGTTGGGGGCATTGAGTATAACCGTTTTCACCAGGCTACCATGCTTCGGGAAAATCTTCAGATTGCATCCACGATGATTGAGGCAGCAAGACTTGAGGAAGTAGAACGGTTTTTGGTTGTGTCTTCAGCATGTATTTATCCAAGTAACGCTGTAATACCCACGCCTGAAACAGAAGGTTTTTTGAATGAACCGGAACCAACAAATGGAGGGTATGGATGGGCTAAACGTATTGCTGAAAAATTAGGTATGTATTATGCCCAGGAATACGGTATGAAGGTTGGAATAGTACGGCCATACAACGCATATGGCCCCCGGGATCATTTCGATCCCACTTCTTCCCATGTCATTCCGGCTCTCATAAAGCGGGTTTTAGATGGTGAAAATCCCGTGACAGTGTGGGGTAGCGGTACACAAACGAGGGCATTTCTCTATGTTGAAGATTTTGCTGAAGGGCTTATCAGGGCTATAGAGAAATATCCCGTACCGGATCCTGTAAATATCGGAACCGATGAGGAGGTGACGATGAAATCGCTGATTGATAGGATTATCCTGCTGTCAGGCAGTAAGGCAAAGGTAGTATTTGATACTACTAAACCTGACGGGAGTCCAAGAAGAAATTGTGATAACACGAAAGCAAAAGAAAAAATCGGGTTCAAAGCAATCGTTAACCTTGATGAAGGTCTTAAAAAAACTATTAAATGGTATAAGCAGTATCTTCTTCGATAATTATTCAAATATTTTTTTATAGAGTCGTGTATATGTATACTTTTTTGCCAGATTTTGAGCATTTTCACGATAAAACCGATATCGTTTATGAATTATTTTTACCGCATTGATGAAGTATCGGGAGCCGTAAGGTATGACAATGCCGGCATTTGTTCGCGCGATATCCTTTGAAAAATCAAAAACATCAGTGGTAATAACCGGTAATCCGAAATTGAGATACCGCTTAATTTTGGAAGGATCACTATAATATATACAATTACTCTTATCAGGAACATATGGGGCAATACCGATAGAACATTTCCGGATTATAGCATCGACAGCTTTTTCGTTTTTAATATATCCGTGAAAAATGACCGTAAGAGGGCATGATGAAGCACGTTTCCTATAGTAATCGAGATCAGGTCCTCCACCTATAACGTGAAGGATAATATTGGGGTTATATAGAGCCAATCCTTTTGCTGAGTCGAAAAAAATATCCAGTCCCTGAATTCTTTTCAAAACTCCTAAGAATACAAGATGACTTGTTTTTAATAATTTAATTTTAATAGTCTGCGTAGTCGGATTGGTTCCGATTCCAACGATAGGGTAAGTACCATGCTTCGGTAGCACTCCTATTTCCTGGCGCAAATTTTTCAAATGCCGGTTTAAAAATACTATACGGTCTGCCTGCATTGCAGCGGGTTTATCAAATTGCCAATAAAGCCAGCGCATAAACATAACCATTTTGCTTTCGTGTACCGGAGGATAGTAGTCCCACACCCAGAATATAGTTTCATTAACGAGTCCGTATTTTTTCATGAAGTTTCCACACCATGCTGTAAATGCATTTACGGTAAAAAATAGATCAGGTTTTCCATATTTTTTCCGTAAACGAATGCCGTGAAATACAAGTTGAAGGAAAAGAACGATTGATCGGATGGGAAGTAGAATAAAAGCAAGATTTACAGTTGTAGGAGTTTGAAACAATTTTGTCCAATAGATTTGTTTTCCTTGTTTATAGATCGTGAGGCGACTTGGTTTCTGATCAGGGCTCAATCGATGAAAATTGAATGAATAGACAATGACTGTTGTAAAACGGTTTAGTATGAAGTCGAGTATTTTACCTGCATTTTCATACGGAGCAAAATTTACATAAATAATAGACTTACTATTTTTTTCGGATTTCATGAATCAAATATTAAGAACCGGTATTCAAATGAATGTATAGTACCACATGTAAATACACGTAGGCAGGTATCAGTACGATGATATGGGTTATCGTAGAAAAGATGTAACACATTAGTTATGCGGTAAAGAAACGATGATAGACATGTTTATAAACGTATTTATCAGCGAGAGTTTTTGCGTTTCTCGCATAGGTCATTTTTTTGGATAAGATATTCTCTATTGCCTGCAATAATTTATTGATATCACCATAAGGAACGACAATACCGGCATTATTTTTTTTAATTTCCCTGGCAAATGACGGAACATCCGTGGTAATCACGGGGACTGCTTGGCTTATATATGCTTTAATTTTCGACGGGTCGGTCCAGTAGGATTCGTTGCTTAATACCGGCAGATATGTCGCAAGACCAATTGACCAACGTCTCATCAGCACATCTACCTGGCTCTCAGATTCTATGAATCCGAAAAATGTTACAAATTGTTTCCACCTAGCTGCACGCTTAATAAATTTTGATTCTTCAGGACCTGATCCTATAATTTCGAAGCGAAGATCTGGATATTTTTTATGGATGACCGGTATGCTGTCAAATATGAAGTCTAATCCCTGGCTTGATTTTAACATGCCAAGAAATCCGATAATGGGTGTCGGCCTTTGCGGAATTGTTTTTATTGGATTTGTTCCTATAGGTATGATGGGACACTTTCTTTTGGGATTAAGAACGCCTAAATCTAACCGTAATTTTATAAGATTCTTATGTATGCAGGTAATAATATCGGAATTCGTGAGGCTTGGCTTATCAAACTTCCAATATATCCAGCGTAGGATTTGAATGCGTAAGTCCGGATATCCGGGCGGAAAGTAGTCCCAGATCCAAAATATAGTTTTTTTTACTACTCCGATATTTCGCAGAATATTACCTACCCACGCCGTATATGCATTGACTGAGAGATAATAGTCAGCCTTTTTTCGACCGAGAATATTCTTACTTAGCCAATACGTTTGAATAAAGATAAGGAATGCTACCAGGGGAAGTGAAGGAAATCGAAGTATTTCAGGAGTCCGAATAGGAATCAAGGTTTCTGTCTTGACAGCTTTACCGTTTCGATATAGGGTAAGTATGTTTGTTTTTCTGCCGTTTTTTAGGCGCAGGTGATCGTATGAAAAATTGATGACTTCGGAAAAATTTGCTACGAGGAAATCAAGTATTCTGCCGGCGTTATCATACGGAGAAAAATTGACGTAAATAATAGATTTATTTTTCCTCATATGGGATATATTAAACTATAGCAATGCATGTAATTGCGTAAGTGTACTAAACTCATTTAGTTATGTAAACATTAGTTTATGGGATTTACTCATTCCGCGATAGAGATAAATGCAAATAAGAAAGCTGTTCACCTGCTTCCATTTATGAAGCATGGTCAAAGCGTATTGGATTTCGGATGCGGAGATATGTCTTTATCAAAGGTATTGCATCACAGAGACCCAACACTGGCTATTACCGGTATTGATGTTGTTGATTTTGGAATGAAAGACAAAAATATTCATTTTCAAAAGTATAATGGTAAAAAGATACCATATGAAAATAAGCAGTTTGATATTGTGATTTCATACCACGTCCTCCATCATACAGATAATCCGATTAGATTACTTCATGAATGTATGCGTGTTTGCAAACGCACCTTATTACTCGTAGAACCCGTTTATCGTTTTAGGGGAGAAATAATACCAATGTCTGCCATGGATTGGATTTTCAACGTATGGAAAGAAAAGTCAATAGCCATGGCATATGCATTTAAATCCAGGAAGCAATGGATCCATGCAATTAAAACTCAAAAATGGGAAGTAAAAAAAATCGAGGATGTTGAATTATTACCGAGATGGTTCCCAACCGGAAGATCATACTTATTTGTGTGTACAAAAAGATGATACATATTCAATCGATCAAAATCGCATACCTCATGCTTCCGTGATATAATAATTCGTCACATACATATATGAAAACAGTCATCCTTTGCGGAGGTATAGGGTATCGGCTTAAGGAAGAAACTGAGTTTAAACCCAAACCAATGGTCCTCATCGGTGGTAAACCGATCCTTTGGCACATTATGAAAATATATGTTCAGTACGGGTTTAATGAATTTATCGTTGCCCTCGGATATAAAGGTGACTATATTAAAGATTATTTTCTCAACCAAAAATATTTTCTCAATGACTTTACTCTTTCCACAAAAACCGGATCCACCAAAATTCACCGGGATAACACAGATAAAAGACTCATTGATGATTTTAAAATTACATTTGTAGATACAGGACTTGATACGCTCCCCGGAGAAAGAATTCTCCGGACAAAAAAATATATACCAAAGGGCGAAAATTTTATGGTAACTTATGGTGACGGTGTCGGAGATGTTAATCTACAGAAACTGGTTTCATTTCACGAAAAACAAAAAACCATAGGAACAATTACAGGGGTCTATCCAAGGAGCAAATACGGACTTGTCCGTACGAATAAATGGCACGTGATAACCAAATTTGTTGAAAAACCATTGCTTCGGGATTGGGTAAACGGAGGTTTCATGATATTTCAATATGATTTTTTTCAATATTTGAAAAAAAAGGAAATGGAACATGAAGCCCTAAAGCGGCTTATAAAGAAAAGGGAGTTGTCACTCTACATCCACGAAGGATTTTGGCATTCTATGGACACCTATGCAGATGTGGAGCAATTGAACAATCTTTGGAAAGAGCCTCTGCCTCCCTGGAAAATATGGAAGGTCTGAAAGGAAAAACCATCTTAGTAAGCGGGGGTACCGGTTTTGTAGGAAGCCATCTGGTAGAAGCATTAGTTCAAATAGGTGCCAGAGTGGTGGTTCCATACAGATCGATGGATCCCAATTCCTACTTTTTTACGGAAAAACTGGATAAAAAAACAATTCTCGCATCATGCGATCTGAAAAATCAAAAAAGAATATTCGATATCATCTCAAAGTATGAAGTTGATGTTATTTTTCATTTAGGCGCTCAGGCAATTGTTACAACTGCTTATGAAAATCCTGTTGAAACAATAGAGTCAAACATCATGGGAACAACGTATATACTGGAGGCAGCAAGACAGTGTTCTCGTGTACGATCAATTATCATCGCATCATCAGACAAGGCGTATGGGAAAACAAAGGAAAAATATACTGAAAAATCTCCCCTTCAGGGCGATCATCCGTATGAGGTCTCAAAATCCGCTGCAGATCTGATTGCCCAGACCTACTACAAAACATATCATTTACCCGTGATTATCACGAGATTCGGGAATATTTACGGTGAGGGAGACCTGAATTTTAATCGTATCATTCCCGGTATTATGCAGTCAGTTATTCGAAAAACACCGCTTCACCTCAGAAGTGACGGTACGTTTGTCCGTGACTACGTGTATGTGGGTGATGTGGTATCTGCGTATTTATTTTTGCTTTCTCAAGGGAGTAAAATTCACGGTGAAGCATATAATATTACTTCAGGAGAAACGTATAGCGTCCTGGAACTTATCAAAAAAATTGAAAAAAAGCTGAAGAAAAAAATACCCCATGAAATTGACAATACGTCAAATAATGAGATTCCCTATCAATCCCTGGATAATACAAAAATTTTAAAATTGGGATGGAAACCAAAATATTCCTTACAGGCAACCTTGATAAGAGTATTACGCTGGTATAAAAAAAGTTATCGTGTATGATAGTTTTGTATGAATCAGGTAAACATACGGAATCCGATTGTTGAAGAAGATCTGCAGCACATAACCTCTTTACTATTACCCTGGCATAAGCTATCAGGAAAAACCGTATTGATAACCGGAGCCACAGGATTTATAGCCGGATATTTGATAGAGTCGCTTTTATTTTTAAACGAAAAAAAACGGTATAAACCGATTAAAATTGTTTGTTTAGCCAGGAACAAAAAAAAGTTTCAGACAAAATACGCTTTTTATAAAAACCGTACGGATTTGGATTTTTTGAGTCAGGACGTATGTGATAAGGTAACATATAAAAAGAAAATACATTATATTATTCATGCGGCCAGTTACGCTACTCCTTCTAAATACGGTATAGATCCGGTCGGAACACTCTTACCAAACATAATTGGAACGTATAATTTATTAGAGTGTTCGAGAGTAAATGCTATTCTTGGGTTTCTTTTTATTAGCAGCGGGGAAATATACGGGAATTTTCAAATACCGAAAAAAGATATAACGGAAAACATTTTTGGATTTCTCAATCCACTTTCTCTTCGGTCCTGTTATGCTGAAAGTAAACGGATGGGAGAAAATATGTGTATTAGCTGGTCATCACAATATCATGTTCCCGTAACAATTGTAAGGCTTTTTCATACGTATGGTCCGGGTATGAGTCTTCATGACGGAAGGGCTCATTCGGATTTTATCGGTGATATCGTCGAAAATAAAAAAATTATCATCAGAAGTAACGGTAAATCTACTAGGGCATTTTCGTATATATCCGATACAATCGGAGGCATATTCACCGTATTGCTTAAAGGATCAAATGGTGAAGCATATAATATCGGAGGAGAGA
>Ga0172375_10003251_pt1 | contig 24786 bp, 8 predicted proteins | sample LakKiv1m_FD_114537 | JGI IMG/M metagenome (GOLD analysis project Ga0172375, IMG submission 114537) | Freshwater microbial communities from Kabuno Bay, South-Kivu, Congo - kab_092012_11.1m | ecosystem: Environmental > Aquatic > Freshwater > Lake | place: Democratic Republic of the Congo...
AAGGTGCTTGAGAAAAGATATCTCATAAAAGACAAAGATGGAAAAGTGATAGAAACGCCTGAAGGCATGTTTAGGAGGATAAGCCGCTATATAGCAAAGGCAGACAAGCTTTACGGCGCAAACAGCCAGGAGATAAAAGGTACAGAAAATAAATTTTATGAAGCCATGTCGAATTTCGAATTTATGCCCAACAGCCCTACGCTTATGAACGCGGGGAAGGATTTGGGTCAGCTGTCTGCGTGTTTTGTCCTTCCGATAGGCGATTCAATGGAATCTATTTTTGACGCGATAAAAAACACGGCTATGATTCATAAATGTTTAACTGCAGATACGTTGGTTAAGACTAATAATGGGATAAAAAGATTGAAAGATATAAAAAGGAATACAAAGATACAAACAGATGAAGGATACTTTCCAGTAAAAGAAGTTTATAATAATGGAAAGCAGATAGTATTTGAAGTCACTACAAATAGGGGATATGCAATAAAAGGAACAGCAGAGCATAAACTTTTAGCTGTAGCTGAAAATGGCGAGCATATTTGGCGCGAGATAGGAGATCTTAAACCTGGTGATTGGGTAGCAATGAAATTATGCGATAATTTAGAAGGCGGAAATAACAAATTACCCTGTTTCAAATACACCTCTAAGCCGATTTCAAATTCAGGTCAATTTAAGGCACAAAAAGTAAATCTTCCCGAGAAATTAACCATAGAATTAGCAGAGCTTATTGGTATTTATGTAGGAGATGGTTCCAATCATAGAGATGGGATTAGATTTTCAGTAGGCAAAGATGATAAAGAAATGGTGGATATAATCAGTCGTTTATCGAAAACCATTTTTAATAAGAAAGCCATTTTTAGCCTGGCTTTAAGTAAAAATTATGAAGTCACAATTTTAAGTACCGTGATTAAACAATGGTTTAAGTTTTTAGGCATAACTAAAAACTCTTCAAGAGATGCGAAAATTCCAAAAATTATTTTTGAGGCAAGTGAAGACGTTATTTATGCTTTTCTAAGAGGTTTATTTTCTACTGATGGCTGTGTTCGTAAGAGCGGGCATATAACTTTAAGCACTAGCTCTACTGCCATTGCTGAAGATATCCAAACCTTAATGTTCTATATAGGAATTCCTACCCGCAAAACTTATTTTAAATCTACCGATAGCTTTCAAATTTCCGTATGCACAAAAAATGGATTTGTAAAATTCAAAGAAAAAATAGGGTTTCTGCTTACAAGGAAGAATGAAAGGTTAAAAAAAGTTGAGGCGTTTTCTATATTTAAACGAGGGGAAACTATACCTAATAAAAGAACTCATATAAAGGAATGGTATGATAATCTTGACAGCGTTTCTGAAAGATATAAAGCTCGTGAATTATTCGATGATATTATAAACAGGCATCAATCAAGAGAGTTGACCCGGCAAAGGATTGTTTCTGTTCTTGAAAATAGCGCAGTTATACCGCAATTTTTTAAGACAATACTGAAAGAAGAATACTTTTTTGTAAAAATTACTAACATTGCGCCTTTAGGTATAATGGATACATACGATCTGACCATACCGCATAAACATAATTATCTGGCAAATGGTTTTATCTCTCATAATTCTGGCGGGGGGACAGGATTCAGTTTTTCAAGGCTCAGGCCGAAGAACAGCGTTGTGAAATCCACAGGAGGCGTTTCAAGCGGGCCTGTATCTTTCATGAAGGTTTTTAACGCCGCCACTCAGGCAGTTAAGCAGGGCGGCACCAGGCGCGGCGCGAATATGGGCATCCTTCGCGTGGATCATCCTGATATACTGGAATTTATCAGGTGCAAGGAGAATGACAAAGAGATAACAAATTTCAACATCTCTATAGCGGTAACTGAAGATTTTATGAATAAGGTTATAGCTGATGAAGAATATTCTTTGATAGACCCGCATAATAAAAAAGAGTTAAAAAAATTAAGGGCCAAAGAGGTTTTTGAACTTATAGTAGAGTTATCCTGGAAAAACGGAGAACCGGGAATTATTTTTATAGACAGGATAAACAAAGACAATCCTACCCCTAAGTTTGGAGAGATTGAAAGCACGAATCCATGCGGAGAGCAGCCGCTTTTGCCGTTTGAAAGTTGTAATTTAGGTTCTATAAATTTATCCAAGACAGTCTGCGGAAATGGGAAAAAACAGGTTGACTGGGATGCGTTAAAAGAACTGGTGCATACCGGAATCCATTTTCTTGACAATGTAATCGATATGAATAAATTCCCACTAGAGGAAATAGAAAAAATGACCAAGGCTAACAGGAAGATAGGTCTTGGGGTAATGGGCTGGGCAGATATGCTTATAAAACTTGAAATACCATATAATAGCGAAGAAGCGGTTCAGCTCGGAGAAAAAATAATGAGATTTATATCTAGCGAAGCCAGGGTTAAATCCCAGGAACTTGCAAAAAAAAGGGAGTCCTTCCCTGCTTTTAAGGAGAGCAGATTTGCTGAAAATGGCATGAAATATTTAAGGAATGCTACGCTTACGACTATCGCTCCCACTGGGACAATCTCTATTATATCAAATGCTTCAAGTGGCATTGAGCCTTTGTTCGCGCTGTCCTATTATAGAAATGTAATGGATAATGATAAACTTATAGAGGTCAACAGCCTATTCGAAGAGGTCGCTAAAAAAGAAGGGTTTTATTCCAGAAAACTTATGGAAGAGATCGCAGAAAAAGGCTCTATCAGGGACATAGAAGAGGTTCCTGAAAAATATAAGAGGATCTTTGTAACTTCTCATGATATAGCGCCTCTCTGGCATATAAGGATGCAGGCGGTATTTCAGAAATACACTGACAACGCTGTCTCCAAGACAGTCAATTTTTCGCATAATGCCGCAAAGGGTGATGTAAAAGAAGTATATATGCTGGCCTTCAAATTAGGGTGTAAGGGCGTAACCATCTATAGGGATAAAAGCAGGGAGGAGCAAGTGTTAAATATCAATTCAAATAATACGAAAAATAATCTAGCGGAGGGCCTGAAACCCTCATCTACAGAGGCTGGAGACAAAAAGGCTGTTGCTCCAAGGCCAAGACCTGTTGTTACTAATGGCACTACTACAAAGGTTACTACAGGATGCGGAAATCTATACATCACGATTAATGTGGATGACAGAAATCTACCCTTTGAGGTTTTTATACAGATGGGTAAGGCTGGCGGATGCGCAGCTAGCCAGCTGGAAGCAATAGGCAGGCTTGTATCCCTTGCGCTTCGTTCCGGAGTGGAAAACAGCAAAATAGTGGAGCAATTAAGAGGTATACGCTGTCCGTCCCCTTCGTGGGAAAAAAGCGGCAGGATTTTTTCTTGTTCTGACGCTATTGCAAGAGTTCTGGAATTAAGGCTTGGCAATGGCAAGATGCATCATCAGGAAGAGGCCCTGGAAAAGCATTCTCCTCATACCATGATAGAGGATAAGCTTGGCACAGTGGTTGGAGTTTGCCCTGACTGCGGGGCAGCATTAAGGCATGAAGAAGGCTGTGTGGTTTGCCGTTCCTGCGGATATTCTAAATGTTAAAATCCGACCTCTGGATTAAGAAAATGGCTTTAGGGTATGAGATGTTGAAGCCGTTTGAATCTCAGCAGATCAAAAAGAATAATATCTCATACGGCCTTTCCAGTTATGGTTATGATATAAGAATTGCAGATGAGTTTAAAATATTCAAAGGCTCTGGCAAACAAGATATCCTAGACCCTAAAAATATCGACCCAGAACTTTTTGAAGATTTTAAAGGTAGTTTTTGCATAATCCCTCCAAATTCTTTTGTCTTAGCCAGATCCCTTGAATATTTTAAGATGCCATCGAATGTGCTTGCTCTTTGCACAGGTAAAAGCACATACGCGAGAATTGGCGTTATAGTGAATGTAACCCCACTTGAGCCTTCATGGGAAGGATATCTTACAATAGCTATAAGCAATACTTCAAATCTCCCAGCCAAGCTTTACTCCAATGAAGGAATTGCGCAGGTAGTTTTTTTTGAATCAGATGAACAGTGTCAGATTACTTATTCTGACCGTAAAGGCAAATATCAATCCCAGCAATCCATAACCCTTTCTAAATCATAGTCTGTTTTTAAAATCTTACTTTACACTCCGACAATGTCGGAGTGTAAAGTAAGATAATAGGCTTCTTACCAAATACATCACAAGTATGCTATAAACTATTTTAAACCCAATATTGACAATAATCTATATTTGATGTATACTTATTATAGACTTTGTAAATAATTTATAAGTATCTGAAGCATAAGGAGTAAATAGCCATGGGAATATCAAGTAAAATAAGCCAGGTAAATATGATTAAAAACCTGGCTTATTTTTATATATGTATGTTATCTGGGGCATTGCCTCTTTTATTTGATCGGGCCTCTCTCCCATGGCAGACCCATCATGCATATAGAGACATGCCCTGGATACTGTGTATGGTATAACTTTACACTCTGACATTGTCAGAGTGTAAAGTTTATAGGAGACAATTCAATGCTTTACTGGCAACAAGGTAAAAACAGAATACTTATAAGGATAACATCCTTTATCTTAATCCAGATATTCCTTCTGACTAATCTAGGCCTGTCTGAGCCTCTATATAATAGAAATATATTTAGCTCATATATAGCTAATAAGGGTCTTAGGGTGCCGGTGGGGTTTGGAGAAACAATGTATGGCTCAGATATGGTCCGCAGGGCTGAATTAGCTGAGTATCAAATAAGAGACTGGCATATTATTTCTAATCGACTTATTTTAGCCGGAATGTCAGAGATATATTCCCCTGCTTCTAGAATTCCGGGTCTTTTATTTTTGATGAATAGCGGGAGTGATTATGCCGGTCGCATTCTGATGGACATCTCAAAAGGTTCTGCTGAATTTGGGGCGCCTTTAAAAGCCACTTGGATATTGTTTGAGCGCTATCCATTCGATATCAATTTAAAAGATAGACTGATAGGGCTTATTAAAGATCGTAATATACATTATGCGTATAAAAAAGAGGTGATTGCCGAGATTCATGCATATTTTTTAAGCAAGCCATCAGATAATACTATAAAAGAAATATTGTTAACGCTGGCAGATGACGACAATGAGGATGTAATAATTTTTGGAGATTTAGCAAAAATATATATAGATAATCCGTCAGATATAGGTTTAGAAAATTTTATCATCAGTAAGCTTAATAGCAAAAATATAGGTTTAGTAGCAGCGGAGGCAATACTAATCTCCTCTAATGATGCTAATAACCGGCGTTTAGCAAAAAATGTTTTAGAAAACTATAGCGCACATATAAGCTATTTTATGCGCAGTAGAGCAGTAGATGGTTATGCAAATATTTTAAAAGCGCGGTTAGAAAAAGGAGAAGTTGAAAAAGAGGCATTTGCTAATTTATTGAGTCTATCGAAAGACGCGGATCCGGATGTTAGATTAAATGTGATGATTAATCTGAGTATTATCATGTTCAATGATGATGCTGTAATAAATATGGTGGAAAGATTTTTTGAGCAGGATATCTCCGTTCTTTTATCTCAATATAAAAATAATAGGGAGATGTTTATAAGATTTTTAGAAGAAATTTTATTACGCGGCTCCAATGGGTTATTCTATAAGGCATTAAATGTATTAGAACAATGTCTGCTCCAGGCCAGAACAGGAGCAGAGAGATTTATAATTAGAGATCTCTTGAAAGAGTTGATAGAGATTTATAGAGATGACCCTGAAAGACAGGGCGCAATAATATCGCTTCTTCTAAAAGGCTTAAAAAGCGATATTTATATGGTTGGCGTTGCTTCTTCAGGAGCGCTGTTATCCTGCGGTTTCTATAAAGAAGAAGCTGTAAATTTCTTAGAAGGCCTATCTAATAACCTTGAGAGATTTAGCGATGATGGGAAGATATCTATAGCCAAGGCCTTGCTTATGGCTGGAGATATACATCAAGAGAAAGGTCTGGAGATCCTGGATGATATCATACAAAAAAATAGGGGAAAGGATATGGAAATATTTGCTAAAGCAACAGGTGTCTTAATAGAAACATACAATAACTATGATATGCCTTGGTTAAAGCGTAGGATTGAGGTGTTGCTTGAAGAGAGAGATTGGAAACTTTGTATAGAAGCAGCGCGTGCTTTACTGGATAAAGATCAACTCAGGCCGAATAGAAAAGCGGTTTCTTATCTCTATACTTTGTTTGACAGTTCTGATACAAATGCCAGGGTTCGCGCGATTGCTGAATTAGCGCGTATTGCGGAAAGATCTCCTATGCGCGAAGGTTTTGGGGACACAGTATCTGGTTTCGAGAAGGCCTTTATGCAAAAAATAGAAGCAGCTATTTCTATTTTTACAGAGAAAGACAGCGCGGATATATTTATCAACAATCATTATAACGAACTTATGCAGCTTTATGTTTTGTTCGGAGAAGATTATACATGGTTATCGCCTGCAATCAATGAGATATTGGAAAAAGGCGGACTTATTAAACTTCACCAGTTTTTGAGTTTTACCCAATTGATTATGTCAAAAGAACATTTGCTTTGGTTTCATGATGTCTTTATGGGAAAAAGATTTTTTGAAAATCCAGCGGATGCGTTAAAAGAATGCAATAGAATAGGTTTTTATCTTTGGGAGGGCCGCAGCAGAGTTGTCCCTGTCTCGCAGGACAAAATTTTGGTCATAAAGTATGCCAAGAAAGCAATAAGACAGGAAGATTCAGAAACAGAGTCAGAAAATCTTGCAAAAGAGATTGATATTAGAAAAAAATTCCTGCCGGATAGTGTTATTTTCAATATTCCTGAATCGGATATGAGTTTGCCAGAGCAAGAAGTGCCTTTTATAGTAGGCAATAGCAGAATAAAATGCGCATTTATGGAAGCGTGGGGGTATTTTGATTACCCTACCAGGAGGTTTACATGGCTGCCATATAATGAAAGAAAAGAGATTATAACGAAACTTGCCAATGATAGCATTGTTCAATTAAAGGATATGCATGCAAAAGGATATGTCCATACTGCAATATTGGAGCTATTCCATAGCGGAGATGGGAGGAGATTCAGGTTAGATTTTTCTATTGCAGGCCAATTGCGGCCAGGCCATATAAACGAAATCTACCATATGATGAGATACCCTAATATCAGATTTATAGATAGCCTGCCGATAGTTGATTATGAGCATTGGAGCGATTACAGAATGATTGACACAGATGGCATAGAGTATTATATCAGGCAGAATATTTTTGAATGGCTCCTTGGCATAGGATTTATATGCCGCATTAATGGGCTATCAGTAGAAGATACTATTAACATATTTGATTTAATTAAAAATTATGATGAGGAGCTAAAATCAGCTTTATCTGCGCATATGTATGCGCTGATAGAAGGGATAGACGAGGGCATAAGGAGAGATGTTATTGGAGGGCTCGTCTCAGTAAATAATTATATTATAGGGATTGCTGAAATTTTAGCGCGTTACAATACTCTCAGAAATAGCATTCGCAGGGACTTAAATTCAGACATTTGATTTATAAAGCGGAGGTAGAAAATTATGTTAAATTGGAACAGGAGTAAAAACAAAATATTTATGAAAATCAAGCTTATTATAATAATCCAAGTTTTTCTTATGGTTAATTCTGGATACCCTGAAGTGCTGGCCGCTAAAAACCTAAGAGTCCCGGTAGAAAAATCCTATAGACGCATTGCAGGCGCAATAAGCAATCATGGCGGCAATCCATTTGAAAGGCTTAAAAGTTTATTATCAGATATTAAACCAGATACTGTTTTTAAGTCTTACTCTCTATGGAATGATGCCGGAGTATTTATGCACCCTATTTATCAAGAAGCTGTTGCTCTGATTGTAAGGTATGAAAGCCCTTCAGAATACGGAGATTATCCTAATGGAGCGTATTTAGTGCTTAATAATTTTAATGATTATACCTATGCCTTAGTTATAAAACCAGACGGGTCAATGCATTGTTTAGAAAAAGATCCATCAATAAATCCGCAAGAATTATTTGAAATATTTTTAGAAAGTATTCAAATTGGCATGTCTGCCAAATCAGCATCCGTTAGATTGTTTCTAGATAAGAATGCACGAGAGGAAAGGATAAACAGGGTCATTCCTTTAGAACGAGACGCTCTTACTAGAGTGGAGTACAGAAAAAGAGAGCAGGTCTTATACTCTCTTGAAGAAGCCAACTCCAATATACCAGGAATACATAAAGACCAGGTTAGTTTAGAATTATTTTTTAAAGTATTTACCTTATTATTTGAAGTATTCAAGCCAGAGGAGCATATATTAGTTAACAGCTTAAAAGACGCGTGCCGTTTCAGCCGATATCCAGAGTCTTTTTATCAGGATGAAAGCATCATAGAAAAAAGAAACGGAGCTGACTTTATTAATGTTGCTAAATATCAAAGGCTACAGGGGAATGATATAGAGTTTGTATATGGCCTAGTGTGTGTTGAATTACAGGCCGATCCAAATGACCCTAATCTTGTTAGGGTTTTTTTGAAACCAAGACATAAATACACCATGGATTTAGCGATATCTATGTGTAACGCATTTAATCTTTTGTTGTCTCGTGGTATCCCCGTATCAATAAGCGCTGAAGATAGCGATGATGTTGATATGTTTAAATTAGATTTTCGGAAGGCCTATATGGGTCATTATAAATCATCAGGTAAAATAATTAACCTTGATATCCTGCATGATTCTACGGCATTTATTATAGATAGCGATTCTATAAGAGATGACCCAGATAAATTTAAAATGCTTATGGATGATTTAGGAAAAAGTAAGATTATAGTTTTTTATAACTAACTCAAAAGAAAGATCATTATCTCTATCCTCATATTTTGAGGAAATTGGGATGGCGCATTTATCAGGTTATATTAAAACCAGCAAGGAACTTGGTTTGGATGACGCTGAATTAGAAGAAGCGAAGTTCCAAATAGTAGATTATATAGGGTCCTATATAGTTCCTCCAACTAATCAAGTGCGGGAAGTATTTCCTGTTTTGGCAAAGGCTATGGATGGCTTGACAGAAGAATTAGCGCAGAGCCTTAGAGCTCATGGAGAAACTTTGAGTAATTTGTAGCGCACGCAGAATTAGATGAAGAATAAAAATAAGTAGTTAATGGAATGTTACTTATGGATAAGAATATTTTAAATTATTAATAGCTGTATCTTATACATTGAGGAGTTTAATAGATAAAATATGATTTACTTTAGTGAAAGCAAAAAAAGAATATTTATAAGCCTAATATTTTTTATAATACTGGAGGCATTTATCATTGTTAGCCTTGCCCATGCGGATATTATATCTATGTGGACTAAGGCCCTGAGGGTGCCGGTGGGAGGGGCATATGAAAGGATAAAAGGTGCTCAATCTGATTTGGCAAAAAGAGTAATGGCCAGAGGAGTAGATGGCAGCCAGATACAAATATATGTAGACAGAGAAGGCGTCATAGAAGAAATAGATAGATTAGGCAAGGAGTATGGATTGATAGTTTATTTTGCAGGAGGCACTGCAAGGAGAATGCTTTTTCACAAGGCGCCTTTCGCTAAATTTTCAGATCTGGATTTAATGGTTCAGATTCAAGGTAAAAAATATAATGAATTTACCGCGCAAGATATAAGGGCTGTGTCAGAGTTTAATCAAGCCCTTAATGAAAGGTACTCTTTTATGGAGATAGATATTATGAATTACACAGAAGATTTTAATAAAGTCGAAAATTTATATGCCACTTCTCAAGATGAAAGATGCGCTACAGTTGACAGAATGCTAATCGCAAGAAATCAAGATGGAGATTGGATTGTTTCGGATGAAACTGAAGGAGACTATATGCATGACGCAAGTGCCAAGGTTATAAAGTTGGTCCTTCCCATAAACAAAGTAGGCAAGCCGGTAAAACTGACTTTTGAAGGCGTTGTTAGATTCTTGCGTTTAATTGCGGAATTCCCGGATGCAATTATTGATAATAGATCTATAGACGAAATAAATGCCTTTGTGGATAAAAATTTCGAAAACTTTATTATGGAGCTAAATAAATTTAAGGAAGCTTACGGGGATATGCTTATGAGAGGTTCTGTCCCGCCATATAAAGCGCTTATCAAGGTATTTACCAATGCGCAGGATTTAGAAAGGACAATAGAGTTATTAAAGTCTACTGGTATGGGCGATCGGAGCTTATATAATCTTTTCAAGGATTACGTTAACTTAGAAAAGATAGCAGAGATCATAGATACCGCAAGAAGCCGTGGCAGAGATATTAATATGCATGATTTTGACTCGGCTTTCTTGGGAATGAGCCCAAAGATGACAAAACTAACGCGTATTTATAGCATAGAGGAATTTATTGATTTCATAAAAGAAGAGTTAAGGGGTTTACCAGCGGTTTCTGAAGATGGCGAAATGTCCAAAATAGCTAATTTTATAGAAATGGAACTTGGCCAATGGATTAACCGGACAACTAATATCGAAATAAGCTTCAGGGCAGTTCATAGATATTGGATTAAGAATGTATTTATAAATCAAATATTAGGCTCGAATTTGGATGTAGAGTGGAGATGGGTTTATAGAGTAAAAGATGTGGTATCCAAGGAATTCTATGCGCATATATTTGAGCATAAATATGAGATATATTCAGCTATAAAATCCGGCACATATAAAAATCTGTTAGATTATTATTTTAAAGTGTATAGGGCTAATGAAGAGGCAAGGGAATCGAATGAATTTTCTTTAACTGGCCCAAATGGATCAAGAGGGTTTTCTTTGGATAGGCTTAGAGGAAAATTGCGGCATATATTCAGATCTTTATGATGCACTGGTTAAGCAATATTGTTAAAAGAGGCTCAGATGTTAAATTGGCAAAGATGTAAAAATAGAATATTTATAAAACCGGCAGTTTTTATCGCGGCGCAGATGTTTTTGGCAACAAGTTTCGGGCATACAGCGCTTATCAATAATAATTCTTATTTAAGAAATTCTTTAGGAATAAATAAAGAAAGATATGAAGCTGTTATAGAAGCAGTGTCAGCCGGTTCTCCTTTAGCAAGAGGCGGAATAAATCTTGCTGGCATTAAAAAGTTTTTTGATAATAAGGATATCGCTAAAATAGCAGGAATACTTAAAGAGGCGGCTGCGATAAGAGCCAATGGCCTTACAGATGATGCCTTTATGTTGCTTGAACAAATGGAAGCCGTTATTGATTTATCAGAGACTTTTCATAATAAGAGGGCAAGAAGGCTTGTATTTTTGCAAGCCTTTCAAAAATTAGAGAATACTGAAAAAGACAAATTAAAGGATTTTATAGCAACTAAAAAAATAGATTTGCAGGAATTATTTGAAATTACAGATACATCCTGGTGGATTGAAAAGAGAGGTGTCGTAAGAGATCCATTGCATAACCAGGAAGAATTAAAAGAATGGTTAGTGATGAGTATATTAAAGTTAGAAGATATATGGCAGGATAATAAGATAGTGGATATAGGAAGTCATAAATATAAACTTTTAACCAGGAAGAACAAAAATGTATATCAGGCCATAGATACAGATACAGGCGATAGAGTAGTTATTAAAGTCAGCGATGAAAGGGAGGAGCTTATTTCAGGGATAGCTCATCATTTAGATTTTGGAGTCAGGGTTATAGGATATGATAGCGTTAATTATTTAATGGTGTTAGAAGATGTTGGGGGCAAGACTTTACAGGAGATATCCGATGAAGGCAGCCTGAATCTTGGAGATGCGCTTAATATTTTATCTAAAGTAGGCGAATATGTAGAATCCTTGCGCCAGAGGGGTATTGCGCATAATGATATTGCGCCTAGGAATATCATAGTATCTAATAAAGGCATATTTTTAATAGATTACAGTCATGCATGGTTTTCTACTAGACTAATAGATTCTACCGATTATTTTAATTTAGAATATTTACTGGAGACATTGCGTTCACCTGGTAGTGAATTATTAAAAGAATTTTTAAATTCAAGAAATACCGCAAATTTATCTGATTATAACGCGCCTATTACAGTTAGGATAATTCTTGAAGAAGCTAAGGAAAGACTTGATGGCAAACTGAATGAACTTGTTGTGAAGTTTTTAGAAGATAAAGGAGTTACAGATGATCAAACAAAAGATTTGAAGCCAATAAGAGCAAAATTAGCTAGCTTGAATACGGATGGCAAGGTAAATTCTCTGCCTTCCAAGGATAAGATAGATGTGACAAGATTTATGATTCGCCTTAGGTTACCCGCAGATAGTTTTACAAAGGCCTTTTCTGGCCTCTATCCTTATTCTGTTTTTCCAGAGGGCAGTTATGAATATATCCGTAAACAAATATATGAATTAGAAGGTTATGAATCAGGAGAGGCATTTGATAAGCTGGCAGATTTTATAACAAGAGAAGCATTAATCTCAAGAGTGGTATTCGCAGAATATCTTAGATGGTATCATGCATTTTGGATATCCAGAGAATTAAAAATTTCAAATGAAGATAATGCTGAAATATGGAAAAAAGCTCTGAAGGTTTATGAAAAATATGGAATATTTGCGACAGTCGGGTTTTTAAAATTTGCGCCATATCTTATAAATAACCATGGTGTACCAGGATTAACAGCTTTTACTGACGCGCTTTTGTATAACAATATAAGATATATGGCTCCGGATGAAGCTATGGTTTCCTATGATCAGTTAAGGCACAGCTTATGGCAGGATAATAAAGTAATGAGAAATTTCAATTACGCTGATCCCTGGATGACATTTTCTATGAATGCCGGGGATGGGATTGAGTATATATATAGCTTTGGAGTAGATAAGGACTCATCTTTGAAAATAGCTGAAATATGGAAGAAAGATGGGGAAATTATTGGATATGGCGGCAATGCATTAGCAAGTTATCATGCTAATCTAACTTTTCGTATCTTTGAAGGCAAGAAGAGCCAAGCACCTGACAGGGTTTTTCTTTATAATGTTAGATTATGGATGATATCTGCAATGTTCCCTAATATAAAAACAGTATTTGTCTCTCCCAGTCAATTTGGAGGAGAAGGTTCTGCGGCAGTTGAATACGCTATGAGAGCAGGTGCCGCTATCTTTTATGTTAAAAAAATAGGCATGTTTCCTGTTTTAGCCAATCTGCCAGAGGAGAAGGCATTACAAATACAAGTTTTACTATTAAAATTAAATAGAGGGCTTAGGCTGTCTATAGGTGATTTACAAATACTTGCAACTGTTCCCATGGGGATAGAATTATCAGATGACTGGAAGTATAGAGTAGGCAGAAAAATAGGAAGAATGTTCTTAGGAGAAACAGATTTTGGAGAATTTGACAGGGAATTATTATCAGTAAATCAAAGGCCTATGTCTTCTGCTATTTAAAATTATAATCCAACTCTAAAGTTGGGTATGCTTGCTATTAAGAGAGGCTCAGATGTTAAAACGGCAAAAAGGTAAAAATAGAATATTCATCCAAATAATAGCCATTGTCACGGCGCAGGTGTTTTTTGTGACGAGCCTTGGATATACATGTCCTCATTATAATGCGCTAAGGGTGCCCATGGACCAGTCTGGCCAGAGGGTTGCCCAGGTTTTGAAACATGCGGAAAGAGATGAAGAAAAAGATCAGTCTGCGTTTCAATCTTATAGAGACGCGGCCTTAGCGGCTTTCTGGGAACAGGCTGTGAAATCCGGCGTGGATGTAAGAGAAGAAGAATATGCTGTTCGTAATCCTGCAATGATATCTCAAATAATAATAAATGGCAAGCCCTATAGATATGTTGTTGATGGCGCGAGATATCTCCTGATTCATAGAGATAAAGATATGGTTACAAAGGCGATTGATTTTAGCTTGCCGAGGGTTAGAGAATTGGCAGACCAGGCCATAGACATCTTTATGAAAGATTTCTTGAGCCAGGATGATATTGGAGACAATGCGTATAATCTAAAACAAGCGCTGAGGAACTATTATAATCAAAGAGGCATATTTGAGCTTTTTAATTTTATGCAAGGCCTTATTAAAACGCCTGATATGACGAGTAATAATATAGAACTTATCAGCATTGCCGCAGATGTCGCGTTAAACATTATGCATAAAGATTCTCCTTTAGGCGATACACTCCCAAGACTCATGGAGCAGGCTAGGATTTTACAAGAATATAGGGAACCGAGCCTTACGAGAGAGAGGATATTACTTGCTTTAGCCAGGGCAAAAGTCCTTAAAATAGATATAGCCCCATTATTAGCCCCTGTCTTGCCGGAGTATAAAGATATAGAGGATCTAAGAAAGGATTTTTTAAATGGTAAAATTGATATAGATACATTGTCTGGAAATTTAGGATTGTCAGCTTACAACCCAGGCCTTAGCGGGAATGGAGAGATAGACAACTTATACGCAGCGCTTATATGGCTTTCAGAATATCCTGATGCTGAAAAGCTCGGGATGGATATCAGGGAGCTTTTTAAAGAGACTGATCTTAAACTTATTAGAGATCTAAATATAGCGGAGCTTCTAGAGAATACAAAAAGCCTTCTTGAAAAAACCGGTCAGATAGGAATAGAACTTTTAGCTTTATTAGACGCGTTATCAGATAATCCCAGAATAGCCGAAGGGCAATATCTTGGATGGCTGTCCAGCATGAGGTCTGATACAGCTATATCCGCATCCTGGAGGAAACAGCGCGAGAAAGCCCTTAATGGGTTAATACTAAAAGAAAATATTACACTGGAAGACGGAGAATACGAAGCAGAATTAGCTGTCCTCAACTTAACAGCCCATACCCCTAAACAAATCATAGAATATATAGATGCTAAAGCCGAAGATAGCGCTGAAAAGAAAAACCTGATGTTTTCAAAAGGTATTATTGTGCATGGTAGAATGGGCGCAGATACTCTGAATCTCCTGCGGTCATTTGAAAGGCAATATGGAGAAAAACCAATCTACTGTGATATAAATGGCAGGCTTGTCCCTGTAGAAATAAATCAAAAACCAAAGCCTAAATCACGTATATGGAATAGTTTCTTAGAATCCAAAGGCCCAAGAAAATTATTATATGGGGCAACAGTTCTCTTGCTTATCCCTATTTTAATCTGGCAATTATCAGGAGCTAGCTTTGAGCCGCAATCAGCGTTATTTGTAGACAATCCGCCCTGGCGTGAAGATAAGGAATCAGGCCAGACAGCAATGGATCCAGGCCATGTCCTAATGTTAGGTTATGAACCAGGAGGCTTTTCTGTGGATTTAAAAAGTTATACGCCTTTTCCTCTTAGCGGCAAGCTGGAATTAGGATACGAAGGCCATCCTGAATGGAATATGGGAGGGGAGATATATCTTGAAGTTCCAGATGAAGCAGGCGGTTATAATTTTACAGCTGAATTTGTGCCAAATGATGGAAGGCTCATAAGCTTGGATAATCAAGGTTTTAATATATTCAAAAAACATGAATATAGATTTAGCGGAAACGGGATATGGCGTATACCTATACCTGCCCATGCTGAAGGATATAATCTAATCATAAAAGCAAAATCTATCTATCAGGTTAAAGACGATATGAAATCGCCAAGAGAACAAAGAATAACATTAGGCTTGTGGGTAGTAGGCCCTCTTACATATGAACTGCCAGAAGGCCAGGATAGGGTTGTATATGGCTTGAAACCAGATGCGGCATCAAGCTCCAGAAATATTGACGCCAAAGGCGAATTTGACAGGCTTGTGAGGCAGGTCAATGAACCGGAGATTGTAAAGAAGACTGACGGTAAAACAGAACCTGGGGTTAAAAAAGACTCTAAGGCAGAATATAAAATGCCCCAGATCGATTCTGATAAGCTTTTATTTATTGCTGATGCTTCAAAATATGAGGCAGGAGAGAGTTTGTTTAATTCTAAGATTGCTGAATTTACAAAAGGCCCGATTCCAAGGCCTGATCAAATGACTGCTGAAGCCTTTCAGGACGCAATGTCTAAACGTATAGCTGATTTTGTGGCTTTAATAAAAATGGCGCAAGAACTTGACTCTGAAGCTGGTAAATTAGAGAGTGAAGCCAATGTCCTTTCTAAGGCCATATCGAAACAAAAACAATCAGAAGTGCAGGTTGCTCTTACTTCTGAGGAAATTACTAAGATGTTGAAAGATATAAAACTTCGCAAAGATCATTTAAAAGACATTCCTTTATTAGTAACAGTCATTGGCTCTTATGATAAATTGGATAGAGGAGCCCTTAGTTTACTGCTGAATTTATTAGGCGGAGAGATAAGGGATCTAAAAGGCTTAGAGGCTCTCGAAAGAGAAATAGGCATGCTTAAGGACAGCCTTGGAAATGCAGGCAGGGTAGTGGAAGCTGATAGTTTAAATAAGGGCCTTACGCCAAAGGCCTCTAAAATAGTTGAGGAAGCTGTTAAAAAGTTTGACGAGCCAGACCCTATTCCTGGCGGCGCAATGCAGCAGGTTAGATTTAACCCTATTCCCTTATCGGATAGTATGTTAACGAGCCCTCCATTCATAGGCCTCGAAAACGCGAAAACCCCGGAGGAATTTTTGCATAGCGCGGGATATTATTTTGGATGGACAAAGACAGCTTTGGAGAAATTAAATAGAACTGTTTTTAATTTTAAAAGTAATGCTGTAGGAAGAGGAGGAGGATTGGGGTCTAAGGATAAAATTGAGGTAGATGGTTTTGAATATGAGGCGTTATTTCATGAGGCAAAACATGATTTTTGGTTTAATCTCCGGGATAATGACAGATATTGCAGGGAGATCTACGGGGTATCTTTTAAAGAATTAAGGATGGATATATATAGGGCAATGTTGGAAACAGCCAGGCATTATAGAAGCGCTGAATTTCCAGAAGGAGACCCTGATTATAAATATCCTGAAGCGGCCAAAAGAAGTTATTTCTCTCTATATGGGAAAAAATATGGTGTGGGAAGTTTTATAGGCTCTCGCGATATTATAAATCCCCTCGATAGCGTTGAGGAAAATCTTAAAAGAATAATGGATAACGAGTCTATTATAGATGTGGCTCACGCATTTCCTTCATTCTGGCCGTTAGATATACAAGAAGACAAACTTCCCCCAGAACTCTGGCGGTTTTTTAAGCCTATATATACAGGAAGCCCCAGGATACGCGAATGGGCGCTGAGCTTAACTCCAGTCCAGCTCGCAGAATATCGTAAGAATGGAACATATTTAGAGAGAGAGGCAATACGCTGGTTTGTAGACTGGAAAGATACAACCCCTGATGCGCCTGCTTTACGCGAGGCGACAGCAGTTATTAAGTCAGATAAAGCTTCTATAGATAATGCTACAGTAAAGGTTGAAGAAGTAAAAAAAGAAACTGAAAAGGCAGTGCAGTTATCTACAGAAGACAGGCTTTTTATTAGAATGGTCAAGATAAGAGGCGCCAGATGGCTGGATAGTTATGTCCGTCAGATTTCGCCTGATGAGCGCAGTCTCTTGGGACCAAAACTTGAAGCGCTTGGCAGAGATGCTGACATAGCAAAGATATGGATGAGTACAGACGGCACAGCTATTCGCCTTCTAATGCATAAGTCTATTCCTGAAGAAATAAAAACCTTAATTCAGCATCAGGTCCCTCCTATGAAATTACTCGTAGAATTAGGCTTTATTCCTGCTAGGGATTACCTGGATAAAAATCCAAACACCTTGCCTGATGATCCAGCCAGGATATGGGATTGGCTGGATAAGGCAGCTAGCGGAGGAATAAATACGCAGTATTGGGTTGATAATATTGATAATTTGAATATACAATCCTATCCTGACACAATGAAATATGATCAGAAACTTCACGATGTTGTCTATGAAACATTAGCGTGGCTGATTAAATATTATCCCAATCAAGGTTTATCTATTTTGCAGAACACTGAGATTAAATTAAGTGATTTGTATATTCATCCTGAGGTGCTTGTTACTATAGCTGAACTTGATCCTGAATTTTTTATGTCACAAGTTTTAAGCCCCAGAGCGTATATGGTTTTCCCTTCATACATTTTTAATCCAATATTAGAAGTTGATAAAGGGCATGATATAGCAGTCAAGATATTTATAGATATGTACAACTTTAAACCTGCAGAAAAAACAGATTACACTGTTACAGGTGCAAGAGAGATTATTATTGCTGGTATTTTCCGCTCTTCTTTTGCTAAAGAAGGGGCATTATCTCTTCATGCAGAATTTTTATATGAACTTGTAAGGCAAAAAGGGAGCGCATGGTTAGAAGGGTTAATGAGTTCTAATAGCATGTTGGAATATATTTATACTTTTAACGCTGAATTTTATAATAACCCAACTAATATTGAAATAACAGCAGCTAAAATAGTCAATGCTTTAAATAATAAATCAGAACGGGATGAATTGGCAAAGGTGATGAATGTTGCCTTAAGATCATGGGGAAGGCCAGAATTAGTAAAGAAAGACAATGGTTTGTGGCAATCCTTAAACAGCGAAACAAAGCCAGTGATGCGCCAACAGATATTTCAGTCTATTCCTGTCGGTACATCAAATTTTACATTTGAATATAGAAAATATGATGAAACTGGCACAGTAGAATTAATCGAAATTCCTAGAGATAGCGGTGACCGTTTTTATCAGCAAAAGCAGGATGGAAGCGGGTTATGGGAATTAAAAGGATTTAGTGAATCATCTAACCATTCTTCATCTATTTGGGGTGATAAATTTAGCAAATCTTATCGCATAATAGACAGGGATCAAAATGGCAGAGATGTGGTTTTGGAAAAATTTAACGCAGCTACCCAATTATGGGATACAGTAGCTAATTTAATTACAGGGCCTGATGTAAAGGTAATATATTGGGTATTTAGAGGCGATGGTAAGGAACTCGCAGTAGGCGTTGCTCCTGTTAATAGTAAAGGCGAGATAAGCCAGAATATTGGGCAGATAAGAGTATATGATTTATCTCAATTTGCAGATCAATTAGAAATACCAGCTGGCGCCTATAAATATAAAGAAGATAAATTCTTTCAATTAGGGTACCCTGATTCTAAGGCAGGGGATTTTTCAGGAAATTGGAGACTTTCTGATAATGGCGCTATATTTGGGAAAACGCAGGCTTTATTTAAAGCAGATAAAGATGCGGCAGGCGTTTCCATTATTGATGATGCTGAAGAAACAGGGATAGATAATTTTGCTGTATCAGATGACGGGGATTTGGTTGCGATAGCTTATAATGACGGAACAATAAAGATAAAATCGTTATCTTCAGGCTGGTCAAAGACAATTAATTCTGGAGCAGAAGTTCCTGTGCGAGTGGTTTCCGCAATTGCTTTTTCTCCCAAAGAAGACACCATAGCTATAAGCTATAAAGATGGTTTTTTGATTGTTTATGATCATTTTATGGATAAATATCTTGCGCCATTATTGCTTAAAGAAGCAATATATGAAATAGATAATATTAGATTTTCTGAAGAAGGCAATATATTAATAGGATCAGATAAAAATGGCAATATATTTGTTGTGAAAAAAAGGAGCGATGGGAAATGGAGCTGGGAAAACCTGAGAATAGTTAGATTAGGCAATGCCTCCGAAGTATCTGAATTAGCAGTTTCTCCGAGCGGATATATACTTGCGGCTTTTGGGGCTGGGAATATAGGGGATGATGTATTTGTAATAGAAGATGGGGAAAAGATACGCACTGAAAGGATCCTTGGAAACATGGGTATGGTTAAAGGCGCAGTTTTTATATCAGATAATGAATTGCTTATAGAGGCTGGTTTATTTGGGAGATCTACTTTATGGAGGTTTTTCAGGGATTCAAAAAGCCCTGAATGGCAAAAAGAACAGATAATGAATTTTGAATATCCAAGCTATGAGACTATTTTCCAAAAAGATGGAAAAGGGTTTGCAAGATTGGTTGAGAAGCCTGTTGAAAGGGTTACGGGTAATGTCCCTGGTTTTGAGAGATATTCTTTATCCCAAGAAAATCCAGAAGCCGTTTCTATAAATACCACAAGCTATAAATACCTTGGCGCTATAGCTGATGGAGACAAAGAAATCAATGCTGTGGCTTATTCTCAGGATGGGCGTTGGATGTTGGCTGTTGGAGATCAAGGCATTTATGCGTATAAAGGAGAAAGCAATACAGATAGATTTATCGTGGATGAAACACTTACCGCATATAATAAAAATAAAAGTGATAATTTATTGAGAATGGCAGTATCCGATGGATACATAAAAGCTGATATTACGCACGCAGCCATTAATAAAGACGGCAGTCTAATGGCATTTGCAGATTGGCTTGGAAATCTTGTAATCTACAGGGATGTGAAGTCAGCAAAGGAATTAGGCCTATCCAGAAATTATGATGGGATAAATGCTAACTCTTACAATATTACAAGTCTCAAGTTTTCCAGAGACACACGCGGAGATATATTAGCCATTGGATATGCAAATGGGGATGTGTTGTTTTATAGGTTTAATCCGCTTCCTGAAATATTTGTTCCTGTTGAACATTTTGTAAGTATGGATATAAAAAATCCTGCAGTAGTTTCTATCGAATTTTCTACGGATGGGACAAAGATGGCAGTTTCAAGGAAGGATAATACTATATTCATTTACACTAAAGATGAAAATGGCATATGGGGTAGAAAAGGACAGATGGTTGTGAAAGGCGGGCAGGTTAATTCGTTTATTGCATTTTCTCCAGATAGTATGAAGTTTACAGGGAATTCTATTGAAGGAGGATATATTGATATACACGGGGGCGGTAGTTATCCTAACAAGATATATTCAGGTGTTCCCAGAGGGGCGATGTTTATATCAGATACAGAATTGTTGATAGAGGGCAGAGATATTAATGACAAAGGTCTTCTTGGCGGATCTTATCTATGGAAATTTACATATAATATTGAGCGAGGTAATTGGGAAAAGAAAGAAATTATGTCATTTGATAAGCCTAGCATAAGGACTATATTCAGCAATGGCGGCAGGGACTTTGTCAGGATAATTGAAGTGCCTAGCCAGGAAGGCGGAACTATGCAGGCGATGGAAATATATTCTCTTGAGAATTTTATTCAACCTGCGCAATTGCCAAAGACAAGCAGTTCTTCAAAGCGCGTCCCTGGACTAGCGAGATATATGCCTAAACCTACAATGTCAGATGTGCAAGATAGTCTAATAGAATATGATAAGGTATTGTCTAAGGCTCGTAAAGATGCTATTACTATGCAAAGATTCGCAAATCAGCATAGTAAAGGCATATACGGGCCAGAGCCATTAAATATAGTAGAAGACATGGCAGATGGAGTAAAAGACCTGCTTAATAAGGCAGAATCTATTAGGGAAAATATTATCCCGCCTCTTTTAAGAGAAGTATTATACCGCGCGCTGGAAACATTATATCCTGACAATGAAAAGATGCAGGAGATGAGAGGCGGTATAGAAGCATTAAGCAGCCAGGATAAGGCATACATCATGTTTTTAGCAACACTTAGCCCTGCCAGGCGGGCTGAACTCCTCCAGCGTTTTGCAGTAAGCCATGGATTCGATGTCACTGAATTTGGTTCATGGAGCAGGCAGAATAGAGCAAGACTGCTAAAGTCATTTGATACCTTGGGATTAAGAAGCAATGCTTCGCTCGTAGACATACTTACAGCAATATGGGATGCAGTGTCCAATGACTATTCTCCTATAGGAAACGAAGTAAATTCAGCTAATTCTTCCCGCAGTTCTCTATGATAATCCACCTCTGGGGTGGAGGATGTTGCATTGTTAGACTGGCAAAGAGGTAAAAATAGAATAGTTATAAAAATTATAGCCATTGTTGTGGCCCAGGCGTTATTTGTGACTAGCATTGGATACGCGTGCCCGGATTCAAGTAAGCTGAAAGTAAATATGGCTTTTAATAAAGAGAAAGGGATGGACACGCCTAAGATTTTAAAGAGTTTTAATACAGCATTGGGTATAATTAAAGAAGGTTTATTAGATAAGTCAAAGCATTTTAATGCCGCATCAGAATTTAAAAAAGATTTTAAAAAAAGGATTTATCGCGCGAAGGAGGAATTTCCTTTCCAGCTGTTTAACTATAAATTAAGGGTATCTGCGCTTTTTGCAATAATTTCTTTAATGATGATTACGCGCGAAGGCTTTGATCAATGGTTTAGCTATAATATTATATACGCAACCCAGGATTTTCAGAATAAGTTTCCAGCCATATCTGACCCAATAGCTGGAGTAGTTGTTGCTTCATTATTTATCTTAAGCTTGATATGCTGTGTTACTTTATTTACTATTTTACCTGAAAAATTAATAACATCTTTGAGGTATATGCCGATTGTAGCGGAAGGGATGTATCTGCTTTTTAAAAGATACAAAATATTAAAGGCGGAGAATATCACAGAGGAAATATTCCGCGAAGAATTATTAGCAGCAGATGCGGAATTTTTAAGAAGAGCTGAAAAATATAACGATCACCCATTGATAAGCGCTTATAAAAACCTTGTTATAAAAATTATGCCGCCAGACGTTACGCTATCAGATGGCAGTTTAATGCAAGGACAAGGTGTACGTTATGCTCCAAGAAGAGAAGTTATGCTTGCTGCTCCTCCTGCGCTTTTTGGAGATGATGTCCAGAATTCGTTTCTAAAACGCTTACATCTTGGCCCATCAAATAGAATATTTCGTCTTTTTATTAGAGATGTAATAACTTATCTTAAATTAAGGCGCGGCATAGTCGGGTTAGAGACTTTGTCTATAAAAAATAGACAGAAAGGAGCGCTTTTTTATGATCATGGAAGAACTGGGACATTTCAACAGATGAATATGGCGGTCATAAAATACTGGCGTTATCTTTCTCCCCTGGGGCTTATGTATGAATTAGGAAATTTGCTTATGGGCATTAGCTGGACCGATCGCCCTATATCTGTAAACGGCATCTTTTATTATTATGATCGTTTTGAATTAAGGCCTCTATATAATATTACGGATTTAAAATCTGTTATTGTGGAGAAAACAAGACTTGGAATGACTTATACTCCTAAACTATGCGCAGAAGAATTTTATTTGCTTCCAGAAGACGCTGTTTTTGTACTTGACGAGTTGACTGAAAATGGGGATATTAAGAAGGAAGCTTTGTCTGATGGCCAATCATTTTACTATTCCCCTGGAAGTAGTTTAGATCGAACCTTAGTTGTCCAACAGCTTGAAACCCAGGAAAGGGCAGAAGGCCTTATAAGCGAATTGACAGACGAACTAATCAGCGATCCTGATTTTAATAATTTGTCAGGATGCGGTCTTTTTCACACGCCGGTTGTCCAGGTTTTTTATACATCGCAGGTTAATCTGCTTACATCTGTTTATAATCGCCGTACTAGAATTATAACTATTTTAGTGCCTATCCTTATAAAAAATGAATTGTCAGATGAAGTTCTAAAAACACTTATCAAAGGATATTTTACTATATATGGGAGAAGACTTGCTTATTTGACCATTGAAAATGACTTGGTTTATGGAAATGTGAGCGTACAAGATATTCTGGGATCAGGTTTTTCTAATGATCCGCTTGCAGATTACGCAAATTCTCCGCATATTATGATAAATGAATATGGCATTGGCATATATGGAGGAGAAGAATTTTCTAAGAAAATTGAAGAGGCAATAGAATATCTTCATGAGACAAATCCATTATTCGAGATCCCTAATAAATATGTCAGCCTGATATTGCAAGAAGATTTTTCTAAAGCTAATCCCGAAGAAGGGTTTTTTGCATTCAGAGTAATCTTAGTTTAGAAGAGATAACGCGGGCCTTGATAGAATTTGCCGAGATAAGCAAGGAGGCGGAACACAACCCTTTTAGATTAATAGCTAAACCTGAACCCCATCAATCAGATTTAATTATAGATAGGCCTGTCTCTAATAGTTGTTTGTAGCGAATAAAAATATGATGTCAAAGACTAATGGAAAACGCATATCTGTGAAGTTAATTTCTCTTATAATGGCGCAGGTGTTTTTTGTGACGAGCCTTGGATACGCGTGCCAAAATTATAATATATTAAGGGCGCCTATTGGACAACTGCAGGGCAGATTGGAAGGCGCTTATAGATATATGAATAAGTTAACACTCGAAGAAAAAGCTGATATTATAGCTGATTTAGCTGACGGGGTGAAAGGAATAGGTAGAAATATGTGGAGGTCTGATTTTATAAAATATGAATCTTCAATAGATGTGTTTTATGAAATTTTTATTTCATATCAAAAGGAAGATATCCGCAAAGCTTTAACCGTATTAGTAGAATATTATAAAATGAATACTGCAAGAGCGCTCTCAGCAATATTAGAATATAAAACGAGAATTATTGATGCAGCCCTTTTACAATATGAAATTCCATCCGAAGCTAAATCTTTAATAAATAAAATTATAAAAGATGAGCTCGAAGGCCTTTTTAATGGCAGCACGCAAGAGTTGCCTATAGATTTGGGCGGATATGGAGGACCTATTAATATAGTATTTAGGGACCAAGAAGGGGCATATGGTTTATCAAATAAAGACCCTTTAGCTTTGGCCTATTTTCAGTATGCACATAGTGTCCTTATAGATGAATTATATAAAAGAGTTGTTTCTATGAAGGATGCGAAAAAGATTATGAATAATGGCCAAGGGGTAACTTTTACAGCTGTGGCTGTGCCAACTTTTTTAGAGATGGAAAAATTTTTATCAGGTGAACGCAGGGAATATGGTTTTCAGCTTCTTGGAATTGGAGGTAAACAAGTGCTGATAATATCAAAAGGAAGTTCACATGCAGAAACAGATGATATCGGCGGCG
>Ga0172375_10003254_pt1 | contig 24778 bp, 14 predicted proteins | sample LakKiv1m_FD_114537 | JGI IMG/M metagenome (GOLD analysis project Ga0172375, IMG submission 114537) | Freshwater microbial communities from Kabuno Bay, South-Kivu, Congo - kab_092012_11.1m | ecosystem: Environmental > Aquatic > Freshwater > Lake | place: Democratic Republic of the Congo...
AGCCTCTTTGCTAAACTCTTCAAAATTAAAGTCTTCAGGTATGCCTTTCTTTGTTTCCATATTTTGTCAAGTTATACATTTTATTCTTTATTGTAACTTGACACAGTTTATTGAACACTCTCTCTTACAGTTCGATTCAACGGAATAACAATCTCTGCTCCTTTTATAAAGAGTAATTGATTAAGAGAATTCACATACTTAATCGTGGAATCACCACGCAGATTTCACAATATCTGATTTTTCTTTTGGTAATATTTTGCTACTTAAATTTAATAAATTACTTTTACTTAATTAAGTACATAATTTAAGTTTCGCAAGTGTTTTCGGGAATACTTAACAACATTCCCGAAACTTGAAATTAAAAAAAAGAGATTGCTTCGAGGACTTGCATTAATTATACGGGCGATATCCAAAATCCAGTCCTGAATTAGCGGTGTCATTGCAGTATTACCAGAAACACTTGTCATAAGAAAACCAACTTTGAAGTAGCCTTAATACGGATAAGCCTCAGCGCAGGTCTGATGGAATAGATTTACAATAATTATTTTTTTCTTTAAATTTCGTTTAAGCAATTCCGGAAACAAAATGAAAAAGATCATTGCTACATCGTTTCTGATTTTAATTGTAACCGGCGCTTCGTCTCAGAATATTAAATCGATTAAACCAGGTGCTGTCTGGCCCGACACCGAAGGTAACCATATTAATGCCCATGGCGGAGGCATTCTTCTCCACAATGACATTTATTACTGGTTCGGTGAAAACCGTCCGGTAAAAGGAGAAAAGGACCGGACAAATTATGGAGTGGGATGCTATTCCTCGAGGGACCTGATGAACTGGAAAAACGAAGGGCTGGCACTCAGGGTAATAAATGATACAACGAGCCTGCTTCAGCCGGGATGTGTGATCGAACGCCCGAAAGTCATCTACAATAAAAAGACAAAGAAGTTTGTGATGTGGTTCCATCACGAGCTTAAAGGACAGGGCTATAAGGCGGCGCTTACCGGTGTTGCCGTGAGCGACAATGTGGAAGGGCCTTACAGGTATATCAGCAGCGTACGTCCCAATGCAGGTGTCTGGCCTGTGAACTACCCGCAGGAATATAAAAATCCTGTAGCAGGTGAAAATGACCTTAAAAGCTGGTCGGACGAATGGGTTAAAGCTGTCAAGGAAGGGTTGTTTGTAAGACGCGACTTCCAAGGCGGACAGATGGCACGCGATATGACACTTTATGTCGACAGCGACGATACAGCCTGGCATATTCACTCTTCGGAAGAGAACATGACACTCCATTTTTCCGAACTTACTGATGATTACCTCGATTTTACTGGTAAATATTACAGGGTCCTGCCGGGTGAATCAAATGAAGCCCCAGCCATCTTCTTCGCCTTAGGCAAATATTTCATGTTTACCTCGGGCACAACAGGCTGGAAGCCTAATCCGGGCCGACTGGCCACTGCGGATAGGCTTACTGGAGAATGGACCCCTCTGGGAAATCCCTGCCGGGGAACTGAGGAAGAGAATAAGATCACTTTCGGATCACAGAGTACCTTCGTTCTGCAGGTACCGGGTAAAAATGACAGCTTCATATATATGGGTGACAGATGGATACCAGAGGATCTTGCAAACAGCAGGCATATATGGCTTCCGATTGAATGGGAAGGAAGCAATCCTGTAATCAGATGGGTCGATGAATTCACAATAGACAAATCCGGAGTTAAAATACTGAAAGCAAAAGCCGCGGAAGTTACATCTTCCAATGTTCTTACTGACAAGGAAATTTCTGAAGGATGGAAGCTTTTATTCGATGGAAAAACCTCTTCAGGATGGATAAATGCAAAGACCGGAAAGTTCCCGGCCAGCGGATGGGAAATAAAAGATGGAGTTCTGTCAGTAAACCCTGAACAGAAAAAGGAAGGTGAAGGAGGAGATATTGTTTCAACAGGGATATACAGAAATTTCGAGTTCTCTGTTGACTTTATGTATACCCTCGGTGCAAACAGCGGAATTAAATATTTCATCAACACTGAAGCAGAAAACGGATCGCTTGCTTCAATAGGATGCGAATATCAGATTCTCGACGATAAGAACCATCCTGATGCCAACGCAGGTAAGGAAGGAAACAGGACCCTTGCAGGCTTGTACGATCTCATTGCACCCCTTAACAAGCACGACAATGGTCCTGATAAATGGAATACGGCCAGAATAGTTGTAAACGGTAATAAAGTACAGCATTGGCTCAACGGTTACATGACTGTCGGATATGAAAGAGGAACTCCCGCCTGGCGGGAACTCGTCGCAAAAAGCAAATACAAACCATTTAAGGGATTCGGTGAAGCTGCCGAAGGAAGGATACTTCTTCAGGATCATGGGAACAAGGTATCGTTCAGAAATATCAGGATAAGAGAGATAAAACAGGCTAATTAGCCTTCTTTCTTGAAACCAGGCTGACAATCTGCAGCATAATGACGTCCTGAAATATTTTGTAACTTTGAACTTATTCTTTTATTAAATTGTTGGAGGTTTAACATAAATATGAAGAATCCCATGAAAAAAATAATGACATTCTCCTTTTTGACCGCATGCTTCCTGTTCGTTTCGTGCAGTAAAGGTGATTCTGAACGCTTCAAGCTTCTCACAGGTCCGACCTGGGTACCTGTAAGCCTTCTCGCAAATGGTGTTGACGCTACAGGCACTGGCGGTATCCTTGCCGGATTTGTCGGGGATGCAAAATTCAATACTGACGGAACAGGAACATTCGGGACATATACCGGAACATGGATGTTCGATGCAAACGAAGAAAAAATAATAATCGGATCTCCTTCCCTGCCCATTTCAATAACTCTGAATATTGCAGAGCTTACAAGTACATCGCTCAAACTTCAGGGTTCATTTCCTGATCCCAATAACCTTACTGGTCCGCCAATCAATATCGAGATGACTTTCAGAACCAAATGATGCAAAGCTTCATTTCGGCTTTATTTGTCCTGCTGTCCACGCTTGCCGTTAATGCTCAGGACAATGGTGTTATCAGGGGAAGGATAACAGATCTTAATTCCGGTGAGCCACTTCCGGGGGTATATGTTATCTATGGCAAAAATCAGGGAACAACAAGCAACGAGGATGGATTTTATCAGATAAGCCCGGCTGCAGGACATGTTTCTGTAACATTCCAGTTCATAGGCTATGAACCTGTAACCCGTGATATCAACATCGGCCCCGGAGAAACAACAGAGCTGAATGTCGGCCTTGTAATGAAGATCAGGGAAATAGACCAGATTGTTGTAAGCGCCGACAAAGTCGAAAAGAGGATAGCCGAATTGTCTGTATCAATGGATGTTATAAAGACATCATTCCTTTCGGAGAACCATCTCACCGATCCCCAGGAAATCATAAACAAGACATCCGGTATTGAAGTACTCGACGGCCAGGCATCGATAAGAGGTGGAAGCGGATTCAGTTATGGTGCAGGCAGCCGGGTGATGGCCCTAATTGACGGTCTGCCCATGCTCTCGGCAGATGCCGGAAACATAAAATGGCAGTATATCCCCCTTGAAAACCTTTCGCAGATCGAAATAATCAAAGGAGCTTCATCAGTTCTTTACGGATCATCAGCCCTCAACGGGATCATCAACTTCCGCACTGCCGATGCTTCAAACATTCCGGTAACACAGTTCTTTGCCGAAGGCGGGCTGTATGGCCCTCCAAAAAACAGGGACTGGAAGTGGTGGGATACGCCAAGGGTGTTTTCAACAGTATCATTTTCACACCTGCAAAAATCGGGAAAGACTGACATAGGATTGGGGGGGAACCTTTTCATCGATGAAAGTTACCGCAGACTTAATGATGAAAAGCTTGCCAGACTAACCCTTAAGCTGAAGCATTACAGCGCCTTAACAGAAGGCCTTACCTACGGACTTTCCTTTAACGGCGGATATAACCACAAAACCGATTTCGTTCTCTGGGAGGATGCCACAACAGGAGCCCTCAAGCAATCTCCTTCAACCGCTAATAAGTATGTTGGCTCGTTCATTACCGTCGATCCGTTTATTACATTGAGAAAGAAGGGTCGTTACCAGCACGATCTCCGTTTGCGGCTTCAGTCCACAACGAACAGACTTCCTGAAAGCGAACAGAACAACAGTGATGCTGTGTCGCTCTATGCCGAATATCAGGTCTGGGCCCGGCTTGCCGATTTCATTGATATCACAGCAGGACTGTCTGAAAACTATGCCTCCGTCAAATCAAAATTTTTCAATGATCATAATTCATTCAATCTTGCCGGATACACCCAGCTTGATATAAGACCGGCAGACCGCCTTAAGGCCGTGGCTGGTGTAAGGGTTGAGCATTATTCCCTCGACGGCGAAAGCGAAAAGCTGGTTCCCATTATCAGGGCGGGACTTAACTGGCAGGCGGCTGAAGCAACCTTCATACGTGCATCGTTCGGTCAGGGCTACAGATTCCCTTCCATGGCAGAGAAATTTGCAGCGACAACGATAGGCTCGGTAAGAATATTTGCAAATCCCGACCTTCTGTCTGAATCGGGTTGGAGTACCGAACTTGGAGTCAAACAGGGTATCCTTGCAGGGAATATTGCCGGTCAGGCTGATCTCTCCCTTTTTATGCTGAACAATAAGAACCTTATAGAATACATTTTCGGCATTTTCCCGGAAGGACTTGGGTTTATGGCGACGAATGTTGAACAGGCAAGGGTTTACGGGCTCGAAACCGAACTTATGCTAACACGGCAATACGGGGCATTGCAGACAACCCTTACGGGTGGCTACACCTTCATGTATCCGGTACAGGTGAACCGGATGACAGGAAAAAATACAGATATCTATTTGAAATACAGGAGAAAACACTCAGGAATTGTATCACTTGAAAATAGTTATAAGAAAATCAGCCTGGGCCTGAGCATGTATATAAAATCAAAAATCCTCAATATCGACGATGTCTTCATAACGACTCCAATACTTCCCGGGTTTGGAGGATACTGGCAGAGGCATAATACAGGTTACACCACCCTGGACCTTTCCTGCGGATACAGCATCAATGAAAAATATAAAATATCCCTGGCTGTGAAAAATATAACAAATACAGAGTATATGGGACGACCCGGTGATATTCAGCCACCAAGAAACTACAGCGTAAGATTTTCAGGGAAATTATAGCACACCTTAATATCCTCCTTGCTCTCATCACTGCATCTTTTATCTTATATTTGATATGCTAAAACCTAACCAGTTCATAACAATGAAGTATTCAGTCCGTTTCCGTCGGGGATGTTTTGCAGCCATCCTTTTGTTAATCATTTCACAATCGTCCTGTAAAAAAGAAACTTCATCTGAAGTAAAGCTTAATGATTATCAGTCACTTGCAGCAGGATTCAAATCACCTGCTGCTGAATATACCACTGCTCCGTTCTTTGTATGGAATTATAAGATCTCAAAACAGGAGATCGACAACTTCCTCCAGGAATTCAAAGCCCAGGGCAGCAGCCAGGTTTTTGTACATCCTCGTCCGGGACTTATTACCGAATATCTTTCTGATGAATGGTTCGACCTTTTCAGTTATACCGTTCAGAAAGGGAAAGAGCTTGGAATGAAGATCTGGATTTATGATGAGAATTCATATCCAAGCGGTTTTGCAGGGGGCCATGTTCCCGATCAGATGCCGGAATCATTCAACCAGGGACAGGGATTGCGGATGTCAAGGTTTGATGTGCTTCCCGATACAGCTGATAAATACTTTTTATGCCTTAAGGAAGAGAACGGAAAATTCACTGACATTACTTCCAACCTGTCCTCAGAAAAAGGAAAACCAGAAAAATTCTGCCTGTTTTATAAAACATTCAACAGGAAAAGCAACTGGTACGGCGGATTCTCATATGTCGACCTCCTTTATCCCGGAGTAACTCAGAAATTCCTTGAGGTAACAATGCCCGGATATGAAAAATCAGCAGGCAGTGAGTTTGGACTGACTGTCCCGGGAATATTTACAGATGAGCCGCAAATAAGTTCTCCCGGCGGAATAAGATGGACGCCCGACCTCTTCGATGTCTTTTGGGAAAAATGGCATTACGATCTCAGGACTAACCTGCCGTCATTATATGAACAAACAGGTGACTGGAAGCGTGTCAGGCATAACTATACACAGACCCTCCTTCAGTTGTTCATCGACAGGTGGGCGAAACCATATTCGGCATATTGTAAAGAGAAAGGACTGAAGTTCACGGGTCATTACTGGGAACACTCCTGGCCCGACATGAGTAACGGCGGCGATAATATGGCAATGTATGTCTGGCACCAGATGCCTGCAATAGATATGCTTTTCAATCAATTTAACGATCATTCGCCAAATGCCCAGTTCGGAAATGTAAGGGCCGTAAAGGAGCTTGCAAGCGCTGCAAACCAGGCAGGATGGAACCGGACAATGAGTGAGACTTACGGAGGTTCTGGCTGGGAGCTGACATTTGTCGATATGAAAAAGAACGGCGACTGGGAATATGCACTTGGGGTAAATCTTATGAATCAGCATCTTACATATTTCTCGATGGCAGGCGCCAGGAAATATGACTATCCTCCCACATTCGATTACCATGAACCATGGTGGAACAATTACAAATTCTTAAATGACCATTTCGCAAGACTGTCGTTTGCATTGTCGGCAGGGCGCCAGGTAAACGACATACTTGTCCTGGAACCAAATACCACAATATGGCTTTATGATTCATACTCTGAAGACAGCGACACTGTTAAGGTCATCGGCCAGTCTTTCCAGAGCTTCGTTACCAGACTTGAAAAAAGTCAGGTTGAATACGACCTGGGATCAGAGAAAATAATTAAGGACAGGGGATCAGTTGAAAATGGGAAATTTGTTGTGGGGCAGTGCAGTTATTCAACAGTTGTTTTGCCACCGAGGATGGAAAATCTTAACCTTGAGACCTATAAGCTGCTCGAAAAGTTTGTCGTCAACGGAGGAAAGCTCATTGCATTTTCACTCCCATCGCTTGTTGATGGCGCTACTAGTGAAGGATTGAATCAATTTCTTGCTAATCAGGCAGGTAAAATATATGTTGAAAGTACACTGACAGACGACGTGATTAACAGACATCTCAGAAACAAGGATGTTGATTTCACCGGCCTGCCTGCGGGGAGCCTGTACCACCACCGCAGGATACTTTCTGACGGGCAGCTTGTTTTTATGGCAAACTCAGATCCTGAAAATAATGTGAAAGGGGTGTTAAAGGTCAAAGGAACAGGTTGCAATCTTCTTAATACACTTTCCGGAGATATCGGCGGATGCATGTACACCAGGGATGTTGAATATATTAATATTCCTGTTGATCTTCCTCCGGCAGGCAGTTTGCTTGTTTTTATAACTGACGGTAAGAATGAAGAACCTTTGGTGGAAAAATCATCATTGGAATATGAAAAGATAGTATCTGACAAGCAGGTAATTGTGAAGCCGGCTGATGAAAATGTTTTACCCATTGAATTCTGCGATGTTGAACTTGATGGTATAGTTACTAAGGATCTCCACACCTACAATGCTGCAGATAAAATATTTAAATATTTCGGTTTTGCCAATGGCAATCCATGGAACACTTCGGTTCAGTTCAGAACCAGAACTGTTGATCGTGATACTTTTGGGACAAATACTGGCTTTACCGCAACTTTTCACTTCACAACAAAAAACAGTTTTGACTTTTCATCAATGAAAGCAGTTATTGAAAGGCCTGATTTGTGGAATGTTATATTGAACGGAACCGAAATTAAACCTTCTGCCGGAGAATGGTGGCTCGACAGGGAATTTTCCGTGTTTCACATTGGTCCGCTCGTTAAAAAAGGAGAAAACACTATTACACTTAAGACCTCTCCTTTTACGGTCCACGCTGAAGTAGAACCAGTTTACATCGTTGGTGATTTTACTGTGAAACCGGAACCCAAAGGATGGAGTATTGATGCACCTGCAGGTAGTTTATCATTTGGATCATGGAGGGAACAGGGATTTCCATTCTACCCATGGAATGTAGTTTATACCAGGGAGTTTGATATAGAGGATCCCGATGGGGATTACGTTGTTGAACTCGGTAAGTGGACCGGCACCGTAGCTCAAGTTGATGTAAACGGGGAAAAAGCAGGTATTATCGGATTTCCCCCATACAGGCTCGATATAAGTGGTCAGCTCAGAAAGGGATCAAATATTATTGCGGTCAAGGTTACTGGCAGCCTTAAAAATCTTATGGGACCTCATTTCAATGATCCAGCTCCCGGACTTGTCTCGCCGTGGCTGTTCAGGAACGTGAAAGAATATCCGGCCGGAAAGGATTACCATCTGATCGATTACGGTATGTCCAATGAATTTGCTTTATTAAAGGGGAAATAGATTCCGGCAATCATTTACAGAAATAACAGAAGAACTTAATTATCAATTTTCGAACACGCTCAAATTGAACCTTTCAATTAATTAAATATCAATATAGTATTTTAGAATAATTTGCATAAATCAAATATTTTTCTACATTTGCCCTGCTTTTAGCTACTTGACAAAAAGTTAATTTGGACTTAAAATAAGGGGAATAAGGCAGTTTTTGTTATAAAAATCACCACATTCCCAATTTTCAAACTTAAAATTTACCTTATGAGAAAGATTCTGACACTTGTTTCAGCGCTTTGTATTACCGGCAGTCTGTTTGCCGGAGGTCTGGTTACTAACACGAACCAGAGTGCTTCCTGGGTTCGTCTTCCGGCTAGGGACGCATCAACAAGTATTGACGCTGTCTATTACAATCCTGCAGGTTTAATGAAGCTGGAAAACGGGTTTCATATTTCGATATCCAACCAGTATATTACACAGAAGAAAGAGGTTGAGAACTTTTATACAGGTCCGGGCGGTCTGTACGGACTGAATGAAAGTCTTTACAAGGGTAAAGTTTCTGCTCCTGTTTTCCCTGGTGTTTATGCAGCATATAAGGCTGACAGGTTTGCCGTTTCATTCGGTTTCAATCCAATCGGCGGCGGCGGCGGTGCAACTTTCGCTAAAGGACTTCCTTCTTTCGAAATGACGCCATCAGATCTTGTTCCTTCCCTTGCATCACAGGGAGCAAAAGCATACAGGCTCGATACATATTTTGAAGGCACATCCGTATATTTCGGATTCCAGGGCGGTGTTTCGTATAAGATCAATGATTTCATCTCAGTTGCTGCAGGTGTAAGGTATGTCACAGCCAAAAACACATACAACGGCTATCTCAGAAGCATTGAGCTGAACATGGGAACAACCTCAAATCCTGCATGGACCAGGGCTGATGCCATTATGACCGGCATAGCCAATCAGGCAAAAGCAGGTGGTGACGGTCTTGTTCCGATAATCAATGCAGGAGGCGGAGCTTATACTGCCGATCAGCTTGTAGCTGCATCGATGATCACAACCGACCAGAGGAATGCTATTGTTAACGGATTAACAGCACTTGGAGTTTCCAATGCTGCAGCTCTTACAATAAATCAAAGTCAGACTGCTTTCTACGGGAAACAGGCTGTTTATCTGGGAACTGCCACCCTTCTTGGTGACCAGGAAGCCGATGTTGAACAGACAGGCTCAGGCTATACACCATTTTTCAGCATCAACCTTACACCAGCTGAAAACCTGAACATCGGTATAAAATACGAAATGGCAACAAAACTCGAACTTGAGAACAAGACAACGAAAGATATCAAGGTCGGATTCACAGGTGAAGGTGTTCCTGTAACAATGTTCCCCAACGGAGAAAAGGTAAGAAATGATATGCCAGCCATGCTGGCACTCGGCGTAGACTATGGTGTAACTGAAAAACTTAATATCGCCGGCGGATTACATTATTATTTCGACAAAACAGCCAATTACGGTCATAAGCTGAATGGCGTTTATGTCGACAATGACATGATAATCGATAAAAACTTCTATGAACTTGCAGCAGGTCTTCAGTATAAAATCAACGATTTTCTGCTCGTTTCCGGAGGTTACCTCTATGCAAAGACCGGTGTTAACGACAACTATCAGAGCGACCTGACTTACAGCCTCACATCACATACGGGAGGCATCGGCGGTGCAGTAAAACTTCTCGATAATCTCGAACTTAATCTCGGATTTGCATATACCTATTACCTTAACGGAGAAAAGACCATCAACCATCTGTTTACTCCGACCTCAACCGTAATACCTGCAAGGGAAACCTATTACAAAGACACAATGATCATATCTGCAGGTATAGACTTCAGCTTCTAGCAATAAGAAATTCCAGTATAAAAAAAAAGAAGAGGTGTCTCAAAAAGACACCTTTCTTTTTTTTACCCACACAATATTATCAAGTTAGAACATATTTTTTTGAATTTTTTTTCAGGAAATTCTGAACTTTAGATCACTAAAATGATCAAGGTTTAAAAACATGGGAAATAAATGGTTAATTCCGGGTATCCTGACAGTGCTCCTGATCTCAGGATGCAATGGTAAAAACGGCAAAACTGTTGGTGATACATATTCTGTTCCTGTCATTGTCGCCAGGGCAGCCAGGATAAATACAGGCAAAAAGATATCGGTAAGCGGTAATATCGAAGGCTTTAAAACAGTCAGGATCGGTTTCCTTGTTGCAGGAAAAATAAATTACATAGCAGCAAATGAAGGTGAGTTTCTAAAAAAGGATCAGCTTGTTGCAAGCCTTGATCCCACAAGTTATGAAATAGCAAAAGAGCTGACCGATATACAGGTGAACCAGGTTCAGGATGAATATGACCGCCTTAAGATAATGCACGACAATAATAGTCTGAGCGAAAGCGATTTTGCAAAGATCACATATGGCCTTCAGCAGGCTAAGGCCCAGCAGAAGCTTCATACAAAAAATCTTACCGATACGAAGCTGTACTCACCATTTTCAGGTGTATTGCTGAAAAAACTTTGTGAAACAGGTGAAATTACAGGAGCAGGAATTCCACTTTTTGTTATTTCAGATATAACCAGGGTAAAGGTCAGCGCATACATCCCTGAAAATGAACTTCATAATATAAAAATCGGCCAGGAAGCCATAGTAAATGTAACTTCAGTTTCCGATTCCCTGAAAGGCAGGATAATAGAGGTTGGCTCTGCTGCAGATATTGCTTCAAGAAGTTTCTCCGTCAGAATTGAACTCGACAATCCACAATTACTAGTACGCCCCGGTATGATTGCCGAGGTCTCAATAAATGCCGGTAACGGTGAACAGATTATTGCAATTCCGGCTCAGGCTCTGATGCACGATTACAACAACCTGAGCTATGTATATGTCACCGACACTGTTAACAACAAAGCCTTTCGCCGGAATGTAAGTCCCGGACGGATATTTGATGATCTTATTGAAATTACAGCCGGTTTGAATGAGAAGGAGCTTGTAATAACTGGAGGCCAGCAGAAGCTGATTGATGGATCGCCTGTAATAATCTCAAAATGACCCTTCAATGAACCTGGTAAAAGCATCTCTGAAGCACAGGCAGGTCACACTGACCGTTCTGTTGCTCATGTTCCTTGCAGGAGTGTGGTCGCTGGTTACAATGCCTCGGCGGGAGGATCCGAAAATTACAATACCTGGCGGACTGATCCTTGCTTATTTCCCGGGCGCTGATGTAAATCAGGTTGAGGATCAGGTAACTGCAAAAATTGAGGAATATCTCTTTCAGTTCGAAGAGGTCCGCAAGGATAAAACATATTCGATAACTACCGACGGCATGGTTGAAATTCATGTCTGGCTTCAGGACAATGTCAGAAAACCCGACATTTTCTGGAGTAAACTTAAACATCAGCTTATGGTAGTAAAAGCCATCGGTTTGCCGCCTGGGGTGACAGGTCCTGTCGTAAATTCAGATTTCGGGGATACCGAGTCGATGATTATGGCTGTCGGAAGCAGTACCGCCGGATATCAGGAGCTTAAAGACCATGCGGCAAGGCTCGAGGAGAAACTCCGCCAGATCCCTGAAATATCAAAACTGAAAAGGATCGGTGAACAGAAAGAACAAATTACAATATCGTTCATATCGGGGAAAATGGCACTTTACGATATCAGCCTTCCGCAGATAGTAAAAATTCTCCAGTCAGAGAATCTTGTCGGACCGTCGGGTAACTATAAATCGGAGAATATAAGCGCACCGCTTCATATATCCGGATTCTATAAGACTGAAAATGACATCCGGAACCAGATTGTAGGAGCATCCAAAACCGGAGCTGTGGTAAGGCTTGGCGATATTGCAGATATTGACAGGACAATTGCAGAACCCTCCGAGAAGATCACTGTAAACGGGAACAAAGCAGTTTTGCTTGCAATCCAGATGCATGAAGGGAAAAATTTCGTCACAACAGGCAAAAAAGTCGAGAGAATTCTTGATGAATTCAGCAAACAGCTTCCATCAGGGACAGAGCTTACAACAATCGTGAATCAGCCTTCAATAGTCCGTCACAATATAACCCAGTTCCTTCGGGAATTCCTGCTTGCAGTAATATCTGTCATCCTGGTTGTATTTCTTCTGCTTCCTTTCAGCATAGCGGCTGTCGCAGCCACTGCAATCCCCATGACAATCTCGGTAACTATCGGCCTGCTCCACATATTTGGCATTGAACTGCATCAGGTTTCACTTGCATCTCTTATAGCAGTCCTTGGAATCGTCGTAGATGATGCTGTCATAATTGCCGACAATTATGTTGAACTTCTCGATCGTGGCAGCGACAGGTGGACAGCTGCCTGGCGAAGCGCCACCGACCTGGTGGTGCCCGTTCTCACTGCAACTATTACTATAATTGCTTCATTTCTGCCTCTGGTAATCCTTACCGGGGCAGTCGGTGAATTTATAAGGGCTTTACCAATAACAGTGGCAATCGCGCTTTCTTCATCGTTCTTTGTGGCAATGGTACTGACTCCTCTGCTGTGTTATATGTTTATCAGAAAAGGATTACATAATAAGGGGACATACCCCGTGAAAAAAAGGAACAGTTTTCTTGATCTTTTGCAGCAATCCTATAACAAATCAATTGAGTGGTGCCTGAAGCATAAGGCATTGACTATAACCGGCAGCCTTTCGACCATCCTGCTGGCGGGACTGCTTTTTAAAACGGGAGTAAGGCAGAAGTTCTTCCCCGAAGCTGAAAGAGACCAGTTCATTGTTGAACTATGGATGCCAACGGGAACGAGGCTTGAAAAGACCGAAAGTGCGATAGGTAAAATTGAACAACTTCTGAAGTATGATGCAAGGGTTAAGTCATATGCTGTTTTTACAGGCAGGAGTGCCCCCAGGTTCTATTACAATTATTCACCCGAAATGCCTTCATCGGGATTTGCCCAGATACTTATAAATACCCGCGATAAAAGATCGACTGAAACGCTTTTCAAAGATCTGTCATCAAAAGTCGATTCGATAGTACCTGAAGGGACCCCTTACGTCAGACTGATGCAACAGGGACAACCACTGAACGCCCATGTCGAAATAAGGATTTCGGGTGACGACATCGGAAAACTCAAAATGCTGGCTGATCAGGTTGGTAGTGTGCTCAGGAAAACTCCCGGGAGCGCTATGGTAAGAACCGACTTCAGGGAAGACACATACGGAATTGGTATCAATATCCGGGAAGAGGCTGCACATCTGGGATTCACAACCTCGGCTGTATCGCAGATGCTTTATACAGCCATTAACGGATACAGGGTGTCGGTAATGTATGAAGGGGATAATGAGGTAGATATTGTATTGCGTCTTAAAGATAAATACAGGAGGACAACTGATGATCTTGAAAATATCTACATACAGTCGCCTGTCACAGGAGCGTCGGTTCCACTCAGGCAAATAGCCGGACTTAAACCTGAATGGCACACAGGAAGAATTTTACACCGCAACGGGATAAGAACTATTACTGTTGAAAGCGAAACCCGTGACGGAGTCCTTCCATCGGAACTATTGAAAGCTGTAAGGCCGGAACTTAAAAAGATAAATCTTCCTTCAGGATACAGAATGTATTTCGGAGGTGAACAGGCGAACAGGCAGGAAACCTTCGGATATATGTCAATAGCTCTTGTTATAAGCCTTGTTGTGATTTTTGTGGTCCTTCTTTTCCAGTTCAGGAATCTGAAGGAAGTCGGTCTTGTTATGCTTACAATACCACTTAGTCTATTCGGTGCAATCTTCGGGCTTTTTATTACCGGAAATGATTTTGGTTTTACAGCATTTACCAGCCTTATAAGCCTTTCAGGAATTGTAGTCAGGAATGCCATTATTCTCATTGATCATACAAATGAATTACTTGAGAAGGGAATGAAAATCCCGGATGCAGCTTATGAAGCCGGCAAAAGAAGGCTCAGGCCGATATTCCTTACCGCAATGGCGGCAGCTATAGGGGTTCTTCCAATGATAATCTCCGGATCACCGCTCTGGAGCCCTCTTGCTTCTGTCATTGCCTTCGGGGTTGTCTGGTCGATGGTAATATCTACACTGACAATTCCGGTATTATATACAGTGACTATTAAACCGGAAGATAAAAAAAGCGTTTTTCAGCCTTAACAAGTAACAGGAAATAAAGTGAGATACAGGATGAAAATTTTTCAGAAAGCATTTAGCTCATTTCTGATCATGGCGTCAGGATTATCACTTGCTGGTCAGGATAAGGGAACATTAACCCTTGAAACGGCTATTGAAATGGCTCTGCAGAACAATCATCTGCTTAATATTAAAAAGCTTCAGGTCGATGAAAAGGCAGAGAAAGTAAATGAAGACAGAATAAAATATCTCCCAGTCATAGGGATCGGAGGATCATACCAGTACAACAGCAGTCTCCCCAGCCTGACATTTGAACAGGGCCGGTTCGGCGCATTGCCCTTCGGAGGGATAACAATACCCCTTCCCTCAAAAGATGAGCTTATTGTTATGGGGCAGCACGATATTTATAATGCAGGGGTAACAATTTATCAGCCGGTCACACAGCTTGGAAAAATAAATTCAGGAGTCAGGGTATCGAAGACTGAGCTGCAGATGGCTGAAACAGAAAGGAACAAAACCATTTTTCAGATAAAACAGGGAGTTGAGAAACTATATTTCGGGTTACTTATAACTCAGAAGAAAATTGAAGAAGCAGAACTGAAGGTAAAACTGGCAGAATCGAAATTAGAAAACGTGGAAAATGCCCTGCTTGCCGGAAAGACAACAGAATCCAGCAGATTCGGGCTCGCTGCCTCACTGGCCGAAGAACAGCAAAATCTTCTGAAGTTTAAGATCCAATATGATGATTATGCTGAAGATCTCAACCAGATGACAGGGTTTGATCAAACCGGACCGCTGGTCCTTGAGCCTGTTGATAGCAGGCAGCTTTTTGAAAAAGTCATGGAAATCGATACATCATTGAATGAAGCCATATCAGGGAACAACGACATTAAGCTGGCTTCGCTTCAGAAGACAAGGGCTGAATATGCAATAATGGCAAGCAAATATGGTTACCTCCCCGACCTGGGGCTGATAGGAGGTTATACTTACCAGAAAGGCACTGTTATTTATCCTGAAAACAACACCTATGTCGGCGCTTCACTGAAATGGAACCTTCAGGATATCCTCTCTAACCGGACAGTTCAGAAACAGCGAACTTTTCTCAGGGAACAGGCTGAAGAGAATCTTGCAAATACAAGGGAACAGGTAAGAAGGGATATAGCAAAAGCTTACAGGAAGATTAGACAATGTGAGGAACTTATAAAAGCGGCTGGCAAAGCAGTTGAATACAGGTCAGAGGACCTGAGGATCAGGAAAACCCGCAATGTTGCAGGTTTGAACCTCGAAAATGAAATTCTTGAAGCTCAGGCGGCGCTTGCAAAAACAGAATCGGATTACTTTTCAGCCCAGATGAACTATAGAATTGCGCTTTCGGAACTCAAGATTCTTATTGGAAATTACTAAGAATTTCAGGTTTGGGATTTGTGATTTCGTCCGCCAGCTGGAGGACCGAATTCGACCTTCCGAATTCCGGAATCAATATTTAATTCCCTGATCATTTAGGAACTTCAGATATGCAGATAGCCTCGGAGCATCGGAAATCCTGAATTTATTATACCATTCTTCAGCTTTTTTGTCATCGCCGGTTTCAATCGCAAGCTTTATTATATTTATATAAAGCAAACCCTCTATGCCGGTATAAGTCTTGCCGGCTTTTTCCAGGATAGAGACAAAAGCGCCCATAGCCTTTGAATATTCCTTTCTGTCGGCTAGTGTAAAGGCTTCATTGATCCTTTCGTTGAGAACATTGTCAAGCAGCACACCATAAAACGAAAAACAATTGTCATTACAATCCTCAATAAGATCTATCCATCCCGTACCAGTTTTAATCGGGGGGAAAGTCAGGATGAATTCAAGTTTCTCTCCCGGAGTTCTGAACCTGTAAACCTCAGGACATACAGGAATGCCTGAAGAAGAAACAAGCCTGCTTTTCTTTCCATCGGGATAAAGGATATATATATTCTTATCTGCACAGAAAGTACCTCCTGTAATGCGGTTTTCAATACTCATGTAGAACACAGTTGCATCAGATTTCAGTTCTATTTTTTGAATCATAAGTGTTTCGTGGCTCTTTAGCGAATGATTCGGACTAATAATTGTTTGTGCAACAAGCGACATAACTGATAAGGACAGCACTGTAATAAATGTGATGATTGTTTTCATCCTGACTATGTAAAAGATGCAATATAAAAAAACTCTGTGACTTTTATCACAGAGTATAAACAACCTTAAGCAGACCTGAGATACATTAGAAATCAATTAATATGGTTGTTTTCTATTATTTAGTAGTCAGCATTCTGAGGATCAAAGTTGCACCATCCTGAAGTCCAGTCAGTTGCTCCGAATGCACCACGGTAAGTGGTAGAGGTAAAAAATGAATCCGTGAGCCTCGTATTTGTGAATGCTCCACCTGCCAGAAGAGGAGATGCGGTAGCAGGCAGAAAGTCAGGTGATGTCAGGACAAAAGGATTTGAAAGCTGCAGCAGATCGTTGGTTGCAAGAATTTCATTATTTCTGGATGTACTTGTAAACCAGGCCTCAGCATCAGTCAGATAGGTCGTATTATAGTTCGCTGTCATACCCGACATTACACAGTTTTCAATCTGAAGAACATTTGCTGTAGCCTGTGAAGGGGAATCACCCTTCTGCCCATCAATATAAAGTCCATTTGCCCATCCGGCAAAAACAGAATTATAAATTGACAACCTGGAACCGCGGCGGATATGGATTGCATTCCTGTAAAGTGAGTTGATTGTTGCTGAAGGGGTTACAAGGGGACCCAATATGGTCCCATTGCAGAATATTGGAGCTGTAACAGGAGTAAGAGTTGACCCGTCAGCATCATTATCGGATTCGAATCCGTTCGATTGTGACTGATCTGCTATGGCAGGGTCGCGAAGGGAGACAAAAAACTGAACCTTGCCAATAAAACCATTGTCAGTATCAAAGTCATCATCCCAACCCCTGAATGCTACCAGAAATTTTGCATTAACATTTCCGCCAAACCATTCAAATGAATCATCACCGGAGTATGATACCTGGACATGGTCAATTGTTGTTGCGGATCCTACTGAATAAAGAGTAAGTCCGTTTATCTCGCTGTTGGCTGTTGCTGTAAGAGGGATCCCCGGAAATTCGATTCTGACATATTGCAAAGTACCTGAATTATCTGATGTATTATTCCCACCATAAACCGAACCTATTCCTCCCTCGGCAATACCGACTCCGGTACCATTATCATGCTTGTTTGTAGGGGCATTCCCGCAGATTACAAGACCTCCCCAGTCACCATAACTCCTTTGGCCTTTAGGTTTGTCGGATGTAAAGACAATTGGCTTAGTCTGAGTTCCCTGTGCCATTATTTTTGACCCTCTTTCAATAATCAGAGCACCTTTTGTTCCGGAAACACCCTTAATTATAGTTCCAGGTTCAATAGTAAGGGTTGCATTGTTTTTAACATAAACAAACCCTGAAAGAAAATAACGTGCATTGTCATACCATCTTGTATCGGTAGTTATATCACCGCTTACAGTTATTTGCTGGCCGTTGGACGGAATAACAGTCACTTCGCATGATACCTGCAGTGTATTATTCTCTTCAAATGTTGCCTTTATTATTGCTTTACCCAGACTAACGCCGGTAACAACGCCATTATTTACTGTTGCAATATTATTATCGCTTGATTCCCAAATTATGTTATTATTAGTTGCATCTACCGGCGTAAAAATTACGGTCAGGTTTAAGTTTGCACCAACCATGATTTCACTGGTTACTTTGTCGAGATCAATTCCGGTAACAGATACATCCTTATTACAGGATACCAGAATGGCTGTTATCAGAAGAAAGCCCGTTAAAAATTTATTAAATCCGTTTTTTGTTTTCATGTTTTATTGTTTTGGTTATTACATAGTTATCCTATACATTAATGTTTAGTTAATATCTTTATGCTTGTTACTTATGTACTGCGACCTGTGCCCTGAGTTCTGAGTCTTGTGTCCTAAATCTTAAAAGTGATTCCTAAACTGAAATATCTGCCTGGATATAATATTCTTGTATATTGATTCCTGTTGAACTCCTTAAAGCCCTGATTTGTGCCCTTTGAATAGGTTTCCATGTTTACCGTCGTATTGATTGACTGCATATACTCAGCTTTTTCGTTCAGGATATCTTTAATACCACCCTTAATTTCAAATCTCTTTCCGATAGTTTTGCTTATTGTAAGGTCAATAACATTGCGTGGCATTTCATAAATATCCGGTATATCCTCCCACTGGTTCGGTGAAGGACGCCCGACTGCAACAATTCTTTTCCCTATGATATTGTACAGGGCGCTTACCATCAAACCGTTGTTTTCACCCTGGTAATATAGCCCGGCATTGACAATATAAGGTGATTGACCTTCCAGAGGTCTGTTTCGGGATAAGGAACCATAAGGAAATGTAACGTGACTTTTAATAAGTGAGGCATTCAATACAGCGGTGAAATTCCTGAATGCCGGAATAAAATCAAGGGATTTTCTCAATTCGGATTCAATTCCCATACTGCTGGCAGACTCAACATTTTCAAATGAATACTGAGTCGGGTTGTTGCCGAGAATTATCTGTTCAATAGGATTAATAAACTTTTTGTAAAATACACCTATATTGAAAGTTTCACCATGATCTGGATAGAGTTCATATCTCATGTCAAAACTGTGGATATATGCCTGTTTTATGTGAGGAGCCCCATAAATACCTGCATTTTGCTCAAAATCAACATAGTAAAAAGGAGCTATCTCTCTGAACTCAGGTCGGTTGACTGTCATGCCATAAGCTGCCCTTATCAGGCTTTTATCCGAGAAATTGTATGTAATATTTGCCGACGGGAAAAGGTTTATTGTATCCCTGTCGACATTAACCTGGACACTTGAAGCCTGTTTGTAGCTTGAAAGGGTTTGTCTGTTTTTCTCAACCCTTAGCCCGGCATAGATGTTTATCTTATCGCCTGTAGCGATCTTTGCCGAGAGATAACCGGCAATCTGATTATTACCTGCGGTATAGGAGTCGGAAAGCGCGGTTACTTCAGAAAGTTTAATACCTGTTGTAAGATTAATATTTTCATCGGTAAAAATTTGGTCAACAGGAAGATATGTCTGGCCGAAAACTGATTCAAGACTGGCTTTTGCATACCCGAAATTACGGGCGTGAAAACTCCTGTCCTTGTTCTCAATATACAAGCCAACTTTTATTTCTGGTTTAAATCCTCCCATATCAAGCTGCCGGGTGAAATTTATCAATGCCGACATTGTATTCTCACTCAGATTAATCCACATTCTCGACTGTGAAGAAAGGTCGGGCTGATCGGAAAAAAGCAGCATATATTTATTTTCATCCGTTTCATCGCGCAGATATCTGTATCTTTTTGTATCCGGTTCTTTCTTGTTTGAAGAAGCATAACCTAAGATCCATTCAATTCTGGTCTTTCCTTTGTCAAAGGAGTGATCGCCTGCAAGCTGGCCTGTATAAATTGACCTGCTGAGATATCTGAGCTCATCAGATCTGATATATCTTCCATTATTATACCATTCTCTTCCGGTTCTTTGTATAAATCTCGAAGAACCTGCCTGGTTAAAAAGGTTTCGGAATTCAATCCTGGTATCATTTCCAAGTGATACAGAAGTATTGTTCATCACTGCAATCCTGGCCGAATTTGAAAATTGTTGATCTGTAAACTGGTTCAGATATGAAGGTTTGTCCATAGAATAATCATAAATTGAATAATCAGTATTCTGTATCTCTTCAGAAGAATTCGATAAACTGTATGTAACAGCTGTTATATTTCCAATTGTTGTCTTGCCAATCCTGAATTTCCGGTTTATTCCGGCCAGGAATTTCTGATCCGGATAGGCAGTTCCTCTTAGTGGCAGCCAATTGTTATTAAGTTCCCTTCCGATGGCAGTAATCCTTTCCCTGATTACCGGGTTTGTCGCAAGTTCATACTGATTAAGATGAGAGGGCATGTCTGAAGGCAACGCTCTTGACCCGTTGTCAAACCCAAACCAGTCAGTGTTGCTGCTTACGGGCTTATAGAATTCCCTGAAAGTTGTATTTTCGCTGATACCTGTTCCGTATGACAAAAAGAATCCATTTTTTTCAGGAAGATTTTTTGTTGAAATTTTTACAAATCCTCCGGAGAAATCTGCCGGAAGTTCTGCTGCAGGTGATTTAAAGATCATAATATTCTCGATCATAGAACTCGGAATGATGTCGAAAGAGAATGCTTTTACATCAGCCTCAGCGCTTGGTGTGGCGGCATTGTTAAGCCATACATTATTGTAACGTTGTGAAAGACCCCTCACAATCAGGAACCGGTTATCCATTATTGTTATACCGGGAACACGCTTTACAACTTCTGAAGCATCCTTATCAAGGGTCTTTGAAATCTGTTGCCCTGAAATCCCCGTCGAGACAAACTGACTGGCTTTTATATCAGTTATCATCGAGATTTCGGTATTCGTCCTTCTTACTGCAATAACAGTAATATCCCCGAGACTCACTGTATTGGTTTCAAGCTCAACATCAATATTGACAGTTTTATCCTTCTCAACATTTATATTCTGAATAATCTTCGTATTATATGAAACATAGGATACCTTAATATTATAGCTGCCCGGTTTAAGGTTCTTCAAAATAAACTGACCGTTTATATCGGTTGTAGTACCTGTTGTACTGCCGTCAATCTGAACTGTTGTTCCGATAAGAGCCTCTGAATTTGATTTGTCTTTTACCGTTCCTGTTATTGTCCCGGTTTGTCCGGTAAGACCCTCCGAAATTATAAGAAAGACAAGCAAAGTCAGAACACCGGAATTAAATGATTTCTTCATAGATTAATGTTTATGATTTCTGTAAAATATTTCCGGTGCAAATATCTACCGAATTATCCACAGGGGTGGTTACGAACTTTTAAAGGTTTGGTCACAATTATGTTACATAATCAGTTAATTTGTAATAAAATTGTAATACCATTTTAGATTTAATGCAATTACCTTTGACATTGTCAAAAACATTATGATACAACATTGTACTTCAAAGTAAAGACCCGAAAAAATGGACACAAAAGGTAAAAGAATTCTTATTGTTGACGACGAAGAGGATTTGTGTGAAATACTGCAGTATAATCTGGGCAATGCAGGGTATCAGACAGAAGTTGCCCACTCAGCAGAGGAAGCAATTAAAAGGCCTCTTTCAGGTTTTGACCTGATTCTTCTTGATGTAATGATGGGTCCGATGTCGGGTTTTAAATTTGCCGACAAGGTCAGAAAGGAAATGAATATTACAATTCCGATTATTTTCCTGACGGCAAAGGACACCGAAAATGATATCCTTACAGGATTCAGTCTGGGAGCCGATGATTATATTGCAAAACCATTCTCTGTTAATGAATTAACAGCCAGGGTAAAAGCGGTTCTTAAAAGATCCCGGACAGAAAAGGCTAAAGTAATGACAACTATCAGGTTCGGGGATATTGAGATCGATACTATCAGAAAGAGACTAATAATAAATGATGAAAAAATAGAACTTACGAAAAAAGAATTCGAGATCCTAAGGTTACTTATCGAAAACCCGGGCACCGTTTACAGCAGGGAAGAAATTCTTAATACAGTATGGGGTAACGATGTGATTGTTACCGACAGGACCGTCGATGTAAACATAACCCGTCTCCGGACAAAACTTGGAAAATACAGCCAGAATCTTAAGAACAAAACCGGTTACGGGTATTACTATGAAAACTGAACCGCGAAATGGCATCTTCGAGGAATAAGTTCAGAAACAACCTGTTGTTTACATATTCGGCAATTTTCATGATTGTCGCCCTTCTAATTGTAACCTATCTGTATAACAGGGAGAAGCAATATAAAATTTCCTATCTTGATAATGAACTTAATAATATTACGGGTATCGTCGACAGGTACATTAGTATTAATTCCATTTACGGATCACAAAAATACAATCTGGTAGATTCCCTTCAGCATTTGCTTCCTCATTCCAATCTAAGGATTTCAGTTATTGACACTTCCGGTAAGGTCTTGTATGACAGCTTTGTAAAAGATTACGGTTCAATGGGCAACCATAAAAACAGACCTGAGATCATAGAAGCTTCAAAATCAGGATCCGGAACAGCTATAAGAAAATCAGGAACTACCGGACAGGAATTCTACTATTACTCTAAACTCTACGGGGAATATTTTATAAGGGCGGCACTCATATATGATGTAAATATTGCCAACTTTCTGAAAGCTAACCTCCATTTTCTTTTTATTATACTTGGATGTTTCCTGATTATCGGAGCTATACTCCTGATTGTTACAAACAGGTTCGGAGAATCGGTTACCCGTCTCCAGGATTTTACTGCAAGTTTGAAAGATGACAAACCTTTTATTGCAGAGTTCCCAAAAAATGAACTCGGCGAAATTGGATCCGAGATTCTTGGGATCTATAATAATCTGTTGAATGCAAAAAATGAACTGGCTAATGAAAAGGAGAAGCTCTTCAATCATCTTAATGCCCTGAATGAAGGGATTGCACTTTTTTCGGCCGAAATGGAGATAATTTTCCGGAATGATCACTTTATTCAGATGATGAATCTCATTTCAGGAGACCTTAAGATATTCTCATCCAACTTCTTTGAAATTCCGGAATTTGCAGCCGTTAATGATTTCATTGAGAAATACCATGGCCAGGAGGTTAAATCATCAGAACTCCCGAAGATGGAATACCAGGTAACAAAAGACAGCAGGTTTTTCAGGATTCAGTGTGTCATCTTCAACGATAAAAGTTTTGAGGTCATCCTGAATGATATAACCAAAATGGGTAAAAATAAACTTATCAAGCAGCAGATGACTTCAAATATTGCCCATGAACTCAAAACACCTGTATCATCGATCAAAGGTTATATAGAAACACTTCTCAATGACGACAATATAGAACCAAGAAAAAAGAAGTATTTTCTCGAGAAAGCACTTGCTCAGACCGACAGGCTGACCGGACTGATTAACGATATTTCCGTACTCAACAAGATTGAAGAAGCAGCTTCATCCTTCCAGACTGAAAAGGTAAAAATCAGAAAAATAATAAAAGAAGTTCGTGAGAATTTCAGGTCTGCATCTGATGCCAAAAAAATGAAAATCGAGATAAATATTGATGAAGGGGTCACTGTGAAGGGCAATCCATCCCTTATCCTGTCAGTATTTCAAAATCTGTTTGAAAACGCTACCAATTATGCAGGTGAAAATACTACTGTCAGGATTCTGGTTTATAACGAGGACAAAAAGTTTTACCATTTTTCATTTTCAGATGATGGAATAGGTATTCCACGAGAACATTTAAACAGGGTATTCGAGCGTTTTTACAGGATTGACCCTGGCCGGTCGCGAAAAAGCGGAGGTACCGGGCTTGGCCTGGCAATAGTCAAAAATGCGATACTTCTTCACAAGGGAGATATTACTGTAAGGAACAGGGCAGGCGGCGGCACAGAATTTTTGTTTTCTCTTCCCAAATACTGATTAAGCACGATTTAATACTACATCACTTTTATCAGGATCGTCCTTATTGATTCGGTTATCGTCTTGATACAGGTAATGCACTTCATGAATGCTTCAAATATTTTCTTTTTAACTGTTAACTCAGCTGCATTATCGCTTTTGGTAAAGATGTTAAGTATCCCTTCAAAATATACATCCTCTGCATCCTTGTAAAGCTTGATAAGAGTGTTGCACGACCGTAACATCTGATTCTTATGGCTTTCCAGATCTTTAAGACTCTTAAAACATCCTGAAATTTCTGCAGCTGCTTCTCCAATAATATCAGACATTTCGACATATGATTCAAATATCTCTGTATGGCTGTTAACATTTACAATCCTGCCGATTTCATCTATTGAATCCAGAAGATCGTCGGTTTTGTTAATCAGATTATTTATATCCTCCCTGTCAAAAGGCAGAATGATAAGATTGTTCAGAATTGAATAAGTTGATTCCTTGATAATTTCGCCTGTCTTTTCAGCAATTTTAATGTTTGCTGCAATAAGGGACTGTTTCTCCGGATCCTTTGTCTGCATAAGCAATATTAGCTGACTGGCGGAATCAACAATATTATAATACTACCCAATTTTAGGACCACTGGTTAAGGTGGAAATTTTAACTTTAAACCAGTGATTATGAAAGCAAAAAGACAACACCATTCGTCAGCCTTCAAGGCCAAGGTTGCGATAGAGGC
>Ga0172375_10003255_pt1 | contig 24777 bp, 21 predicted proteins | sample LakKiv1m_FD_114537 | JGI IMG/M metagenome (GOLD analysis project Ga0172375, IMG submission 114537) | Freshwater microbial communities from Kabuno Bay, South-Kivu, Congo - kab_092012_11.1m | ecosystem: Environmental > Aquatic > Freshwater > Lake | place: Democratic Republic of the Congo...
ATCAGCTACCACGATGGATAATCCAAGCATAAGTTTTTATGATAACTCAAGTAACACAAATTTATGGCAATGGAACTTTGGCGATCCTTCATCACCAATGGGCAATGCAAGTACAGAGCATTCACCGATACATATTTACAGCAACGAAGGCACTTATACAATATGGTTGACAGTAGAAAGTTCAGCAGGATGTAAGGATTCCACATCGCGGGAGGTAATCATCAAAGATGACTACACTTTTTTTACACCCGATGCGTTTACGCCAGACGGAGATGGACTTAACGATTATTTTACGCCGACCGGAGTCAATATAGACATCAATAATTTTGAAATGTATATTTACGATAGATGGGGCGAAGAGGTCTATAGAACCAAAGATATGAGCAAGCCATGGAACGGAAAGAAGAAAAATATAGGGACAGAGTGCCCGCCAGCCGTATATGTATGGATGTGTAAGCTAAATGATAACAAAGGTAAAGAACACATCCTCTATGGAAAAATCACACTTGTAAAGTAATTAAAATTTTATAGCAAAAGATATTTTACTCCTTTTCCAATATATTAATTTAATTTTAATATTAAATTTTAATTAATTTTACAAAGTATTTTATGTGTGTTTATATGTATAGATTCTTTCAAAGAGCACTAATGCTAATTCTGTTTATCATTTGGAATGCAAGTATTTTCGCTCAAAAAATTACAAATGTTCGCTCTGTGCAAGACGGGAATAATATCAATATTTTTTACTCAATAACTAAAGCCAAAATGGATCAAACATTTGATATTAGTGTTTTTTATTCTACTGATGGTGGCAAAACAAATAGCAAGGAGCTTAAAAGTGTAACAGGAGACGTGGGAAAAAACATTAGCTCCGGAGAAAATAAAAAAATAGTTTGGAACGTATTTCAGGATGTGTCTGAACTCAAAGGAGAAATTGTTTTTAATGTAATAGCAAAGCCCACATTTTTCGGAGCAAATGATAGTAGTAAAAATAATTATCGTAGTAGAATTTTCTTTTCTACATCAAATTCTTTATATACTAAAACGGGATTTATGCTTGGTGTTTTAAATTTTAACAAAAATAAATACGGATTTTATACTTCAATTCGAACAAATTTTGAAAAAATGGGAAAACCATCCGGACTCACAGCGAATAACCGTTATATTACAAATTATGATAGACAAGATCAGTATTATTTATTTGTTGACACCGCAGCAAAACATCCTAATTTTTCGTTTTGCTTAGGAGGCAATTATCAAGTTGCACCTAATCTTTATGCTTTTTCTGGACTGGGTTATGGTGTCAGTTCTTTATTTTGGATGATAGAAGATCGAAAATTATTGAATGGAGAATTTCAGGGAAATCGTTGGGTTAAAAATACTACGTGGAGTAAAAAGGGTTTTGTTTGGGAAGGTGGATTAATGTTTAGATATAAATGGTTCATTGCAAGCGGAGGATTTTCTACGCTTTCTTTTTCAAGAACCTATGTTTTTTTAGGTCTTGGTGTTGCTTTATAATAATTATTTATGATAAAAAAAATAAAAAAATCAGCTTTTATTGGCTTACTATTGTTAATTAGTGCTTGTGGAAAAAAAGAACCACCCATACCGTTACATTCCATTCATCCTTGTCCTGGAATTGACTCAATTATTGTAGATGGAACGACTACCTATCACACTGTTCAAATTGGAACTCAGTGTTGGTTACGAGAAAATTTAAATAGAGGCACAATGGATACTAGTTATTTAACTTTTGTTTATCATTCGGATATTATTACCGGAGGACAAGGCATAAAAAAATATTGCTATGACAATAACGATAATTGGTGTTTTACCCTTGGTGGTCTTTATGATTGGAACGAAATGATGCAATACAATTTAACCAGCACTAAAGGCATTTGTCCCGATGGCTTTAGACTTCCTGACACTTCAGATATTAGTAAATTAGTAAATCAATTTGGTGGATATTCTTTGGCAGGAAAACAATTACTGGTTGGCGGTTCAAAAGTTTCGGGCTTTGATGTTTTACTTGCGGGAGAAAGGTCATATGAAGGAGGATTTCAATATATCAATGAAGGTAGTAATTTTTGGCTTACTGATATAGCGTGCGACTCATCTGCATTTTGTTTTTATATCTCACCTGGTTCCTTTGGGGATACCGTTTTTATTTCTCAAGAATACAAGGTTACAGGGCACAGTGTTCGCTGCATTAAAGAGTAGTTTTAATTGATTTGTTTTATGAAAAATAATTTTAAAATTATTTATTTCTTTATTGCAATAATTATTTTTGTTACATCTTGTGTGAAAAAAGAACCACCTATTCCTCTTGGCTCAATTCATCCATGTCCAGGAATTGACACTATTGTGTATGAAGGAAAGGTATACCATTCGATACAAATCGGAAGTCAATGCTGGTTGAGAGAAAGCTTGGATTGTGGAAATTTGGCAATAAGTGATTGCACCGGAATTAATCACTCCGATTCTCATAATGATATTTATATTGAGAAGTATTGTTACAATAACAACGCAGATTCCTGCATTAAGTATGGTGGTTTTTATGATTGGAACGAAATGATGAACTACACTATCGGTGAAAAGATTCAGGGTATTTGTCCTTCGGGTTGGCACATTCCCTCTTATGGAGAAATGGATTCTTTGATTAATATTCTAGGAGGATATGGGCTTGCCGGTAAGCAGATAAAAAAAACAGGAACCATTGGATTTGATTTGTTGTTAGGTGGTGATAGAGTTTATATGGGGAATTTTGATTATATGGGAATTTTTGGAAATATATGGACATCAACATCCATAGACGATTCAAGTGCTTATTGTTTTTACGTTGCTGGAGATACTACCAGTGCTGATCTTGATATACAAGGGAAAACGAATGGACATCATGTTCGTTGTAAAAAAGATTAAAGTTTTTTACACATATTAAATCGAACATGATTGACAAAACACCAACCGAAGATGAAAATATTTTCCATGTGAGATACCATGTGGCATCTAAAAAACAAATTATTTACGCATGAAATTTTATCTTTCAATAATTTTCTTTTCTTTTCTTTTCTTTTCCTGCAATTATAAATCATCAGAAAAGGCAATTAAACAAGAATATTTAATTTCGATAACATTTTCAAATTTTCCTAACAAAACAGTTTACTTAACAGATTTTTATGGAGATAAAAATAATATTATTGATTCTGCAAGGACTGACAATAAAGGAAACTTAACATTTGTTTTTAATATAAAAAAAAGACACAAAGGAATGTATCGTTTATTAATATACGATAAAATTTATTTTGATTTTTTGTTTGACAATGAAGATGTTTCATTTTCTACTACATTTCCTTTCTTAGCTGATAGCACAAAGGTAATCTTGTCGGAAGAAAACGAAGTTTTTTTTGATTTTGAAAAAACAGAAAAAGAGTATAATCAAAAAGTAGAGCTGTTATTGCCACTTATTTATTATTATCCTAAATCAGATCCATTTTATTCCATTCTAGAAAAAAAAATCGTTTTACTTCAAAAAGAAAGAGCAAATAAAATACAAGAAATTATAACAAACTTTCCAAATACTTTGCTTTCTCGAATAGTAAAAGCTCAAAAAAGACCTATTATTGATACCAAAACAGATGAGCAAATTCAAAAAAGACAATTTAGAATACATTTCCTAGATCAGTTCGACTTTTCCGACACTATTTTACTTCACACCAATGTTTTTACAAACAAAGCCATAAAGTATCTAACGCTCTATACCAATAAGCAAAGTAATCGTGAGCAGCAGCAACAAGATTTTATTACAGCTATTGATACTCTTCTAAAAAAAGCATCTATCAACCAAAAAGTCTACGAACAGATCTTGGATTATTTGATGCGTGGTTTTGAAGAAGTTCATTTTGAAAAAGTTTTACAACATATTTCAACCAATTATTCAATTGAAACTTCATGCGAAAACAAAGCCCGAAAAACGACTCTTCAAAAACGCTTAGAAAACTATAACAATCTTATAACTGGTCGTCTTGCCCCAGAAATTATCATGAAAGATTTAAATGGGAAAAGCCTTATCCTTTCAAAAACTTCAAGCGATTATTCTCTGATTATTTTTTGGGCAAGCTGGTGTCCTTATTGCAAAGAATTGATGCCTGAAATTAATAAAATACAGCAACAAAAAAAGAACAAAACATTGCAATTAATTGCAATTTCTATTGACACAAACCTTGTAGCATGGAAAAATGCGATAGAAAAAGAAAAACTATTAGGGGCGCAATGTTGTGATGGCAAAGGCTGGGCATCAAAGCCAGTTGACGATTACGCAATATATGCCACACCAACCATGTATTTATTAAACCGGAAAAACATTATAATTTCAAAACCTATCTCAGCTAATGAATTATGGGTAGTCCTCCGTAAGGAAAAAATAATTAATTAAGTGATTTTCCGATTGATAAAAAAAAAGAAAAGGAATATCTTTGTAACTAAATTTACTTTTATTGATTTAAACATATAAAATAAGTCATCTTTTAATTTATGAAACACATCTTTTTTTTATTATTAGTATTATTTTTTATTGAAAGTAGTGCTCAAAAAATTGAAGGTAAAAGCAAATCAACAACGTTTAATTTATCTAATAGCTCTTCTTCAAATACTCGTTTAGTACCTCCAGTGCTGTCATTAGTTCCAAACACATTGACATTTACTGATGATGATGGAAATAAAAGTATTGACGCAGGAGAAAAAGCTATTATTAAATTTTCATTACAAAATACAGGCAAAGGTGATGCAACAAATCTTGTTGCAAAAGTAAGCACTACAAGTAAAATAAATGGTCTGTCTTTTACAGAAAGTACTAATCTCGGTAACTTAGCTGCCGGAAAAACGCAATGGATTGAAATACCCATTTCGGCATCAAACTCACTTTCAACCGGGACAACCTCCTTTAACATTAAAATTGATGAAGCAAATGGATTTGGAGCAGACCCAATTGTAATTGAAATAAACACAAAAGAAAAGGCTTTTCCAATGGTTAAGGTTGCTGACCATACAGTAACCTGCGAAAACAGCAGTACAATTGTTAAAAAGAAACCTTTTGAAATGCAGGTTCTTGTTCAGAACATTGGGCAGGGAAAGGCAGAAGAGGTTAAGTTGGGCATGACTATACCTGCAAACGTAATATGTTTATCGGCAAATGAAAATGTTGACTTAGGAATATTAAAATCTGGAGATAAACAAATTATTACATACTCTCTTATTGTAAATGAATTGTATAATAACTCTACGATTCCAGTTAAATTTAGCTTAACAGAAAGCCTTGGAAAATATGCCGAAAACAAAAGTGTTGAAATAAATCTTAACCAAGCCGTGTCTCCAAACAAAATAATTGTTCAGAGCGATAAAAAAAATGATGTCGTAACAACAATACAGATAGCAACACTTACTGCTGATGTTGATAAAAATATTCCTGAAACAAACCTTCATAATGTGAATGCGTTTGCACTTATAATTGGAAATGAAGATTATAGTTCGCATCAGCAAGGATTAAATACTGAATCAAATGTTGATTTTGCAAAAAATGATGCCAAAGTTTTTGGCGATTATTGTTCAAAAACATTAGGTGTTCCAACTGAGCATATCACGTATTTACCAGATGCAACAGCCGGATCCATGAACCAGGCAATAGATAAATTAAATAAATTAGCAAAGGCCTATTCTGGTAAAGCAGAACTTATTTTTTATTATTCGGGCCACGGTTTACCGGATGAAACAACTAAAGACTCATATCTTATCCCCGTTGATGTTAATGGAAATGATTTAAAAAACGCCATTAAATTATCTGACGTTTATCAAAAGTTAACAGAGTTTCCGTCTAATAAAGTTACTGTTTTCATTGATGCCTGCTTCTCTGGAGGAGGCCGTAATAAAAGTTTATTAGCCAGTCGCGCTATTAAAATAAATCCTAAAAAGGAAACATTAAACGGAAATATTGTAAGTTTCAGTGCCTGTTCAGGGGATCAGGTTTCTTTACCCAACAAGGACAAACAACACGGCATGTTTACTTATTATTTATTAAAAAAATTACAAGATACAAAAGGCGAAGTATCTTACAAGGATCTTTCCGATTATCTTAAAGCGCAGGTATCTCAGCAATCAATATTGATTAATAATAAGGAACAAACCCCCTCAACAAATTCGGGACAGTCCTTGGGCTCGGCTTGGGAAACTTGGAAAATAAGATAATGTTATTTTAACATTATTTGTTACCGATAAAATCTATATTTGTTCTGTAAATAGCAGAACGATTGTCAACTTTTTCAAATAAAGGAAAATCAACTGACGAATTATTACGTCGTTTAGGAATGCTGGCCGCCATTAGTTGTGGCGTTAGCTCTATGATTGGTTCGGGTATTTTTAAAAAACCAGCAGTAATGGCTGTAACACTTGGTTCTCCCGAACTTCTGATTGCAGTTTGGGTTGTAACTGGAATTATAACTCTTTTTGGAATTATGACAATTGCAGAAATAGCAGGTATGTTCAATGAGGCAGGAGGACAGTATGTTTATTTCAATAAAGGATATAATAAATTTGTTGGTTATTTGTACGGTTGGGCTGCTTTTGCTGTAATACAAACAGGATCTATTGCTTCCATTGCCTATGTTTTTTCCGATTCTTTCGGCCATTTTTTTCCATTCCTACGATTTAGTGAATCAACAGAATCAATAGCTTTGAACATCCCCCTAATAGGCCAGATTACTCCATTTAAATTTATTGGTCTTAAGTTTTGTACAATAGCAGTCATTGTGTTTTTAAGCCTTGTTAATTATTTTGGCATTAAGCATGGTGGCAGAATTCAAGTGATTTTTGCAAGCATTAAAATTGTTGTAATCAGTGGAATTATTTTCTGCTCATTTTTTTTGGGGAACGGTTCTGTTGCAAATTTTACTGCAGATGGATTAATATCATCATCGCAAACACCGATATTTCTTGCTTTCATTGTGGCTATGTCAGGAGCGTTCTGGGCTTATGATGGCTGGATAAACGTAACTTTTATAGCCGGTGAAATAAAAGACCCACAAAAAGTGCTGCCTCGTTCAATGCTGATATCAATACTTACAGTTATTTCTGTATATGTTTTAATTAACCTGGCTTATCTTTATCTGATTCCCGTTGACCAGATGTCCGCAAACTATCAACTATCGCAACAAAGCGGAGGAACCTACCTTGTAGCTACCGATGCAATAGGTACAATTTGGGGTGCCTGGGGAGGAAAAATTATTGCTGCAGCAATTATGTTATCTGCTTTTGGTGCGCTGAATGGTTCAATTATGATGTCTTCGCGGATATATTATGCCATGGCAAAAGAAGGATTGTTTTTTAATAAAATTGCTACTATTCATTCAAAACATCACACACCCGCAAATTCGCTTTTAATTCAAGCACTGTGGGCAGCTTTATTAGTATTTAGCGGAACTTTTGATCAGCTGACCGATATGTTAATATGGGTAGGATGGATTTTTTATACACTAGCAGCCTTCGGCGTTTTTATGCTTCGGCGCAAAATGCCTGATGCGCATCGCCCTTACAGGGTTTGGGGTTATCCCGTTATACCCGCTCTTTTTATATTATTTTCTACAACTTTTGTTGTTTTTATATTGTATTCCGATATTCTGGCTTTTTACGAAGGTCGTACACCACTTATCAATTCATTGATGGGACTCATTTTTGTCCTTATTGGAATTCCGGGCTACCTCTATTGGAATAATAAAAACAAAAAGAACTAAATGAATAAAATTGAGTAATTTTGAATCCAATAAAAAATAAAAAACATGTCAGAAAAATTATCACAAACAATAAAACCCGGAGTGGTTTCAGGAAAAGAACTTCAACAAATATTCAGCTACGCAAAAGAAAATAAATTTGCTTTGCCCTCCATTAATGTAGTAGGAACAAATTCGGTCAACGCAGTTATGGAGGCAGCAAAAAACGTGAACTCACCTATTATGATTCAGTTTTCGAACGGAGGTGCCATTTTTTTTGCAGGGAAAAACCTTCCGAACGAAAATCAAAAAGCTGCTATATTGGGCGCAGTTGCTGGGGCAGAGTATGTGCATAAAATTGCTCCACTATATGGAATCCCTGTAATTCTTCACACCGACCATGCGGCAAAAAAATTATTACCTTGGATAGATGGCCTGTTGACCGAAGGCGAAAGGTATTTCGAAAAAAACGGGAAACCTTTATTTAGTTCGCACATGCTTGATTTATCTGAAGAACCGTTATCTGAAAATATTGAAATTTGTGCATCGTATCTTAAAAGAATGAGTAAAATAAATATGACTTTAGAAATTGAATTGGGTGTTACAGGTGGCGAAGAAGATGGTGTTGATAATACAAACATTGAAAACGCTCGTTTGTATACACAGCCCGAAGATGTTGCTAAGGCATATGCCGTGTTAAGCGATATCAGTCAAAATTTTACAATCGCAGCTTCATTTGGAAATGTGCACGGTGTCTATAAACCTGGGAATGTAAAATTAGAACCTAAAATTTTATTGAATTCACAACAATATATTAAAAAACAATTTAATACAGTTGACAACCCTGTTAACTTTGTGTTTCATGGAGGTTCGGGCTCATCGCAAAACGAAATACTTGAAGCGATTTCCTATGGTGTTATTAAAATGAATATTGATACTGATACTCAGTGGGCTTTTTGGGACGGAGTAATGAATTTCTATAAAAAAAATCAAGGATACTTGCAGGGTCAAATAGGAAATCCAGATGGTGAAGATAAACCGAATAAAAAATATTATGACCCACGCGCTTGGCTCAGAGAAGGAGAAAAATCACTTATTGAAAGAGTTAAATTAGCTTTCAAAGATCTAAATGCTGAAAACAGGTATTAGTCCTCTTCACCAAAATCTTGATTTACCGGTGGTGTTTGAATTTCATCAACTACAATAAAAGCGTTAGGGAAATCCTCAATGATATTGTGTAAAAACCGATGAGCGTCAATTCTGTTTCTGAAATCCCCAACTCGTATTTTGTAATTAGGTTCCTGAAATAAAAGATAGGCCTCGGTATCAGAGAATTTTTTTGTAAATTCAGATTTAACTGAAAGTGCTTTTCCTTTAGAGTTATTACCAGAATCAAAAAATATTTGAATCCGAAATCCGTGATAACCTTTTAAATTTTGGTAAAAAGAAACATGTTTGTTTATTAAAACATCAACGCGTTGATCTTTGATAATTTCAATTTTTCCAGGTAAAACTTTTGTGTTCTGTGCGTTAACAAAAAGTAATGAACAGAAAAAAATGCAGAAAACGAGGAGGTAACACTTCATTACAGTCCCGCATTAATACCATAAATTTCTTTAGGGTGAATACTCAATATAGGAACACCTGAATGATTCACCAATTGCTGAGCATAAGGCCCAAGCCAGATTTTTGACGAAGACAAACCCTGATCTGTCATACTTGCAATTAGCTGAGCATTAATTTCGGTAGCATATTCAATAATTCCTTCAGCAACATTATCCACCGTTTGTTTTACTATATTATATTTAATGCCAGATTTTTCTAAAAAGGCTGCTGCTTGTTCAGCGTATCTATCAACCTCTTTGTGAACCTCTTTTATTTTTGTTGTTGTAAGTGCTAGTATATAAACTTCAGCATTAAGTGTTTTGGCAAGGCTTTCCACAAAAGGAACCTTTTGTCGCGTGTCTCGTGTGTCATCAATAGGCATTACAATTTTGGTTATTTTATCTGTTCCGCAAAAACCATTACGAATAGTAATAACCGGACAAAAGGCAGAAGAAACAATTCGATAGGCATTACTTCCAATCCAAAACTCTTCAAATCCTGACACGCCATGTGTTCCAGCTACTATCATATACGCATCACTGTATTTTGCTTGGTTTACAACTTCTTTGTATACTTTTCCTGTTCTAACCTTAAATGTAATAGTACCTTTTTTTAATAACTTTTGATGTTTTTCAACCAACTTATTCAAACGTAAATTTATTTCTTTTAATTCATCCTTTTCAGCATTTTTATAAATGGATTCTACAGAACCGTGCTTATAAACATGAACCATTAGAATGTTAGACTCAAGTTGATTTGCAATATTTATTGCAAAACGCAAAGCGTGAATAGAGCCTCTTGAAAAATCTATAGCAACTACAATCTCTTTCATAAAATGTTATTTTAAATTAATATTCTTATACGGCAAAAATAAGAATAAGTTTGTGTATTTTTTGCTTAAATGCTTGATTTAATAGAAAAAATAATCAATATAAGGATTTATTGATTCAATAAAATTCAAATTAGTACTTTTGTTATTTAAAACGAATAATGAATCCAAACCTTAATCCTGATTCCGAAAACCTTTCTTCCATTGAAAAGGAGATTGAAAACGTATTGCGACCCGATAGCTTTCAAGGATTTGTGGGGCAGGACAAAGTGGTTGAAAACCTTAAAATATTTGTCTTAGCAGCAAAGCAAAGAGGGGAGTCTTTGGATCATATACTTTTGCATGGTCCTCCAGGATTAGGCAAAACAACCCTATCTCATATTATTGCCAAAGAATTAGGTGTCGGTATTATTATCACCTCTGGTCCTGTGCTTGATAAACCAGGCGATTTAGCTGGATTGCTCACAAACCTTCAACCCAACGATGTGCTTTTTATTGACGAAATTCATCGACTTAGTGCGGTAGTTGAGGAATATCTGTATTCGGCAATGGAAGATTACCGTATCGATATTATGATTGAAACAGGCCCAAATGCCCGCAGTGTGCAGATTTCATTAAATCCATTTACGCTTATCGGCGCAACAACTCGTTCGGGATTGCTTACCTCTCCGCTTCGTTCACGCTTTGGAATCAATGCACGCTTATCTTATTATAATTCTGCTTTGCTCGAAAAAATAATTATCCGTTCAGCAAAAATATTAAACGTAGAAATAGAAAAAGAAGCATCGCATGAAATATCACGACGTAGTCGCGGAACCCCTCGTATTGCTAATCTGCTACTGCGTAGAGTACGAGATTTTGCCCAAATAAAAGGCACCGGAGTAATTGATATTAAAATTGCAAAGTATGCGCTCGAGGCGATGAATGTTGATATGTACGGCTTAGACGAAATGGATAATAAAATATTGACAACTATTATTGATAAATTTAAAGGTGGCCCCGTGGGATTAACAACCATTTCGACAGCAGTTGGTGAAGATGCTGGAACTATTGAAGAAGTGTACGAGCCGTTTTTGATACAGGAAGGATTTTTGGTGCGTACCCCTCGAGGGCGCGAAGTTACTGAGTTTGCATATAAGCACTTGGGAAAGATTCCTCCTGCCAGGCAAAATAGTCTATTCTAAATTGTGATGGAAACATCGCTTACACAAAAGATTTTCGAAAAAGCAAAACAACTCGGTTTTGATGCGTGTGGTATTTCTGCAATTAGCACAAGTGATTTGGAAATCGAAAAATCACGAATAAAAAAATGGATAAGCAAGGGAAACGACGGCAGCATGAAGTACTTATCGGACAACATCGAAAAAAGAACCAATCCTGCGCTTTTGCTCAAAAATGCAAAATCAATCATTTCGTTGTTGATTAATTACTACCCTCATGAAAAACAAAATTCGAAAAGTTATTACCACATTTCAAAATACGCCTACGGCAAGGATTATCACGTTGTAATAAAAAACAAAACGAATCAACTTGTTGACTTCATTAGACAAAACATGAATTCAGGTAATTTTGTTTCTTACGTTGATGCTGGTGCCGTGTTGGAAAAATACTGGGCGGCCAAATCGGGCTTGGGATTCGTTGGAAAGAACTCACTATTGATAAATAAACACTATGGTTCTTTTTGTTTTATTTCCGAAATACTTACAGATGTTGAATTGGACTATACTCCCAGCGTATCTGATAATCCTTGCGCAAACTGTAATCAGTGCATCAAAGCATGCCCCATGGGAGCTATTGAAAATCCATACTCAATCAACGCAACAAAATGTATTGCCTATTTAACCATCGAAGCAAAAGAATTGATTGTTGCAAAAACGTATAGATGGATTTATGGTTGTGATGTTTGCCAGAATGTTTGCCCGTGGAATAAAAAACCAATACCCTCTAAAGAGTCCGCCTTTAAAGGAAATGCAGAACTACTTGCGATGGAAAAAAACGATTGGGAAAAACTTGATAACGAAAAATTTAATCAATTATTTTCAGAGTCTGCGATTAAGCGTATAGGATTTGAAAAGTTAAAGCAGAACCTTAAACAAGGATAAAAAAATTAGTAATCAAAACGCGGGTTTACTACGTTATTATAGATAGAACCAAAGGTATAAGTAATCCCAATATCAAAATTATAGGAATATTGTGTGGCTAGTTGGTGTTGTTGCAGGAGCACTTCCTGAAGGGTGGAACCGCCTTTAGCTAATGCAATTTGATCATGTATTATCGAAAGATAAACAGAACCCGAAAGAGACAATCCTTTAAAAATACGCACATTTAAATAGTTGTTTAGATTGAAGCGGTTTAAGCTAAAATCTTTTAAATAATTTCCATAATCAAGCGATGCGCTTAAGGATCCCCACTTTGTAATAAAATTCATGCCCAACCCAATTGAATGAGTCAACAGGGTTTCGTTCATTTTGTTGTAAATAGTGGTATCAAAGTATTGATTGATTTCGGTGCCTATTTTATAGCGAAAAGTAATGAGTTTGCTTGATGATTTATCGTAGGGAAAAATATCGTATTCTATACCCGATGAAAAATTATTACTAAATGCCATGTTGTCGTATGTGCTGTTGCTGGCATCATAAAAACAGCCGACAGACCAATGCTTGCTAAGTGATTTTATGGTATTTTGACTAAAGTAATAGGAGCGTCTGTAAGTGCGAATAATAGTAGTATCATCTAAAACATATTTTGCTTCATGATAGGAACTATTAGCTTTGAATTTTATTTTCCATACGGGTGTTACTTTGCCAGCTGAAGCAGAAGACCATAAATAAAGAGAAGTATAAGCTTTTTCTCCACTTCCATAGGCCGAAAGGTTTAGGTTAAACACCCAGCTTTTCCATTTGTCCTGGACGTTTTCGTTACCTGATACGGGCAGATTTGATTTTATTTCGATGAATTTATTTGATGGGGTTTTCATGATATAGCGCATGAGCCCCATTTTTATGACTCTTACAATTTCGCTGCGGTTTTCGTCCTTTGTGTTATTAACGCTAGTGGCTTGTTTGATGGTGTCGTTCATTCCGAGGAATTCGTTTTTACCGATGAAAACAAAATTAAATTCTGTGCCTCCCGAACCTGTTGTGGTTTCGACAATAATTACCTGCACCTGCGATTCTTTTGGGTCGCGGACATAGTTTACGTAATTAATTTCTTTGCGTATATAAGAATAGTCGCAATAATAGCAGCTTCCGATATCCATAAAAACCCTAAGTGCATTTGAAAGAACGCTGTCCTTTATTAATGAATCGGGTTTGCTTGTCTGAGCTTTTAGATCAGGACAAAAAAACATCAAGCGAAGTAAACAAACGAACAAAATTTTTTTAAGCATGGGGAAGAAAAATAAATGAGGAGCAATACTATTAAATAAGGGAGCGAAGATAAATAATGTTTGGAATATAAGTATTAATGGCTTTTGATTATTCTATAGATTTTTTTACACCAGAGCGAATGTGTTAATCACTGAAAAGAGCGTTAAAGGCATTTACATGAGCGTTAAAGGGGCTTACACAGGCGCGATTGACATTTAACGAGCGATATCGGTATTTACTATTACATGAAGGAGATCTACAACAGCTTTATTTATAGCTTATTGAAAAAAATCTTCTCCTTTTAACCTTTATTATGAAAAATAAGTAAAAATACAGTAGGAATTTAAAAATTTTCGACTAATTTTGTCGAAACTAAACAATAAAAATAGTGTTTTTACATGACGAATACGAGTCTAGTCTTATAAAAAAATCGTTTTATAAACATTTAACAACTTATATTCAGACAGTTAAATACTTTAATAAATTTTAGTCGAAAATCACAGATTAAATAACTAAATAAATTAAAAAATGGCAAAATTAAAAATCTTAGTAGTAGAAGACGAAAGTATAGTTGCAAAAGACATACAAAATAGTCTTAAAAAAATGGGTTATGTAATAACCGCAGTAGTTTCATCAGGCGAAAAAGCTATAGCAGAAATCGAGCAACTTCGTCCCGACCTTGTGTTGATGGACATTATGCTTAAAGGCGAAATGAATGGCATCGAAGCCACTAACATCATCCGCGAACGTTTCGACATTCCGGTAATCTTCCTCACGGCTTATGCTGATGACACTACGCTTACCAAAGCAAAAATTTCGGAACCTTATGGTTACATTATTAAACCATTCAAGGAAAAAGAATTACAAACAACCATCGAAATGGCTGTTTACAAGCACGAGCGCGATTCCCTTGTTAAACGTGAGCGCGATTTGTACCATTCAATTGTTGAGAACAAAGAATCGAAAGACAGCATTTTTGTAAGAGCTGATTATCGTTTGAACAAAATTAAATTTGAAGATATCTTCTTTGTTGAAGCATTAAAAGATTATGTTGTTATCAATACTTCCGACAATATTTACACTACACATACTACCATGAAAGAAATGATTCGCATACTCCCTCCAAAAGAATTTGTGAGAGTTCATCGTTCGTTCATCGTTCGCCTGGATAAAATTTTCTCAATAAAATATCCGGATTTGGTAATCGAAGGTAAAATGAAAGTGATTCCAATCGGAGGATTGTATCGTAAAGAATTATTCAGCAGATTAAATTTGATTTAGAGTTAATCAAAGTTAAATTCAAAAGGAGCATAGAAATTTGCTCCTTTTTTTATTTAAAATTTATACAGTAACAAATGCAAAATCCAATTGCTTCTTAATTAAATCAGCCCTTTTAACAGTTATCGTAACCTTGTCGCCTAGTTTATAAATCGTTGAATTCATCTGACCGATTACACAATAATTTTCTTCATCCAGATAATAAAAATCATCTTTCAAGTCGCGTAGTGAAATCATTCCTTCGCATTTATTTTCGATTATTTCAACATAAATACCCCATTTGCTTACCCCCGAAATTAATCCTTCAAATGTTTGTCCGACCTTATCTTGTAGGAATTCCACTTGTTTGTATTTTACAGAAGCACGTTCAGCATCCGCTGCTTTTTTTTCCATTTCGGATGAATGCTTGCATTTATCTTCGTACACAGCAGCATCAGCCGATGGCTTTCCGTTTAGGTAAATTTCGAGTAATCGATGAACCATCAAATCGGGATAACGACGGATAGGTGAAGTAAAATGCGAATAGAAATCAAAAGCCAATCCATAATGCCCTATGTTGACTGTTGTGTAATACGCCTTAGCCATGGTGCGCACAGCAAGTGTTGAAACCATATTCTGTTCACCTTTTCCATTGATATCAACCAATAATTTTTCAAACGATTTTGCAATTTCTTTTTTAGAATTTACATTCATTTTATAACCCAATTTATTTACAAATGTTGAAAAAGTGCTTAACTTTTCAGGATTGGGTTCATCGTGCACACGATAGACAAAAGTTTTAATATGACCGGGGTTTGTTTTCTTGCCAATGAACTCTGCCACTTTGCGATTAGCAAGCAACATAAAATCTTCAACTAATTTATTTGAATCCAGGTATTGTTTAACATAAACACTGAGCGGCTTTCCGTTATTATCTAAATTAAATTTTATTTCGTTTGTTTCAAATGCAAAAGAGCCGTTTTTCATACGTTGAGTTCTGAGCACAGACGCTAAGTTGTGTAAGGTTAAAACTTCTTCAGCATAATCACCTTCGGACGTTTCGATTATTTTTTGAACTTCATCATAATCAAATCTTCTGTTCGAATTAATAATTGTTTTTCCAATCCACTGACTTTTTATTGCAGCGTTCTCGTCCATTTCGAAAATTACCGAGAAGCAAAGCTTGTCTTCATTTGGTTTCAATGAGCAAACGTTATTCGAAAGATGTTCAGGCAACATAGGAATAACGCGATCAACAAGGTAAACGGAGGTTCCGCGGGAATATGCTTCTTCGTCAATGCTGTTACCTTGTTTTACATAATAGGACACGTCGGCAATATGCACACCAACTTCCCAATTATTATTGGTAAGTTTTTTTACCGACAAAGCATCATCAAAATCCTTGGCATCAATGGGGTCAATAGTAAAAGTTGTTACGTTTCGTAAATCTTTTCGGTTTGTTATTTCTTTTGCAGGTATAGTAAAATTAATTTTTTCCGCTTCTTTTATCACATTATCAGGGAATAATAATGGAAAATCAAATTCAGCTAAAATGGAATTCATTTCAACATCATTATCTCCTGGATTACCAAGAACCTCTATTACCTTCCCAATAGGGTTTTTTGCTTTAGCCGGCCACTCTGTAAGTTCCACCAAGACCTTTTGTCCGTCTTTGGCTTTGTTCAATTTATCAATCGGAATAAAAATATCGAATGGCATAGATGCTTGATCAGAAACCATAAAAGCAAAATTCTTTGATATCTGAACAATACCAACGAATTTATTTTTTGCTCTGGTCAGGATTTCAATTATTTGTCCTTCGGGCTGTCGGTCTTTACGTTTGGGAAAAAGAAAAGCTTTAACAACATCTCCATTGAGCGCTCGATTGGTGTTGCTGGGCGAAACCGAAATATCTTCTTCAAAGTCATCGCAAATAATAAATGCTTTTCCGGATGATTTCATTTCGACCTTACCCACAACATAAGATCCTTTTAGTGATTTAGCTGATGGTTGATTTATTTTGTATTTACCCTTTTGTAAATCAAGAATTATTCGTTGTTTATGAAGACTGATCAAAATTTTATTTATTTGTTGACGGCCTATTTTATCTTCAACACCGAGCATTCCAGCGACTTGTTTATAATTAAATGATTTGTGCGCATGCTTGCTGAGTAGCTTGACTATTTTATTAATCAAATCTTTATAAAGGCTTTCTTCGTTACTTACTTTCTTCATTCTATTAAAATATTATTTTGTAAAAGTACATATTAAATTATGCCTTTTGTTTTGGATGGATAAAACGATTTTGAGATAGAGTTAAAAGCAAAAATAATCGCTATCTTACTAGCGTGACAGTACCAATGTATTCCTTTGAATCGGTTTTGTTTTCAGATGCAAGAATGTGATAAACGTATATTCCTGTGTTTGCTTTTTTGCTTGCTCCTTTGTTTTCTATGGTTCCGTCCCAAGGTTTACTTATGTCTTTGGTATGATAGATTTGTTTTCCCCAACGATCAAAAATTCGCATTTCGAAATTGCTCAAATCAACGCTCACGCCTGTTGGTGCGAATACATCATTTACACCATCACCATTTGGAGTAAAAGCGTTAGGAATATAAAATGTGTAAATATCTTTAATGGTAACAAATCGAATAGCTGTATCAATACAATCATTAAGACTTGCAGCCGTTAAAGTCACCGTAAATATTCCCAATTGTTGGTAGTTGTGAGTAACAAAGTCGCCCGTACCTGTTCCTCCGTCACCAAAATTCCACGACCAAGAGGAAGCTCCAAGAGAATTATCCGAGAAGCTAACAAAAGCATTTTCAAACAACGTAGCAACAGCCGGATGTACAGTAAATGCAGCGGCTACATCAGATATATTACTGAGGGTAACAATTCCTGTTTGAGTGCATTGACCATCAAAAACAGTTACCGTATAGGTACCAGCCGAAAGATTGGTAGCGGTGGGGGTGGTTTGTGGTGGAGATGTGCTCCAAGTATAAGTGTAAACGCCTGTTCCACCTGTTGCATCAACACTGGCAGTGCCATTTGATTTCATGCAGCGTTCATCTGCAAATGCCATGTTTAATGAAGGTCCCGGTATTTCTGGAATAACAACAAGAAGATCTATGCTGCAATTGTTGGCATCCGTAACAGTTACATGGTATGAACCTCCACTTAAATTTATGGCATTGGATGATGTTTGTGCAGGAGTGGTGTTCCAAAGATAGGAATAGGGTGTTTGTCCAGAATTTACAACCACACTGGCTGCTCCAACATTTTTACCGCAAGTGTCAGGTATTGTAGTGGAAATGGTTGCAGCTATTCCACCAATATTTCCAATAGTAATCGTATCCATTGCTTGACAACTCCCATTCGTAACGGTAACTATATAGGTGCCTGCTCCAAGTCCTGATGCGGTAGCTGTTGTTTGAGGTGGCGTTGTGTTCCACGAATAAGTATAGGTTCCGGATCCGCCAGTGGGAGTCACGGTGGCCGTTCCATTATTTAAACCACAGTTGGCATCCATAAAACTGGTTATATCTGCACTAACAACGCTTACGGTAAAAGGCAAACTTCCGGCAGGGGCAATATTTCCGCACAAATCAGTAACAGAGCCGGCCGTTGTTACGAGGTTAACATTATAAGCGCCACCTGTTGTAATAGCCGGAGATATTGTTAATGTAAAAGTATTTTCTTGTGTGCCCCCTGAGAGGCAATTTGAACCTGTGGCATTGGTAACCGTGTAGGGGCCACCGGGTCCTGTTATAGTAAAGTCAGCTGCTTGAACAGTGCTGCATAAAATGTTTTCAGAAAAATCAATAATTAATGAAGTGGTGCCACAAACAATGGGCGTGTGAACATTTGAAATATAAGGAGGAACATTATCGAAAATTTGTGCAGACGAGGAACTAAAATCAATACTATAACCATACTGAGAACTGGTCCAATTGTCCACCATTAAAACATAGGTTCCACCTGCAACAACAGGAATATCACAATTCCAGGGAGGGCCATTTAAATCTCCGGGTCCGTTTGAATTTGTTGTTCCTCCATGGGCTGAACTTGCTCCGGTTAGTCCATTAAAAGAATTTAACGAACCCCACGAATTACAACTGATTTGAATTCCCGGGTTTGTATAAATGTCGGAACAATTAGCATTTGTAAGATCAAATACCGCCCAATCATAATCATCACCTGAACCTGAAGTGTTGTTTGGAGTTAGAACAAAACTAAAATATCCACTTGTTTGTGCAGTAAAGATGTACCAAACAGAATTAGTTTCTCCGGCCAGGCAGCTAGTAGAGGTGTTTATTTCACCAGGATAATTTCCTTGCCCAACATAAGAATTGGTGGTTGAATAGGTGTTTTGGCAAATAGGGATAGCGCCCAAACAATCCTGAACAGTGGGCGTTTGAGCCGAGCATAATGTTGTTGACAACAGTATTATTGTTAAAGCAAAATAGTTGAAACAATCCAAAAAAAGAGTGCGAATGTAAAGTTTCATACAGGCAAAAAGGGGGTTTGTTACAAATCAAACTTTATACCAACGTTAACACCCATAGAAGTGTATTTTTGCTGAATGTCATATTTTCTGCTTAAAACAGACTGAATGTTTTGTTTGTAAAAAGGTTCTGCAAAAATACTAATATTATTATATATGTTGTGGCTAACGCCTGCACGTAAGATATAATTATACATAAATTTTGTAATAGGTAGGCGCGAAGCAGATATGTGAACAGTAGAATTCAGGTTCTCTTTGTTAATTAGCTTTCCTGAAGCGTTTATCAAATATCCAATGGAAATACCTCCATCGAAATAGAATGTTGTATTGTTGATTACAAATTTACTTCCAAGTGTCAATGGTACTTCCAAATAGTTAAAACGATTGACCGCTTTTGTATAACTATAACTAAAAATAGAATCGGTAACTGAGGCGCTATCTAGTCCAACAAATTGCTTCATTAAGTAATCTACTTTTTCGCCATAGGTTGCTAAGCTAAAACCACCTTTTACATAAAAATGATTGTTTAATAAATATCTTAATTCTGAACCAAATCCTAAATTGGTAACCGCTCCTTCTGAATTAATTCTTTTGGTAACATAAGCACTGCTGGGAATATCGCCATTTAAATTTTTAGTGATTTTTGCTGCCGAACCATAATTGAATAATGCAAATCGAGAATTTTCTTTTGGTTTATCATTAGGATTAGTAATGTTCATACCCAAATTTCCAATTTTGCTAAGAGTATCTTTGTAGGTAATAATAATCGAATCTTTTTTCTTCATAATCTGCATCACTGAATCCATGCTGAATTGCAACTTTGCCAATACATCAGAAATAGAATTTGAGGTAAAATAATCTAAAACTAAATTATCTATTGTTGATGGTCGATGAGGGTTTACAATGCTTTCGGCAAGCACACCTGAAGATTTTTTCTCAATTGCAGAAGATTCGGTTGCCAAAGAAGTTTTTTGTGTAATTTGTTGATTGTTTTTTAACGCTGGGTGTTCTGAGCCGATTGGAGATTGATATTTTTTTTCGGTTTGACTTTTTGTGTTTTGAACGAAGTTGATTTGTGTTGGAGTGTTATTTGAATTGGTATTCGCTGACAAATCTACTTTTGTCTTTTGAGAAGTTGCATTTTGTGTTTTAGAAATTGGTTTTTTAATGTTTTCATCAAGAATAGTAGTAGTTAATGTTTCGTCGCTATTAGAATCAATATCCGGACTGAAAATTAAAAAAGCAGTAGTGCTTAAAACACAAACAGCCCCAACCAACCATGAAGCAGTATGTCTTGTCAAACTAGAAACAAAAGACAGAACTATCGAATTTAAAAAAACACCAGAAGTAATACCAAACCACACTTTTTTAGAGGGCTCCACCTCCTGAAAATCATGCAAAGCATTTTTAAAAACATCGTCTATTTGACTTTTCTCATTCATTTTTATTAAGCAGTAACCGGGATTAAATTTATTTGTTTGTATTCAACCTGCACTAAATCTTCTATTTTCTTTTGTAAATAACCTCTTGCTCTGGACAACTGAGACTTTGATGTGTTTTCTGAAATGTCTAGCAAATCGCCTATTTCTTTATGGCTGTATCCCTCAATAGCGAACAGATTAAACACCATTCGATATCCAAGCGGCATGGATTGAACTAAATAAAGAAGTTCGTTTGCAGTCAAGCGGGCAAAGGCATCAGGGTTTTCCGAAACAATTTCAAGCTCTTCGCTAATATCAGCATGATAATATCGTTTTAAATTACTCTGGTAATTATTTAAAGCTGTGTTAATCATAATTCTTCGAATCCACCCCTCAAAAGATCCTTCCTCTTTAAATGTTTCGATGTTAGAAAAAACCTTAATAAAACCCTCCTGCAAAACATCTTCTGCGTCTTCTTTGGAATGGCAATATCTGAGGCAAACACCAAGCATTTTTTTTGAATACCTTTCGTATAAATACCTTTGTGATTTATGCTTCCCTGCTTTGCATCCTTTGACTATTTCAAATTCTGAAACTATCATTTTGTAGGTGTTAATATAAGAAGAAAACGCGTCTATTCTAAAATTAAAGAATAGTGAAAGTTTTCGGGTTCAAATATAAACAAAAAACGCTAATTCACATTGGTAATTTTTCTAATTATAAGTTTCTTTTTTTGGTTTTAAATATATTTTTATAAATTTCATCTAAGTATTTTAAAAACAAGGAGCTCGATGGAGGGTTTGGGTTGTTTAGGAAAAATTATTATTTGGGAGGGATTCCCCGAGACTCCTTGTTTGTTTGATTTAATGAAGCCGAAACCGAATTTCAGCTTTTAATTTGGTTAACCTTAATTATTAATCATTACTATTTTTTATTCACCTGTAAAAACAAATAAAGCAATTACTCCCAAAAGGAATATAATATAAAAAATATAGTAATAATTAACCTCTACATTTTTCTTCATCGATTCCATAAAGTTTTATTTTATTTACATTACATAGACAATTTTTTTTTAAAAAAAGTTGCTTGACGTGATAAATTATTTTCTTGTACATTTGTCGTAAGTATAAAAAACAAACAGTGGGCAACAGATGAGTGATGAAATCAAACACGAATGCGGAATTGCTTTAATTCGTCTTTTAAAACCACTGGAATTTTATTCCAGTAAGTATGGCACTTCGCTTTATGGCATTGACAAAATGTATTTGTTAATGGAAAAACAGCATAATCGTGGGCAAGATGGTGCTGGAATTGCAAGCATTAAGTTAGATATTCCTCCTGGCAAAAAATATATAAATCGATTACGATCGAATTCCCCAAGCTCCATTAAGGAAATTTTTAACCACATACAAAGTCGCTTTGATGAAGTGATGAAAATAAATCCTGACAGGTTAAAAGATATTCAATGGTTGAAAGAAAACATTGAATTTACTGGCGAATTGTTTTTAGGACATTTGCGTTATGGGACCTTTGGGAAAAATAAAATAGAAAATTGTCATCCGCTGATGCGCGAAAATTACTGGATGTCAAAAAATCTGGTTATTGCAGGTAATTTTAATCTTACCAATGTAGATGAGCTTTTTAATAAATTGGTGGATATTGGTCAACATCCTATTGACACAACCGACACCGTCACTATTCTTGAAAAAATAGGACATTTTTTAGATGATGCAAACGAAGATTTATTTCGAAAATTTAAAGCTGAAGGGTATAGCAAGAAAGAAATTTCTCCACTTATTGCAGAACATTTAGACGTTCAAAATATTTTATCCAATGCATCAAAATATTGGGATGGAGGATATGTAATTGCAGGGATGTTGGGACATGGCGATGCCTTTGTAATGCGTGATCCGTCGGGCATAAGACCAGCGTATTATTATAAAGATGACGAAGTTTTTGTAGCAGCGTCCGAACGTTCTGTCATACAAACCACATTTCATTTAGATTTTGAAAAGATTAAAGAAGTTGGTCCCGGACACGCCATAATCATTAAGAAAAATGGTACTTTTGGCGAATATCCGTTTCAAAAATCAAGGGATAAAGCGTCTTGCTCTTTTGAACGTATTTATTTTTCACGAGGCACCGATCAGGAAATTTATGAAGAGCGGAAAAAACTAGGAAAACTTTTATGTGCTCCTATTTTAAAAGCAGTTGAATATAACATTCGAGATACTGTGTTCTCCTATATTCCAAATACTGCTCTTGATGCATTTTATGGACTAACAGAGGCGTTGACAGAATTTTGTAACACGGTTAAAAAAGAAAAAATTCTTGAACAAAAAGCTAATCTGACCGAAGAAACATTATGTCATATTTTTAAACTTAATCCACGAATAGAAAAAATTGCCGTTAAAGATGCAAAACTCAGAACCTTTATTACACAGGACAATTCGAGGGATGATTTAGTGGCACACGTTTATGATGTTACGTATGGTGTTGTTCGGACCGGGCTGGATACCGTTGTTGTGCTCGATGATTCTATTGTAAGAGGAACGACACTCCGACAAAGCATTCTGAGAATAATTGACAGATTGTGTCCTAAAAAAATAATTGTAGTTTCTTCTGCACCGCAAATACGGTATCCTGATTGCTATGGAATTGATATGGCTAAGCTGTCTGATTTGATAGCTTTTAGGGCAGCCATTGAACTCCTTAAAGAGACAAAACAAACCTCAATTATTAATGAAGTTTTTAATAAATGCAAGTCCCAAGAAAATCTCCCTAAAGAAGAAATAGTAAATCACGTGAAAAGTATTTATAAGCCATTTGCCCCTGAACGAATTTCAGAGAAAATGGCGCAAATGTTAAGACACAAAGATACCAAAGCAGAAGTTCAGATTATTTTTCAAACGATTGAAGACCTTCATGACGCTATTCCGGGTCATGTCGGGGATTGGTATTTTACCGGTAACTATCCAACACCGGGAGGGAACAAAGTTGTAAATAAATCATTTATTAATTATATTGAAGGTCGAAACGAAAGGGCATATTAATCAACTCCTTCGATGACATCATCGCGCGATAATTCAAAACAAATTACAACCACACTTCATGTAAAAAACATGGTGTGTAATTGTTGTATTCGCGTTTTAAAAGAGGATTTTACAAAAGCAAAAATTACTATTCATAAAATTGCTTTAGGACAAGTTGAAATAAGCTACAATCCTTTGTTGCTTAGCTTAACCAAAATAGAGGAAATTCTTACCAATATTGGCTTTGAACTAATTGTTGACAAAGAGAAAATACTTGTTGAACAGATAAAAATCTCGGTTGTTGAGCTTATTCATTTTTATAATAATGCAAATTCATTATTAAGAAATTCTGATTATTTGATCGAAAAACTTGGTTATTCATATCCCTATCTAACATCTGTTTTTTCTAAACACGAAAATTTAACCCTTGAAAAATATATTATTCTGAATAAGATTGAAAAAGTTAAAGAGTTGTTGATATCAGAAAACATAACTCTTAGCGAAATTTCATATATGATGGGTTATGGGAGCGTTCAGTATCTTTCAACTCAATTTAAGAATATTACCGGTGTCTCTGTAACTGATTATAAGAAAAACAAGTATAAAACGCGCAAGGCATTAGACCACTTAACAGAATAAAAATTTCATACAATTTTATAAAAAAGTTATAACACCCCCCATTCGTTTACACTATAAATTTGCGTCTTTATAAACTCAATCAAATGAAAATAAAAAAAAACATTGCTATTAGTGACTCGGGATTTATTTTTAATCCCAATACAGGCGAGTCCTACTCGGTGAATCCTATCGGTATTCAGATAATTAATTTGTTAAAAGAAGAAAAAACTAAAACCGAAATAAAAAAAGTAATACTTGATAAATATCAAACAGATGAAGCTTCGTTCGAGAGAGATTTTTCTGATTTTTCAAACTTGCTTTCTCATTATAATCTAGCCGAAGCAAATGAAAAAAAGAAAAGTTAATATAGCCGTAACAGGATTAAA
>Ga0172375_10003256_pt1 | contig 24774 bp, 24 predicted proteins | sample LakKiv1m_FD_114537 | JGI IMG/M metagenome (GOLD analysis project Ga0172375, IMG submission 114537) | Freshwater microbial communities from Kabuno Bay, South-Kivu, Congo - kab_092012_11.1m | ecosystem: Environmental > Aquatic > Freshwater > Lake | place: Democratic Republic of the Congo...
AATTTATCATACGCTCAACTGGTGCAGATTAACGCCCGGAATAAAGCCCAAGAGGTAGCTTCGCGAGTATCGGATGGGATTATTATCGCCGCCGATACTATCTGTGTGCAGGATGGCAGGATATTTGGCAAGCCCAAGAGCATCTCTGCTGCCCGCTGGATGCTTAAACAGCTATCCCGTAAGCCGCAGCGGCTTTACACCGGATTGGCGGTGATAAAAAAAACTAAAGGCAAGGTGCAGTTAGTGTCGGATTTTGAAAAAACAAAAGTTTATCTGGATAAATTAAGTAAAGATCAGATTAATAATTATTTTAAGCAGGTTTCTCCTTTGGAGATGGCCGGGGGTTTTGATATTCAGGGCCAGGGAGCATTTTTTATTAAAAGAATTGACGGTTGTTTCTATAATGTCGTCGGCTTGCCGATCAGGAAATTATATCTCATGTTTAAGAAGCTCGACCTAAAGTTATTTTCGTTTTTCCTAACTACTTGCTACCTGCTTACTACTGTTTTTTTATCCGGATGTTCTACGGAATATAATCTGGCGACTAAGCAGGAGGAGAACTATTATTATAGCACGGATAAAGAAGTGCAAATCGGCCAGTCCATCGACCGTCAGATACAAAAGGAATTGAAATTTACGGATGATCCTTTAGAGCAAAAACGCGTGGAAGATGTGGGTAAAAAAATAGCGGCAGTCAGTGACCGAAAAGAGATTGATTATTATTTTAAGGTGTTAAAGGATGATGATATAAACGCGGTTTCTTTACCCGGAGGATATGTTTACGTCAACAGCGGATTGTTGGAAAAAGTGGCTAATGATAACGAGCTGGCCTGTATTCTTGCGCATGAAGTCGGACATATTGTCGCCCGGCACAGCATTAAGAAACTGCAGGCGATGCAAAGCTACTCTATTTTAAGGTTATTAGTGGCCGTTGCTCCGGATGCCGGAGGAGTGGGAAGCGCTGCGGATGCTGCCTTTACTCAATTTCTACTGGGTTATAGCCGGGAAGACGAATTACTGGCGGACCAATTAGGCGCGCGTTATGCTAAGCTTGCCGGATATGATCCGCATGGCATGATCACTTTTTTAATTAAATTACAGGACATAAATCGCCGGATGCCTTTGACAGAAAGGAATTATTTTAAGACTCACCCTTATGTTCCGGACAGGATCAGGGTAGTCAAGCAGGAGCTGGGCGAACAAATCGATTTCGGAGATTATATTAATATCGAGCAAAAGGCCCATGAATAAGGTATTTTGTTCTTTAACGGTTATTTTATTAATCTTTTCCGGACTTTTAGCGGCAGAAATTCTGCCCAAGAAAAATATGAAGAATAATCAAGCAGATTTAAGAAAGGTTAACTCTGATAATCCGTTTGGGGTTTTAGAATTTTTACATTGGAACCATTCCTGGAATAGTTATAAATATGCGAATAATCATGATTTAGAAAGAGTGGTTTCTTTAATGCAAGAGGCGGGGGTGGGTTGGGTAAGGGTTGATTTTTTATGGGGAGATATTGAACCGCAAGAGGGTAAATTTGATTTTGCCAAATATGATGGAATTGTCGAATTACTAAGTAGTAAAGGCATACATATTTTAGGTATTTTACACTATAGCGCTGATTGGGCATCTAGCTGCGGAAAATGGAACTGTCCGCCCAAGGATAACCAGGTATTTGTGAAGTATGCCCGTAAGGTTATCGGCCGTTATAAAGGGCAAGTTAAATATTGGGAACTCTGGAATGAGCCGGATTCTTCGACTTACTGGATTCAACAGGATGGGTTAAAATCTTACTGCATTTTATTAAAAGAGGTTTATCTGGCGGCTAAACAAGTTGATCCGGAGTGCAAAATTCTAAACGGCGGAATTGCTAATGGCCTGGGCAGTATCAATCATCTTTATGATAATGGCGCCAAAGATTATTTTGATATTTTAAATATCCATTTTTTTCAAAGCCCTTTACTTGAAGAAAATGCGATAAAAGCTGTCGCCAGTTATCCTAAGCTTGCCTATAAGATTATGGCGCGTAATGGCGATGCCCATAAAAAAATTTGGATTACGGAAATTGGCTGTCCCGGGGTAAAGCCGCGGTTAAAGGTGGATAATTGGTGGATGGGTAAAAATCCGACGGAGCGCCAGCAAGCAGAATGGGTAAAGCAGGTGTATACGAAATTATTAAAAGATCCGCATGTGGAGAAGATTTTTTGGGCTTTTTTCCGCGACACTAAAAAGCATTGGAATAACGGCGTAGATTATTTTGGTTTGCTGCGCTGGGATTATTCCCGTAAACCATCTTTTAAGGCTTATCGAGAATGTTTTCAGGAGTGGAAAAAGAATAACGCGGTAAAATTTAGCAGTAAATAAATGCGGAGGAAGAGACTTGAACTCTTATGGGTTGCCCCACACGCTTCTGAGACGTGCGCGTCTGCCATTCCGCCACCCCCGCAAAAATCACCATAAGTATATCTTAGCCTCAATATCCTGTCAATTGGTATAAGAAAATCTGCCCAAAAAGGGGACGTTTCCCTTTTGGGAGGGAAACGTCCCCTTTTTTAAGCAGCGATAAACTAATTGCGGCTTAGTTTTTTTACTGTTATAATAATCGTTCAATTTAAGGAGAGATAATGTTTTTAGAGCAATTTAAAATTACCGGTTTGGCAATGGCTCAGATATTTCTCTTGGGCGGATTGGGTTATCTGCTGGTTAAGAGAAATATGCTTTCTCATGCCGGACTGGATGCTTTAAGCCGCCTGCTTATTCAAATTATTTTTCCGGCTTTAATTTTATCCCAGATGCTTAAGAACTTTAGCTTTAGCCTTTATCCAGGCTGGTGGATCTTCCCTTTAATTAGCCTGGTGATTACAGCTATCGGTTTAATCGTCGGGTGGTTATTGCTTAAGTTATCCAGGTTAAAAACAGATAAGCTGCAATTCTTGAGTTTAGTCGCTTTTCAGAATTCCGGATATCTTCCGCTGGCTCTGGCGGCGGCAATCTTTACCGGCCAGCAAGCCAATGACATATTTATTTTCATATTTTTGTTTTTACTGGGGTTTGATTTGGTGGCCTGGTCTTTAGGTATTTATATGCTTACTTATGAAAAACAAGTGAAATTTAAATTACGCAGCCTTTTTAGCGCGCCGGTAATTGCAAATTTAACCAGCCTGGCGTTGGTTGCATTGGGTTTAAATAAATTGCTCCCGGATGTTTTATTTAAACCTTTAGCGATGGTGGGTAACTCTACTTTACCTTTAGCGATGATCGTCGTCGGCGGCAATGTGGCTTTAGTGCAGTTAAAGCAGATCGATAAAAAAATAACTTCCATCTTTTTATTAGGAAAATTAATTATTCTTCCTGTATTTGGTATTTTGATCGTGTTAAAATTGGCCTTGCCGCATTTATTGGGCTTTTTGATTGTGATGCAATTGGCAATGCCTTCGGCAACTTCGCTCAGCGTGATTATCCGCCGTTTTAATAAACCGGATGCCTTAATTAGCCAGGGGGTATTTTTTAGCCATATCATCAGTTTGTTTACCATACCCGTATTTTTAAGTTTATATTTATCACTGGTTATGCTAAAATGAGCGATAATATTGCCACTAACCGTAAGGCGCACCGGGATTATGAAGTCTTGGAGTCCTTAGAGTGCGGTATTGAATTAAAAGGCTCGGAAGTAAAATCTTTACGCGCCGCCAAGATTAATTTAAATGACAGTTTCGCCCGCTTTGAAGGGACAGAGATTTTTTTATACAATGCGCATATCAGCCATTACGCGCAAGCCAGCTATTTAAACGTTGATCCGGACCGGCACCGCAAGCTGCTTTTACATAAGAAGCAGCTTGAAAGAATAAACGGTAAGCTTACCCAAAAAGGCCTAACCTTAATTCCGTTAAAGATTTATTTTAATGCCCGGGGTTTTGCGAAAATAGAGCTGGGGCTTTGTAAAGGTAAAAAGCTTTACGATAAACGGGAAACGGTCAAACGCCGGGAAACCGATAAACTGCTGCGCCGGGTAATCAAGGATCGCAGAGGGTAGTTGCTTTTTAAATATTGTTATTTGAAAATTTGGGGGTGAAAGGGTTCGACTTAAGCTATGTCGCTTAAGAGCAGCATGCCGCGGATGTAAGGTTAGCCGCGTTAACAATCCTTGCACAATTCAAACGCAAACACGCAAGTGTCACGTTTAGGAACATTGGGACAGTCCTTCGGGGCCAGACCAATGTTCGTACCAGCCTTCGGACTTAATTAAGTCCGAAGCCTCTAACTGTCCAGCCTACGGGATAGATTAGGGCTCAAGTAGGATAGTTCCGGCGGTTAGCCTTCCAAACCGGGGCGAAATCGAAAAGGCTGCGTTTTGCAAATCCTGCCGGGTAGGAGTTGCAAAACTAAGTTTAAATTACCAGGCTAAGCATGTAGCGGCTTTTAGGTGATTACTTAAGGACGCGGGTTCGATCATTGAAGGTCGACTCCTAGAGTAATCTAGGATGAAAAATCTGGCTTACATCAAGGAATCCCTAACGTAAAGGCGAGGGTAACCTTGAGGGGTGCAAGCCCTGCAGAGACTGCTTCTAATCAGAAGCGATGGGAGGTGATACCGTTGGTAGAGCTTGAGAAAGCTTACATAGCAGGAATTGTTGATGGTGAGGGTACAGTAACGCTTATGAAACATCATAAAAATGAAACTCCTATACCTTTTGTTTCTATTGCAAATAATAATTTTAAACTTTTGCAATGGATTAAGCACAGGTGTGGAGGATTAATTGTTTCAAAGAAAAAATATAAACCTCAACATCGTGATTCTTTTGCATGGACTGTTCGTCAAGACAGGGCACTGAGATTTCTCAAGGAGGTTGTTAAGTATCTAATTATTAAAAAACCACAAGCGACATTAATATTAAAGAAGTATAAAGCCGTGACTCATAGAGCAGGTAAATATACTCCAAAGATGTTTAGTGATAAAATGAAGCTAGTGGCAAAGATTAGAGAATTAAACCGACGGTAAATTTATGCTTCTCATAATACGCCAGGCTCTTGTTGAATCGGGCAAGATGAAGAAATAGTCCACGCTACTTGGATAACGAGTAGATTAGTGTCCCGCCACCTCCACCAAAAATTAATCTCGATGCATAAAGAAGAGAGGTTTAAGCCCTGATTGATTTAACCAGTCAGGGCTTTTTTTGTGTGGCAAAGATTTAAAGAAAGCGCTTTCAGAATATATTTTTGCAGGATTGAATCTGCTTACTTATTCATATATAATTTATATATCTACATAGAAATACGTTTGTCATTGTCAGAAGGAATCAGATAAAATTATATAAAATAAGGTAAAGTTGATCCTGATTTGAAGTCGTTTTTGGCGCGCTTGGATGCCGCAGGTTTACGCACTAAATCTGCCCAGCGTGATTTGTTCCCGAAGATTTCTCTTACTTTGAAAGGTCAACAAAGTTCCCCGGATTTATATGATTTAACTATGGGGCAGGGGTTTTTCTGGAATGCTTTTTCCGTTGTCAGCATTCCGCTGATGGACGGCGGCAGGGGAAAAGCTGAAGTTGAGGATGCGCTGGCGCTTGGGCGTGAACAGTTTTATGTTGTCCAGAATTTAATCCAAAGAGAAGAGGTCTTTAGAAAAGAGTATGCCGCTCAAGTTCAAAGATACAAAAATGGTATCGGCGATATCCTCGCGGTGTATAAAGCGCGCCAGGGGCTCTTGAACGTACAGCGAGAACACAAGATAGCCCAATTGCAGTTAATTTCTTACCGGATCCAATTGTTTCGGGCGTTAGGAGGGGAATGGTAAAATCTTTTGTTTAATTACATTCTTCTGGGGATTTCTAAATCCAAAATTCCTTGCCATAATATAGTATTATAGTTATAATACACTAATAAATAAAAGAGGTATTTTGGCATTATTAATCAATGAAAATTACTAAATATCTTAAAAAATTTTTTATTTGTGTCAGCTTGATTATTCTGATCTCCGGCTGCGCCACTGTGCCCAGGGTTGAGAATATTGCCACTTATTCCATTGGGGGAGTAACGTATTATCCGCTGGTTACTTTGTGCGATTTGCGCGGGGTGACGCTGCAGTATGACCCGCTTACGCGTATTGCTTACTTAAGCAAAGATCTTCAGCATTCAAGCCTAAGGGTTGGCGATGCGTTAGTATTGGTGAATGATAATGTTTTACATTTAAATTCTCCAATTGATGTTTATCAAGGTACCATTGCCGTACCCCGGCAATTTAAAGAACAGGTTTTTGACGTATTGTTTAAACGGTTTGATTTAGCCGGCCGCCGGGTGAAAGCCGGTAAAATAAGATTAAATAAGGTAGTGATTGATTCTGGGCATGGAGGCAATGATCCTGGAGCAATCGGCAAAAATGGCTTAAAAGAAAAGGATGTAAATTTAGATATTGCCAAAAGATTAAGCAGCCTTTTAAGGGCGGAAGGTGTGCAGACTTTGCTTACCCGTTCAACGGATAAATTTGTTCCGCTTTCTACGCGGGTGAGTATCGCCAACCGTTCCGGAGCGGATTTATTTATTAGTATTCATTCCAATGCCGCCCGTTCGCGTTCCTTATGCGGCTTTGAAGTCTATTATGTTGCTCCCAGCGTCAGTGATTCTAAACGCGCCGCGCTTACCGCTAGGAGCAGTTCTTTAAATTTAAAGGATGCGGTTTTTTCCAGCGATACCCAGGATTTAAGAGCGATTGTTTGGGATATGATTTATGCTAACAGCCGGGCAGAATCAATTGAGCTGTCGCGTTCTTTATGCAAAGTTATGGACTCCAGCATTGACGCAAATATTTTGGGAGTTAAGAACGCCCGTTTTCAGGTATTAAAGGGAATTACCATGCCGGGCATATTAATTGAGGTGGGGTTTGTTTCTAATTTGAATGAGGAAAGATTATTAAGGACAGATGCCTACCGGGAAAAATTAGCTACCGGGATATTGGAAGGAATCCGGGATTATTCATTTGATAAGGCATTAGTGGAGGTTGCTTCAAGATGAGCTCGATCGGTGTTTTTGATTCCGGTGTCGGCGGGCTTACGGTCGCCCGGGAAATAATCCGTCAGCTGCCCGATGAAAACATCGTTTATTTCGGTGATACGGCCCGTGTTCCTTACGGAATCAAGTCGCCGCAGACCGTGATTCGCTTTTCGATCGAGAATATTCTTTTTTTGTTAAAACATGATGTTAAGTTGATCTGTGTTGCTTGCAACACCGCGTCTAGTTTCGCCCTTCCGGTAATCCGGAATAATTTTCGCGTGCCGATCATCGGTGTAATTACTCCCGGAGCGAAAGAAGCAGTTTATGCTTCGCAGAATAAGCGCGTTGGCGTAATTGGAACCAAAGGAACGATTAAAAGCCGCACCTATGAAACGGAGATTAAACAGCTTGATGCGAAGGTGAAAGTTACCGCTGTGGCTTGTCCTTTATTTGTTCCTTTTGTGGAAGAAGGATGGCTTTCCGGGGAGGTGGTTTTAAGCGTCGCCAGGAAATATTTAAAACCGCTTAAAGACGCGGGTGTTGATACGGTAATCTTAGGCTGTACGCATTATCCGCTGCTGAAACCGCTGATTCAAGAGGTGCTTGGTCGAGATGTTGTTTTAATCGATTCTGCCAAGCAGGTGGCTTTTGAAATAAAAAATATTCTCACTAGTGAAGATCTGCTTAACCGCGGTAAAGGAGGCAGGCATAGTTTTTTTGTTTCCGATAATCCGGAATGGTTTAGTTCGCTGGCGCAGAGATTTATGGGTAAAAAATTAATGCAGGTGAGGAAGGTTGATAATGTATAGTTTAAAAGTGCAGGGCACGTTTAGCTCCGCGCATAATTTAAGAGGTTATAAAGGTAAATGTGAAGATTTGCATGGCCACAATTGGATTGTGGAAATAATAATTAAATCTGCGCAGGTTGATGATATCGGCATGGTCTTGGATTTTAAATACTTAAAGAAAAAATTAAACGCATGTTTAGAGCCGCTGGATCATAAATATCTTAATAAGCTGGAGTACTTCAAAAAAATAAATCCTACCTCTGAGAATATCGCCAAATATATCTATAAGAAGCTTAAGCCCCAGATTATTTTACTTAGCTCTGTAACGGTTTGGGAAAATAGCACAAGCAGCGCTAATTATGAGGAGTAAAATTTCTAAGATTGCGGTTGTCCTTTTGTCCGGGGGGCTGGATTCGGCGGTTGTCTTGTATTACGCTTTAGCCTCAGGTTATAAATGCCAGGTTTTGATTTTTGACTATGGCCAAAGGCATAAGCAAGAGGTAGCTTGCGCCGTAAAGATTGCCCGCGCCAGCGGCTGTCATTACAGAATTCTAAAAATAAAGTTTCCCTGGAAAGGGTCAGCGCTTTTAGATCATAAAATAAAAGTTCCGGAAAAAGTTATTTCCGGTATTCCGTCGACCTATGTTCCGGCGCGTAACATTATATTTTTAAGTTTTGCTTTATCCTTGGCGGAAGTGCTTAAGGCGAGTGCGATTTTTATCGGGGCGCATGCTCAGGATTATTCGGGCTATCCTGATTGCCGGCCTAAGTTTTTTAAGGCTTTTGTTAAAATGGCCAAGGCGGGCCTTGCCGCCAAGCATGAAATCCAGATTTTGACCCCTTTATTAAATAAGAATAAATCGCAAATTATCCGGCTTGGCCGAAAGCTCAGTGTGCCATTTGATTTAACCCGGTCATGTTATCGCGCCGGAAAAAGTCCTTGCGGGAAATGCGATAGCTGTTATTATCGCGCTAAAGGTTTTAAAGAGGCGGGTCTGATTGATCCGTTAGAGAATAAGTGAAAGCGAAAATTAGCGAAGTATTTGATAGCGTTCAGGGGGAGGGCCTCTATTTAGGGGAGAAGCAGATTTTTGTGCGTTTTTTTAACTGTAATTTAAGCTGTACTTATTGTGATACTAAGTTGGACCGGTTTACGGAGTATGCGCCAAATGAACTTTTCGAGGAGATTAAGCTTTATGGCGGCAAATATCATTCCATCTCTTTTACCGGAGGAGAACCGCTTCTCTACGCGGATTTTCTAGAGGAGATGCTTAAGCTTACTTCCGGAAGAGGCCATAAGCATTACCTGGAAACAAATGGCACCTTATTTTCCGAATTAGAACAACTGATTGACCAGGTTGATATTATTGCTATGGATTTAAAATTTCCCAGCTCAACCGGAATGGGTGATCTTTGGCAGCTGCATCGAAAATTTCTAAAGATTGCCAATAGAAAAGAAGTGTTTTTGAAAGCAATTATTTGTCAAACAACAAACGCAGGGGACCTAAAAGAGGCCCTGGCGATGATTAAGGAAATCAGTCCGGCCAGTGTTTTGGTCTTACAGCCTAATAGTTATGAGAACCGATCGGTTCTGCAGGAGAAATTATTAAATTTTAAGGAGATTGCCAATCAGCAGGGGGTGGCGACTTGTGTTATCCCTCAGATTCACAAAATAATGGGGCTGCGATGAAAAATAAGAGATCTGACTATGAAGGTTTGCAGAAAAATGTCCGGAAATTAAAAACTCCCCAAATTCAGGTTTGGCAGAATCAATATGCGGATAAGGCTTATACGATTAATCTGGATATTCCGGAATTTACCTGTATTTGTCCGAAGACTGGTTTACCGGATTTTGCGGTTATTCGCATTGAGTATTCTCCGTATAAGTTTTGCGTAGAGTTGAAATCTTTTAAGCTCTATACTATCTTTTTCCGTAATGTGGGTATTTTTCATGAACATCTAATCAACAAAATACTTGAGGATTTTGTGCATGCGGTTAGTCCGCGCTGGGTGAAGATTAGCGGAGTTTTTAATCCTCGCGGAGGAATCACGACTACGGTGTCCGCGGAGTATAAAACTAAATGAAAGAAATTAAAGCCGTAAAAATAACTAAAGCGGTTAGGGAATTAGTCAAGCGCGCTAATTTTTATTTGCGCAAGGATGTTTTATTTGCTTTGCGTAAAGCTTACCGGCGCGAAAATAACCGGCGGGCAAAGAATATTCTTAAGGCGATATTGGATAATGCGGCTTATGCGCAAAAGGAGAATTTGGCGATTTGCCAGGATACCGGCCTGCCGGTAGTATTTGCGCAGATCGGCCAGAATTTAAAAATATCCGGGAGTTTAAAAGCGGCGATTAATTCCGGCATAAAAGCCGGGTATAAAAAATATGCTTTAAGAAATTCTATTTGCGCGGATCCTTTGTCTAGAGGTAAAATCGGGTTCTCTCCCTGTATTATACATTTAGATATTGTTCCTGGGGATAAAATAAAGTTAACTCTGCTGCCTAAAGGTTTTGGCTGTGAAAATAAATCACAATTGAAAATGTTTAAGCCGACTTCTGGTTTAGATGAGATTAAAAATTTTATTATTGATGCGGTAAAAAACGCTGGAGCGGATGCCTGTCCGCCGTATGTGATTGGTGTAGGTATTGGCGCAACAGCGGATTATGCCAGTATAATGGCGAAGAAGGCCTTGTTGATCAAACTGTCTGTTAAGCACTCAAAGCTTGAAGAAGATTTATTAAAACAAATAAATAAAATGGGAATCGGCCCGATGGGTTTAGGCGGCAAAACTACGGCGCTGGCCCTGAATATTCTAACTTATCCGACACATATTGCCGGGTTACCGGTGGCCGTAAATATCAGTTGTCATGCCCTAAGGAGCGCGGAAATAGTTTTATGAAAAAGATAAACACTCCGTTAGACTTGAATAAGACTAAGTCCTTAAAATCCGGCCAGGAGGTTTTTTTGAGCGGGACGATTTATACTGCCCGTGACCAGGCGCACAAGAGATTGTCGGAAGCAATAAAAAAAGGAATTCGTTTGCCATTTGCACTTAAGAATTCCATTATTTATTATTGTGGCCCGACGCAAACTCCCCGGGGTAAAGTAATTGGTTCCTGCGGACCGACGACGAGTTCGCGCATGGATGAATTTACGCCGCGATTGCTTAAATCTGGATTAAAAGGGATGATTGGTAAAGGCAATCGCTCGGAAGAAGTAAGGGGCGCGATTAAAAAGTATCAGGGGATTTATTTTATTACTTATGCCGGATGCGGCGCTTTATTAAGTAAATATGTTAAGAGCGTTAAAAAAGTTGCTTATGGCGATCTCGGCCCGGAGGCAATTTTTAAATTGGAAGTGGAAGATTTTCCTTTGATTGTGGCGATTGATGTTCACGGAGGTGGTGTTTATGGCGAGACTTGACGGGCGCGGTAATGATAAAATCAGAAAAGTTACGATCACCAGGAATTATATTAAATATCCCGAAGGGTCCTGTTTGATCGAATTAGGCAATACTAAAGTAATTTGTACTGCTTCGGTGGAGGAGACTGTTCCGCAGTTTTTAAGGAACTCCGGTACCGGTTGGGTAACCGCCGAGTATGGCATGCTTCCCCGTTCATGCGGTACGCGGATTCCCAGAGGCAAGGATTCCGGACGTACTTATGAAATTCAACGCTTGATTGGTCGATCGCTTAGATCAGTTACGGATATGAAACAAATTGGCGAGCGTACGATTTGGATTGATTGTGATGTTATCCAAGGCGATGGAGGTACACGCACCGCTGCAATTACCGGAAGTTTTATTGCTTTAGTAGATGCTTTGCAGAAGCTTAAAAAAGACGGCAAGATTAATAAAGTCCCCATTCAGGATTATATTGCCGCGACAAGCGTAGGTATTTTAAATGATACGTTAATTTTGGATTTATGCTATGAGGAGGATTCTAAGGCGGAAGTGGATATGAATGTGATTATGACTGGCGCCGGGGAATTCATCGAGATTCAAGGCACGGCAGAACGCAAGCCTTTTTCTAAAGATAAAATGGATACGATGTTAGATTTAGCCAAAAAAGGGATGGGAGAGCTTTTTGCTCTGCAAAGAAAATTAGTCGGGGATATCTTGTTATAATGAAGCAATTGGTGGTGGCGACAAGAAATAGAAAGAAATTATCCGAAATAAAAGATATTTTAAAAGGCGTAAATTTAAAACTGCTTTCTCTAGATAAATATAAAGATCTTCCGCTAGTACTTGAAAATGGTAAAACTTTTCAAGAAAATGCCATAAAAAAAGCAGTGAAGTTAGCGCGTTTTACCGGGGAGTTTTGTTTAGGTGAAGATTCGGGGTTGTCGGTGGATGCTTTAAATGGCGCCCCGGGGATTTATTCGGCGCGTTTCTCAGGCAGGGATAAAAGCGATATTAAAAATAATCTTAAGTTATTAAGATTACTAAAAGATCTGCCGGCGGCAGAAAGAAAAGCGCATTATGTTTGCGCCGTGGCTTTGGCGGATAAGCGCGGGTTAATCGGAGTGGTTGAAGGCAAATGCTCTGGTTTAATTGCTTTTGTGCCTCAAGGTAGTGCCGGTTTTGGATATGATCCGTTATTTTATATTCCTAAATATAAAAAGACTTTCGCTCAACTGGGAGAAAAGATTAAACATAAAATGAGCCACCGTTATTATGCGCTGAAGAAAGCAAAACGAGTAATTCAGAAATACATTGTTAAGCAAACAGTGAATTGATATAATCAAAAATCAAGGTATAGATTTTTGGAAAAAATAATATCGGGGAGTGGCTCAGTTTGGCTAGAGCGCTTGCTTTGGGAGCAAGAGGTCGGCGGTTCAAGTCCGCCCTCCCCGACATAAATATTTATTCCTATTTAACAGGAGGTAGAAGATGGTTAGAAATTTAATCTTTTTGTTTCTTTGTTTATTGTTTTTAGGGAATGCTTTTGCGGGAGAGGTAATGAGTAAAGAAGCAGATGCATATTATAAAGAAGCCGTAAGATTACAACAGACGGCTAATTTTACAGCCGCGGACACCCTCTATCAGAAAATACTCTATATGGATTCAACTAATCCAAAATGGCAAGTGTTTATTTTAAATAATCGCGGTGCGATATTGGCTCAGGAAGGGGATATTCTTAATGCAGAAATATTCTTTAAAAAAGCATTAGAGATCAATCCTAACTTTTTACCAGCGCAGCTTAATTTAGGTTTTATTTATGAGAAACAAAGAACCGAGCTGGAATCGATTAAATATTGGCTAAAAGTTTTAAATATTGATTTGGATAAAGTTAAACCGCAAGGTTTTATCTTAGGAGAAGATCCGAAACCTAAAGATTAGTAAATAACAATTAATGCGCCTGTAGCTCAAATGGATAGAGCACCTGCCTTCTAAGCCGGTTGTTGGCCGTTCGATTCGGCCCAGGCGCATGAATAAAATATGAAAGACTGGAAAAAATTATTTAACAAAATTGTAATCGTAGTTGTTATTTTTAGCCTGGTTTATGCGGTTATTTTACTGGCAGCTAAAACAATCATTGCCAATAAAATCCAAAAGGCGACTGGATTAAAAACAACGATCAACAGACTGGTTATTTTACCGCCGTTTAATATTGAGGTAGGTGGTTTTGAAATTGCCGGTTTAATAAAAGCGAATCGCATTCACCTAGCGCCAAGCCTACGTAGCCTTTTGTTTGGTAAACTTGCTTTTAATAAGATCGTGATTAGCAGTCCGGAAATTACCTATCAGCGTAATCCTACGGTTGAACCGGTGCCGGTTGAGCCGCTTAAAGATAGCCGCGCACCGGTTGTTGTGGAAAGCCGGAATAGTTTGGCTGCCGCTGCGGTTACGACGCAAAGAAGGGGTTTTCTCATCATTGTAAAAAGCTTAAAAGTTTATTCCGGCAAATTAAATTTTATTGATACTACCTCAGCGAGCGGGAAAATAAATGTTGTCGTTAAAAATATAAATTTCTATATTACCAATTTATCCGCCGCTGGCACAAAAGAGGTAAGTAATTTTGATTTAAATGCCAACTTGTCTTGGAATACGGGTGAGCCTGACGGGAAGATCTCGTTGAAAGGCTGGGTAGATCTTTACAAAAAAGATATGCTGGCTGTTTTGAAAATTGAAAATATTGACGCCATAGTTTTCTATCCTTATTATTCTACTTGGGTGAATTTGGAAAAAGCGCGCATTGATCAGGCAAAACTTAATTTTAATTGTAATATAAAAGGGCAGAATAATGATGTGGCTGCGGATTGCCATTTAGAGCTGGTAGAGATGGTGCGTAAAGTACGCCCGCCTGAAGAGCCGCAGCAGAAAGCTGAAAAAGTTACCGATGCGGTCTTGGACATGCTTAAATCCATGGATAAGGGTAAAGTGGTTTTAGATTTTATTCTGCATACAAAGATGAATCGTCCGGAATTTGGTTTTGCCAATATCAAATCGGCATTTGAAGGCAAGCTGATGCAGGCCAGATCTAGCGCTGGCTTAAGGCCTCAAGATGTGTTATCATGGCCTGGTCATTGGCTGCAAAGCGGGATTAAAAGCGGCAAAGACCTGTCGAATGCGTTAATTGACGGCATATTTGATCTAGGTGATGGCATAAAAAAGTTTTTTGAAGACAATATGAATAAAACTGTTCCTGCTGTGTCAAATTAGTTCTTTTTAAATTTATGGTGGCTGTAGCTCAATTGGTTAGAGCGTCTGATTGTGGTTCAGAAGGTTTGCGGGATCGTTCCCCGTCAGCCACCCCATTGATTGTAAGTCATTGAGAGGCAATGACTTACGACTAATCCCCGACGGAGAATATCTGTCGGGGATTTTTTATGTAGTGACACCCCTAGGAATTAGGCCCAAGACTGAGGCATAAACTAGAGAGGTTTTAGAGGGTTAATCAACAAATTCCGCAATCTTGAAAGCCGTTGGTTAACTCAAGTTATGAATAAATAACTTGACATTTGTTCTAGAAATGAGTACAATTGTTCTCAAAGTGAGAACGATATGTTAAAAGATCTGATAAGCTCAAAAACCCGTCAAACCATACTTAAGGCATTTGTTGAATCTCCCGATACCGAATATTACACCCGCCAGCTGGCTAAGATATACAAGATTTCGGTAGGAACGCTTCACAGGGAGCTAAAAAGGCTTAGCGCTTCGGGTATTCTTAAAGAGCATAGGGTTGGTAATATAAAGCTATTTTCCCTGAATAAACAAAATCCTCTTTATGAGGAGATCAAGAACATTATACATAAAACCCAAGGCGTGATAAGTTTTATAAGGGACGCAATATCCGGTATAAAAGGCATTAAGGTGGCTTTCATATATGGGTCTTTCGCAAAAGGAGACGAAAGGCAGGATAGCGATGTAGATATGTTTTTGATGGGAGATAGCATTAATGAAGATAAATTGATACATGCGATAAATGATGCAGAAAAAAAGTTATTTAAAGAAATAAATTATACGCGGTATACGGAAAATGAATATAGAAAAGAGAAGAAAAAGAAAAATTCCTTTATATTAGAAGTCATAAGGGGTAAGAAAACATTTATCAAGGGAGGTGAAGATGACCTCTAACGGTTTCTTAAGCGAATATGTGGAAAAGAAGCTGATTAAGCCGGAAAAAATAGGCGCCGACCAGATAGAAAAGGTAATAAAGGCTGCGGAGAAAAGCCTAGCGGTTGCGGAGAGGCTGCTTTCGATAGACGAAGAGACCGCCTATGAGAAGGCTTACGCCGCAATGCTCCATGCCGCCAGGGCATTTGTATTTATTAAAGGTTACAGACCAACGACAAATTTTCAGCATAAGACAGTCGTTGCTTTTACAGCGCGTTTTTTAGGCGATAAATACAAGACTCTAACCGAAAAATTTGACTATATGAGGAAGAACAGAAACAATTTTATTTATGAACCGTGGAAGTTTCATGTTTCTATGACTGACGTTAAGAGTGCGTTAAAATCAGCTCACGAATTTGTTGATATTATTAAAGAAGAAATAAAAAAAGAAAATCCCCAAGGTAATTTTAAGTTTTAAGGGGATGAAACACGAGAAAGATTCTTTACTAATCCCTTGAGGGGTGGTGAGAGGGTTGTATCTGCGTGAGTTCGGGCCCCGTCAGGGACCCCATAAATTAACCTCTCTACTACAGAATAGAGAGGTTTTAGGCTATGATCGTTTAATACGGTCATAGCCTTTTTTATTCGTTTACGTTTCAAAGGGTTAGGACGTTAGTTTTTGTGGCCTTATTTCTTTGTAGGAATCTTGCTCGGGCTGATTAAAATTTGCTTTTAGGTGCAGGCTAATATTGCCGAATTGGGGCCGAATCGTCTCACAGTTTATCCCTGCTAGTTTATGGCTTAATAGGGTTTTTGGGCAGAAGGCAAGAGTCTGAATGTAGGGATAAACTAGGGGGCTGCTGATTATTTCAAAAGGGTTTTAAGGAGTGTTTGCCATAAGACTAGCTGTTTTTCCCAGGAGATCTCATCGGTGATCGGCCGGAGTTTATATTCAGGGGCCAATGCGACTCTTTTGGGGTTGCCGAAGATGATCTCATCTTGGATTTTGGGGCAAAGTAAGACGAGACTCACTACCTGGTTCAATCGTTGTTGGCTTAAGTTAAGCCAGCCGGATAGTTCTCTTAAGCTTTTGGCCTTGCCTTCGTTTAAAAGCTGTTGCGCTTGATGCGCTAAAAGAAGGTTCTGCCTGATTTGAGGTTCATTTCTTAGCGCTTTCTCCTGATTGAACTGCCCGGTACTCTTAAGCATGTTGACCGGGACTTCAAAGCTGCGCCGTTTCCCGTTACATAGGATGAATTCAAGAATGCTAGAGCGCGCTTCGTAGCTTATCTGCTTTACGAATGAATGCAGGATCGGGATTCTTTGCTCAGTAGTAAGCTTTTCCCAGTGTTCTTTCTTAAATCTTTCATCTTTGATAATAGTTCGTAACAATTCAATGACTTTGCGCTCAAGGAGCCCTGTGTTGAGTGATTTGACAGGGCAGCTTTTGTAACCCCTTTTTTGGGCCTTTGAGCAGAGATAATAGTTGTATTTTAATCTGCCATTCTTGATGCTGTACGTAAGATACATGCTGCTATCGCAGGATTTGCAGCGCATGATCCCATTAAGGAGAGCGATCTTTTGGTGTCTTTGTTTTGGTAGTTGCTCTGGCATATTAGCGTCAAGTATGGCTTGGGCTTTATTATAGGTATCCTCGTCGACGATTGCGCTGTGCTCACCCGGGTAGAATTGCCCTTGATATCGTACCTTGCCGAGATAGTAAGGGTTTCTTAGGACTCTGGCGATAGCGTTGCCTGTAAAAGGTAATCCACCGCGCGGCTTTCCTTGTATAGCAGCATGGCGTTTGGTGAGGATACCTTTTTCATTGAGCTGCTGTGCGACTTTTAGAACAGATTTTTCTTTTAGGTATGCGTGGAAGATATCTTTTACAACCTTTGCTTCTAAAGGGTTAATGACAAGTTTATGGTTTTCTCGGTCAAGATCGTAACCAAGCGGCACAACACCACCGATCCACTTGCCTCTTTTTTTGGCCGCGCCCATCTTGTCGCGTGTACGCTCGGATATTATCTCGCGCTCAAACTGCGAAAACGACGAGAGGATATTCAGAGTCAGCCGGCCCATGGAAGTTTTGGTGTTGAAAAGCTGGGTTATGGAAACAAAAACTACCTTATACTCCTCGAAGAATTCGAGCAGCTGTGTGAAATCGAGAAGGGACCTGGATAATCTATCGACTTTATAGACGATGACCGCTTCGATCTTGCCAGTCTTAATGTCAGTGATGAGCTTTTGCAATGCAGGCCTATCGGTATTGGCTCCGGTATAGCCGGCGTCATTATAAATATCAGGTAGGGCAACCCAACCTTCAGCCTTTTGGCTGTTGATGTAGTTCTCAGCCGATTCTCGCTGAGAGTCTAGCGAGGTAAAATCCTTCTCAAGGTTATCTGTGGTCGATACCCTTGTATATATCGCACATCGTAGTGGTTTCTTATCTTGGTTATTGTTCTCCATGGCTCACCTATAAATTAAAGAATGTAAAGCCGCTCCAGTGAGCATTAGTTATCTCTTGGGCGATCGCGCTCAGGCTTCGGTATTTTTTTCCGTTGTACTCAAAGCCTTTTTCAAGAACCTTTACAGTGAGTTCTTTACCCTTATACTTTTTGCGAATTAATGTCCCCGGAATAGGCAGGCGTTTATCCCGTATGAAGGGGAGGGTCTGAACGACTGCTCCAGCAGAAATTACCTGTGGCCTGAGTGCTTTATTGTTAACAGGGTCATAACGCAATATCAATTCGTCTATTCTTGCGCATGCCTTTTTTGATAGCCCTCCCTGAGCGCGCTCTTGGAGCTTATAGGCTATGCGTTTAAGAAGGTACGTCTTGTTGTCGCAAGGCAACTCAGCGACTCCAAAAAGCTCCTTGTATTTTTCTTGGATGCGCTCAATCGAAAGCTGTTTTAAAACCTCAAGTTCTAAGTCAATTTCTGCCATTTTTACCTCCCAGTCATATATAGCCATACTAATTGAGGTATAGCAAGTTTATAAGAGAGGTAGTTTTTGATTGTGCCTCTTGGCAAAAAGCGATATAATACTTAACGAATTATTACATTTTGACACACAGAAGGTGAGGCTATGGAAACATTTACTGTAGAAGAGCTGGCCAAATACTTGAAGCTGCACGAATACACCATTCGGCGACTTGCTAGAGAGGGGAAGGTTCCCTCTTTTAAGGCCGGCGGGCAGTGGAGATTCCGGAAAGATGAAATTAATGCTTGGTCAAAAAGCAAAAGCAATAATAAGGAGCTTGAATGAAAAAGAAGAATGATAACAACGGCAAGGAGCTTAATTTCGAAGCCAAACTTTGGCAGGCTGCAGATAAGATGCGCAATAACATGGATGCTGCGGAGTATAAACATGTTGTTCTTGGGCTTATTTTTTTGAAATATATTTCCGATGCCTTTAGTGAAATCTATCAAAAGCTGTCAAATACCAAAGGCGCAGATGCTGAAGATGCAGATGAATATAGGGCTGAGAACATTTTCTATGTTCCTAAAAAGGCACGGTGGGATTATCTCCAGAAGAATGCCAAGCAACCAACTATTGGTAAGTTAATAGACGATGCTATGGATGCAATCGAAAAAGATAATATTACTCTAAAGGGGGTTTTGCCAAAGAATTATGCCCGCGAGGGTCTTGATAAGCAGCGTCTCGGTGAGCTCATAGATCTTATTGGCACAATCGGTCTTGGTGATAAAGAAAATCGCAGTAAAGATATTTTAGGCAGAGTATATGAATATTTTTTGGGTCAGTTTGCAGATGCTGAAGGAAAGAAGGGGGGGCAATTTTATACGCCGCGGAGTATTGTAAGGCTTCTTGTAGAAATGCTCGAACCCTATAAGGGTAGAGTATTTGACCCTTGCTGTGGATCGGGTGGTATGTTTGTGCAAAGTGAGAAATTCGTACAAGCACAGGGTGGCCGAATTGGTGATATTTCCATATATGGCCAAGAGTCAAATCAAACTACATGGCGACTATGCAAAATGAACCTCGCAATTCGAGGGATAGATGCAAATATAGCATGGAATAATGAAGGGAGCTTTCTTAATGATGCTCATAAAGACTTAAAGGCAGATTTTGTTATTGCCAATCCCCCATTTAATGATAGTGATTGGAGCGGAGATATGCTTCGAGAAGATCATCGGTGGGAATATGGAACTCCTCCCGAGGGCAATGCAAATTTTGCTTGGGTGCAACATTTTATTTATCACTTAAATCCAAAAGGTAAAGCTGGTATTGTATTGGCAAATGGTGCGTCAACTTCAAAAAATAAGCAAGAGCTCGAAATCAGAAAAAATTTGGTAGAGCGTAGCATAGTTGATTGTATTGTGTCTCTACCTGCGCAATTATTTTATAACACTCCTATACAGGCAATGCTCTGGTTTTTTAATAGAGAAAGAATAAGAAAAAGCAATAAAAATGAAGTTTTGTTTATTGATGCCAGAAATTTAGGAAAGCTGGAAGATAGAACACACAAAATCTTTGATGCAGAAGATATAAAAACAGTCTCTGAAACATACAAAAATTGGAAACTAGGCACAAATTATAAAGACAAATATGGTTTTTGTAAAAGTGTCCCAATTGAAGAATTGAAGAGAAAAGATTATAAATTAGCAACCGGTTTATATGTTGGATTCATAAATAAAATTGATAAGGATTCTGAAAAAATAACCTTACAGAAGATAAGCGAGAAGACTATCAATGGTGCCGAAAAATCAAAAACACTAGTTAAAAAAATTGAGGCTTTTTTGATAGGTTTTGGAATTAAAATGGGTAACCCACCTCTTGAATTTCTAAATTCTAATGATCTAATCGAGATTCTATTGATGTATTATAAGAAAATTTTTGTTAATAATGGCAGAGATAATAAAAAAGATCTAGTTGGTAACTATATCAAATTTGTCAAAGGGAAGAAACCAGGTGAATTATTTATAGAAAAGAAAGAAGGTTTAGTCCAGCAAATATTGATAGAAACTTTTGAAAGAAAGCAATCTTTCTATGTCGATCCTAAGAATATGGTTAAGTGTAATTTGGACGATATCCTCATGGTAATGGACGGGGGAAGCTCTGGAAGAGTAGAAATCGGTTATAGCGGTGTTATAGGTTCAACAATAGCTAAAATACGAATAATTAATCCTTCAATTTCATCTGCTTATCTGTACTGTTTTTTGAAGTATAAAGAAGAGGAGATTAATTTTAATACAACAGGAACCTCAATACCACACACAGATAAGGATTTAATAGAAAGCTTTGATATTGCAATACCGGATAGTGACAACCTGGCTAAATTTACAGAAATGGCCACTCTTATTTTAGAGTTAGTAAACATAAAAAATCGCATTTATGAAACGTAAAATATCAGAAGACGCACTTGAGCAAACCTGCATTGAACTATTAGAGAATATGGGTTTTTCTCATATCTTTGGGCCAACTATTGCCCCTGATGGCGAGTGCCCAGAGAGATGCAGGTTTGATGATGTTGTGCTTATCGAAAGACTGCGAAGGTCGATCTTCAAACTAAATCCGAATATCCCGCAGGACGCCCAAGAGGAAGCCATTAAGAGCATTTTGCGTACTGAGAGCTTCGACCTTACCATTAACAATCGCCACTTTCATAAGATGCTTGCTGATGGTGTAGATGTAGAGTATCGCAGAGATGGTAGGATTGTTGGAGATAAGATCTGGCTTTATGATTTTAATAATATTAATAAGAATGAATTTTTGGTAGTCAATCAGTTTACGGTTATTGAAAACAATATCAATCGCCGGCCAGATATAATTCTTTTTGTGAATGGCTTACCACTTGTGGTGATCGAGTTAAAAAATCCGACTGACGAAAATGCTACAACGTTCACTGCTTTCAAGCAATTGCAGACGTATAAACTTCAAATTCCTTCTCTTTTTAAATTCAACGCGATATTGATAGCAAGCGATGGTTTTGATGCAAAAGCAGGAACAGTTACCTCTGACTGGGAACGTTTCTTACCTTGGAAAACCATTGATGGCAAAGAAAAGGCACCAAAAGCTGCGCCGCAAATAGATGTTCTACTGAGAGGCATGCTTAACAAAACAGTGCTACTTGATCTTATTCGTAACTTTGTTGTTTTTGAGCAAGAACGTGACACAAAAGAAAACGTCATTCGTCTTTCTAAAAAGATTGCTGCCTATCATCAGTATCATGCTGTTAATAAAGCTATAGATGCAACGCTTAAAGCATCAGGTGCTCGAGGGGATAAGCGTTGCGGTGTAGTTTGGCATACGCAAGGGTCAGGGAAAAGCCTTATTATGGCTTTTTATGCCGGAAAACTAGTATTAGCATTAGATAATCCTACCATTGTAGTTTTAACCGATCGTAACGATCTAGATGATCAGCTTTTTGGTACATTCTCGCGATGTAGCGAATTACTAAGACAAGCGCCTGTTCAGGCCGAATCCAGGGAAAAACTACGCGAATATCTAAAAGTATCTTCAGGTGGCGTCGTTTTTACTACTATTCAGAAGTTTATGCCAGAAGAGAAAGGGGATAAGTATCCGCTTCTCTCAGATCGCAAGAATATAGTTGTCATAGCTGACGAAGCGCATAGAAGTCAGTATGATTTTATTGATGGTTTTGCTAAGCATATGCGCGACGCCTTACCCAATGCTTCTTTTATAGGTTTTACCGGTACACCTATTGAAAGGCAAGATCGAAATACCATAGCAGTTTTTGGCGATTGCATAGATATTTATGATATTGAACAAGCAGTTAATGATGGTGCTACTGTTCGAATATTCTATGAAAGCAGACTAGCTCAGCTAGAGCTGAAGCCGGAGGAACGACCCAAGATTGATCCTGAGTTTGAGGAGGCCACTGAAGGCGAAGAGGTTCAGAAAAAAGAAAAATTAAAGACGCGTTGGGCTAGGCTTGAGGCAATCGTTGGTAGCGAAAAACGCGTTAGACAGATAGCAAAGGATATAGTTGCTCATTTTGAAGAACGAATTAAGACGCTTGAAGGTAAGGGTATGGTTGTCTGTATGAGCAGGCGCATTGCAATAGAGCTGCATAATGAAATTGTTAAGTTAAAGCCAGAATGGTATCACAAAGATGATGACAAGGGTTTGTTGAAAGTGATTATGACGGGCTCAGCGAGTGATCCCGTAGACTGGCAAGAGCATATCCGCAATAAGCAAAAACGGCGCGACCTTGGCGACCGAATGAAAGATCCAGGCGATCCTTTAAAATTAGCCATTGTTCGCGATATGTGGCTTACTGGTTTTGATGCACCATCTCTTCATACGATGTATATAGACAAGCCTATGCGTGGGCATGGTCTTATGCAGGCAATTGCACGTGTAAATCGCGTATTTAAAGATAAGCCAGGTGGTCTAGTTGTAGATTATTTAGGAATTGCGGACGATCTGAAACGCGCACTTTCTGAATATACCGAAAGCGGTGGTAAAGGTAAACCTACCTTTAATCAGGAAGAAGCAGTTGCGCTGATGCTTGAAAAATATGAGGTCGTCTGCGGCATGCTCGATAAATTTGATTATAAGAAATTCTTCCCTGCATCTGTGAAAGATAAAATGGTTATTATTACGTTAGCACAAGAGCATATCCTAAAGCAAAAGAATGGCAAGGAGCGGTTTATCGGATTTGTAACGCAGCTTTCACAAGCCTTTGCGCTTTCAGTTCCTCATAAAGAAGCAATTAAGATCCGTGATGAAGTAGGATTTTTTCAGGCTGTACGAGCTCGATTGGCTAAATACGAAACCGGAACCGGAAAGACAGAAGATGATCTTGATTCAGCTATAAAGCAGATCATTTCAAGAGCGGTAGCTTCAGATAAGGTTATCGATATCTTTGAAGCTGCTGGTCTAAAGAAGCCGGATATTTCTATTTTATCTGATGAGTTTTTAGCTGAAGTTAAAGGCATGCCCCACAAAAACCTAGCCTTTGAATTATTAAAGAAGCTTTTAAGCGATGAAATAAAAATACGATCACGAAAGAATCTGATTCAAGGGCGATCGTTTGCTGAGATGCTAGAGAAGGCTATCCGTAAATATCAGAATAAGGCTATCGAGGCAGCAAAAGTTATCGAAGAATTAATCGAACTCGCTGCTAAGATGCGCGAAGCGGATAAGCGTGGCGAAGATATGGGGCTGAGCGTAGATGAGATTGCTTTTTATGATGCGCTAGAGGTCAATGATAGCGCAGTCAAGGTGCTGGGCGACGACACCTTAAAGACAATAGCCCGGGAACTCGTTCTTGCAGTGCGTAATAATGTTACTATCGATTGGACTTTGAAGGAGAGCATTCAGGCCAAGCTTAGAATTATGGTCAAGCGAGTGTTGCGCAATCATGGGTATCCACCGGACAAAGAAAAGAAGGCGACTGAGACTGTTTTAGAACAGGCAACGTTACTTTGTAAGGATTGGGCTGAAAAGCCGGCTTCAGAAGATCAACAGGACCTATTTTTTAGCGATGTTATTTCAGATGAAGATATTAGCGAGATTGACAAGTTTTCTAAGTATCTTCCAGTTTATTCATTAGAAGCGGTGGCTACTAGTTTTGGCAAAGAAGAGTATGTCCAGAGACTCGGCTGGAAGAAGATAGAGCAGCGTAAACTGAATAGGGAAATGTTTATTGCTAAGGTGGTTGGTAAGTCTATGGAGCCGACTATCCCAGATGGGAGATATTGTATATTTCGCTTTGAACGTGGTGGTTCTCGAAATGGCTTAGTCGTTCTCGTTGAGTCGCATCTTGTATCAGATCCGGAAAATCACCAGCGTTTCACTATTAAACGCTATCATAGCGAGAAACAAGATATTGGTGGTGAGTGGCGGCACAAGCAGATAATTCTTTCGCCGGACAATAAGGCGTTTAAAGACATCGTGCTTGAAAACATTACAGGGGATGATTTTAGAGTAGTGGCGGAATTTGTAGAGGTTTTATGAGTGCAGAAAGCGTGAATAAATTTAAGGCCGGTTCCGAAGTCCAGCTAGTAAGTGATTCAACGAGGATCGGTGTAGTAGTAGAACCAGACTGTCTCCATGGAGGCGTCTGGTTTTATTTGGTAAATTTTGGTGGAGATAGGAAAGTGGTGCCTGAGACCGACTTAATTCCTTACTTACCTCAGCAGCGACCATTTGACATCTTAAAGGCGGGTAAGCTTGGTAATCACGATGAATTTCTAAGAAACATTCTGTATCAGAAGCTATCCAAGGCCAATGTTCTTACTAATAACATCTACGCGTTTAATGTCTCTCGGACCATTTTTTATCCCTATCAGTTCAAACCGCTTCTCAAATTCATAGAATCATCTAATAACCGTATTTTAATAGCTGACGAGGTTGGTTTAGGTAAAACTATTGAAGCCGGTTTGATTTATATGGAGCTCAAAGCGAGGCAAAAGTTAAGCAGAGTATTAGTTATTTGCCCCTCTA
>Ga0172375_10003259_pt1 | contig 24767 bp, 19 predicted proteins | sample LakKiv1m_FD_114537 | JGI IMG/M metagenome (GOLD analysis project Ga0172375, IMG submission 114537) | Freshwater microbial communities from Kabuno Bay, South-Kivu, Congo - kab_092012_11.1m | ecosystem: Environmental > Aquatic > Freshwater > Lake | place: Democratic Republic of the Congo...
AGCGCTCTCTGCATAGCTCCCCTAGGCGCCGGCAGGTCGGCGCTCAGCAGCAAGGCCGCTCCCTGCGGCCTTGCCCTCTGCGGGGCCCGGACTGGACGGCGGCGGACCCGACTGACCCATTACCTCGCGCACCGTTCCTGGGGGCCTGGCGTCGGTCCGTTGCGGCGCTACGTTTTGGGCTGTTCCGCGCGGTCCGCGGGATAGCTTGCCCATGAGACTGTTTCTCGCCATCGTCTGGACGGCTGGATGGGCCCTGGTTGCCGGCGGCCTGCTGCGCTGGTGTCAGGCCGGGCCGGCCGTGGTCCCGTTGGCACGGCGCGTGCCGGCCCTGGGGTCCGGTGCGGGCGCACCCGCGGGGGGAGCCCCGGTCGAGCTCTCGCCCACCGACCACTGCAACCGTCTGGTCACCGAGTTCGTGCGGGCCCTGCCGGACCCCGAGTACGCCGCACGGCCGGCGCCGACGCCGCCGGCGGATGTCTGGCCTGGCTTCCGCGGCCCGGACCGCAACGGCATCGCGCCCGGTAGCGTGCCTCTGGCCGAACGCTGGCCGGAGGGGGGGCCGCCAGTGCTGTGGACGGTCCCCCTGGGCGACGGGCACGCGGGCCCGGCGGTCTGCCGCAACTGCGTCTATGTCATTGACTACGACGAGTCGGCCAAGGCGGACGCCCTGCGCTGTCTGGCCCTGGCCGACGGCCGGGAGGTCTGGCGTCGCAGTTACCCGGTCCTGACCAAGCGCAACCATGGCATGTCCAGGACCGTGCCCGCGGTCACCGAAGACTGCATCGTCACCATGGGGCCCCAGTGCCATGTCCTGTGCGTCGACCGGGCCACGGGGGACTACCGCTGGGGCCTGGACCTGGTGCGTGATTACGGCAGCACGGTGCCGCTGTGGTATACCGCCCAGTGCCCCCTGATTGACCAGGGGCTGGCGGTCCTGGCGCCGTGCGGGCGTGACCTGATGCTGGCCATCGACACGCAGAGCGGCAAGGTGGTGTGGCGAACACCGAACCCGCCGGGCTGGAGCATGTCGCATTCCTCCATCGCGGTCATGCGCTTCGGCGACCGGCGCGCGTTTGTCTACGCGGCTCTGGGCGGCATCGCGGCGGTGGCGGCCGATGGCCCGGAGCGCGGGGCGCTGTTGTGGTCCTCGGCCGAGTGGAACAAGAAGATCGTTGCCCCGTGTCCCGTGCAACTCGATGGCGAGCGCGTGCTGGTCACCGCCGGCCATGGTGCCGGCAGCGCCCTGCTGCACCTTGGGCAGAGCCAGGGGGCCTGGTCCGTCACCCGCTCCGAGCCCATCTCCAAGCTGGTCTTCGCCTCGGAACAGCAGACGCCGCTGTGGCTCGGTGGACTGCTCTACACCGTGCTGCCCAAGGACGCGGGGGAGCACCGGGAGGAACTGGTCTGTCTCGATCCGGCTGAGCCGGGGCGGGTCCTATGGGCATCGGGCAAGGACCTGCGTTTCGGGCTGGGTCCGTACCTTGTTGCCGACGGCAAGATGTACCTGCTGGACGACCGGGGCCTGCTCAGCATGGTCCGCGTCGGGCGTCAGGGAGTCCGCCTGCTGGGACAGGCCCTGGTCCTCCCTGAGGGCCGCGATGCCTGGGGGCCGCCGGCGCTGGTCGCGGGCAGACTGCTGGTCCGCGATGCCAGCCGTCTATCGTGTCTGGATGTCCGTCGGGCCATCGAGCCCAAGGAGAAGTGACCATGGCCGAAACGCCTGCTCCACCGAAGCCCCGCCGGTCTTCCCTGGACCTGCTGGTGGTGCTGCTGCTGATCGTCGGGTTGGCGGCGTTGGTCTTCGCGACCGGGCGAGCGCGCCGGCGAGCGGCGGCCGCCGCCGCCGCGACCCCGGCGACGTCACCGGCTGGGCAGGTGGCCGCGGCTCTGGCTCCCGCGGCGGACGAGCCGCAGCGGGTGGTGATGCCGGAGCAGGTAGGCTACCGCGAGGTCTCGCCCCTCCCGCTCCAGGAGAAGGTACGGGCCGTGGCTGTCGGCCCCGGCGACGCGGTCTTCGTCTCTGCCGGTTTCGCCGTCATCGAGTTCGGTCCCGACGGCAAGGAACGGCGCCGGTTTGAGGTGAAGGCAGCCGTGAACTGCCTGGCGGCTATCGAGGGCAAGCTCTACCTTGGGCACGCCGACCACGTGGCCATCCTGGCGCTGGCAGACGGCGCTCGCACCGAGTGGCCTTCACAGGGCCCCAATGCCATGCTCAGTTCCATCGCCGTCACCCCGACCGTCGTGGTCGTCGGCGACGCCGGCCAGCGCCGCTTCACCCGCTGGACGCCTGACGGGACCCTCCAGGGCGAGATCAGCCCGCCGCCGCCGGAGGGAAAGAGCGTCGTCGCCAGTGTGCCCAGCACCTACTTCGACGTCACCGCCGCCGCGGATGGGACGTTCTGGGCCACCGAACCGGGCCGCTTCGGACTGGTGCACTTCGATGCCGAGGGCAAGCTCCTGGGACGCTTGGGCAAGGGCTCGGAGGCCATCGAGGACTTCGGGGGCTGCTGTAACCCCTCCCATGTCGCTGCCGCGCCGGGCGGACTCCTGGTGACGGTCGAGAAGAAGCCAGACCTGATCAAGACCTACCATGACGACGGGACCTTCGCCTCCGTCGTCGCTGGCCCCAAGGCCTTTCAGGCCAAGACCTTCGTCTCGGGCGCCGCGGCGGATTCGCGGGGCCGTGTGCTGGTGGTTGACCCCAAGGCCAAGGCGATCCGCGTCTTTGAGCCCAAGGGACGCTGACGGCCATGGCCATTGACCCTTCCATAGCCCGCCGCGAGTTCTGCCGCGCGGCCCTGCGCCTGGCTGGCCTGGGCGGCCTCCTGGCCGGTGCCGCCGGGCTGGTCTGCGGGCGCGGTGATGGCCGGCTGCCCGCCTCCGTGTGCCTCCCGTCGGCGGCCTGTCCGAGGTGTCCGAGGCGCAGGGACTGTTTTCTGGGCAGGGACGCGCTGCCCGCAGGCCCCGGGACCGGCTCAGCCGGCAAGGGGGGCCTGCCATGAGTGCCGACGCCCCGCTCCAGGACCCCCCTCGACGCAGGTTCCTGCGCCAGTGCCTCGGCGGCGCGGCGGGGGCCTTGGTCTGCGGGACCGGGCTGGCCGCCTTGCGCGGGGGGGCCCGCCGGGCCGCCTTCCGCTGGCAGATCGACCCGGCGAAGTGCGTCCAGTGCGGCAAGTGCGCCACGCAGTGCGTGCTGCCCATCTCGGCGGTCAAGTGTGTCCACAGCATGGCCATGTGCGGCTACTGCAACCTGTGCTTCGGTTACTTCGAGGGCCAGGCCCCCGGGCTGAACGCCGGCGGCGAGAACCAGATGTGCCCCACCGGCGCCATCAAGCGCCGCTTCGTCGAGGAGCCCTACTTCGAATACACGGTCGACGAGGGGCTCTGCACGGGGTGCGGCCTGTGCGTGAAGGGCTGCACCTCCTTCGGCAATGGCTCTCTCTCCCTCCAGGTTCGGCATGACCTCTGCCTGGACTGCGAGGAGTGCGCCATCGCCCGCGGCTGTCCCGTGTCGGCCTTCCAGCGCGTGCCGGCGACGGACCCGTACCTGCGCAAAGGCGTGGAGTCCGAGCCCGGATGAGTGACTTCCGCCACCTCAGCGCCTCGACCGGCAGGGCCGATTGGGCCCGGGGACCCCGCCCGGCCCGCCCGGCCCACCCGATCCCCGGCGCCGGCGCGCGCAGGGCCCGCCGGGCGGCTTCTCTGGCGGCGCTGCTCTGGGTGCCCCTCGTCGCCGCGGCGGAACGGTTCCCGCGCCCGGACTTCAGCCAGGGCTACCGCGCGCCGGCGGCGGCCTGGCCGGGGGCGGCCCCGGCGTGGGCGGAGTGGCTCGACATGGGTCTGCTCGGGGCCGCACTGGGGCTGGCGGCCTGGCTGGCCCTCGGGCGGCGCTCCCGCAATGGCCTCGTGGCCCTGTCGCTGATCTGTCTGGCCTACTTCGGGTTCTGGCGCGAGGGCTGCCTCTGTCCGGTGGGCTCGGTCCAGGTCGTCGCCGAAGGGTTGGCGACGGGGATGGCCCTGCCCTTGTCCGCGGTCGTCTTCTTTGTGCTGCCCTTGCTGGCCGCGCTGCTGTTCGGCCGGGTTTTCTGCGCGGCGGTGTGCCCGCTGGGGGTTCTGCAGGACCTGGTTGCGGTGCGTCCGCATCGGCTCTCGCCCGGGGTGCATGCGGCCCTGCAGGTGCTGCCGGTCGTCGCCCTGGCCCTGACGGTCCTGCTGGCGGCGACGCAGACCGCCTACCTGGCCTGCCGGTTTGACCCGCTGGTGCCTCTGCTGCGCCGCAGCGGGACGGTCTCCGAACTGCTGATTGGGATCGGTACGCTGCTGTTGGTGGTCGTTCTGGCGCGGCCTTACTGCCGGTTTCTGTGTCCCTACGGTCTGTTGCTGCGCCTCCTGTCGCGGCTTTCCTGGCGGCACGTGACCATCACCCCCGACACCTGCATCCGCTGCCGTCTCTGCGGGGAGAGCTGTCCCTTCGATGCCATCGAGGCCGCCAGCCCCGAGCGTCCTCCCGAAGCGGCCCGGGTGGGCGTCCGGCGTCTGGCGTGGCTCCTGGCGCTCAGCCCGGTGCTGCTGGTAGCCTTCGCCCTGCTGGCCGCCGAGCTGGCCCCCGGCCTGGCCCGGCTGCACCAGGATGTCCGCCTCTCGGACCAGTTCCACGCCGAGGCCGCGGGAACCGCAGCCCCCACGGTGGAGAGCGTCGCCTTCCTCTCGGCGTCGCGCTCGGTCGAGGAGCTGCACGCGGCCGCGGCCCAGCGCGTCCAGACCCTGCGCCGGGGCGGCACCTGGGCCGGGGCCTTCATCGGCCTGCTCATCGCCAGCCGCCTGATCGGCGCCTCCGTGCGCCGACGGCATGATGACTTCATCCCCGACCGCGGGCGCTGCCTGAGTTGTGGTCGCTGTTTCCAGTCCTGCCCCAAAGAGCACCTGCGCCGGCGCCAAGCCCCGGAGGCCTAGATGCCGTCTCCCGTGGAACCCCCGAATGCCTGGAAGGACACCGCCCGGCAGCTTCTGGTCTGCCTGCTGGCGGTGTGCCTCGCCACGGCCTTTTTCATGGCCGTCGAGATGACCGGTTCCCGCGCCGTGGTGCGCGACCTGGATCCCCTGAACCAGGTTGCCCTGCGGCACCTGAAGCAGGCGGCCGCGCGGCATGCCCAGGACGACGCCCTCAAGGAGGCCTTCCGGGACATTGACGAGCAGTCCCGGGCCGCCTTCTACCGGGCCGATGCCCTGCGGCGGCGCGGGGTGGTGGTGCTGGCGACGGCGGGCCTGATCGGCCTGCTGGCGCTGCACGGGATCCTGGGGTTGTCGCGGCGTCCACCGTCGCCTGGTCAGCCTCCCGGCGAGACCGATCCCACGGGGGTGCTGGTAAGGCGCGGCGTGCTGGCCGCCGCCATCACCGCAGGGGTCTTTGTCCTGGTCCTGTCGCGTCGTGTCGCGACCGAGGTGGTTCCCCCGGCGCAGGGGGCTGGCGGGGAGGGGGCCAAGGTCGCCGTGGAGCCGGCCTTCGATGCCGATCCGGCCCAGTGGCCAGCCTTCCGCGGCGTCGGCGGCCAGGGGATCGGCGCTGGCAGTGCCCCCACCGACTGGGATGGCGCCTCCGGTCGGAACGTCGTCTGGAAGCAGCGCCTGCCCCGCGGGGGCTTCAGCAGCCCGATCGTGTGGAACGACCGGCTGTACCTCACCGGTGCCGACGAACAGGCCCGGGAGCTCTACTGCCTGGATACGAGGGATGGTCGACTGCTCTGGACGGCGGCCGCCAGTGACATCGTGGGGACGCCCGCGAAGCTCCCGGAGGTCGGGAAGGACACCGGCTTTGCCGCCTCCACCCCCGCCACGGACGGTCAGCGCATCGTGGCCCTCTACGCCACGGGCGACGTCATGGCCGTGGCGCCGGACGGCACGCGGCTGTGGGCCCGCAACCTGGGGGTCCCCGACAACCCCTATGGCCATGGTTCGTCACTGATTCTGCACCGCAACCGGGTGCTGGTCCAGTACGACCACTTCGCCAAGGCCCGCTTCATCGCCCTGGACGCGGCCACCGGCGAGACGGTCTGGGAGCAGGCCCGGGAGGTGCAGGCTTCCTGGGCTTCGCCGACGCTGGTGCGGGACGGCCAGCGGGTCGTGGCGTTGCTGAACGCGGAGCCCCTGGTTGAGGCCTTCGACGCCGAGACCGGGGAGCGGCTCTGGTCGTGCCGTTGCATGGGGGGTGAGGTCGCTCCCTCGCCCGCTTCGGCCAATGGCCTGGCCTTCTTCACCACCGACTACGTGGTGCTGGCCGCCGTCCGGCTCTCCGGCGAGCAGGCCGGGACCGTGGCCTGGGAGACGAACGAGGAGCTCCCGGATGTCGCCAGTCCGCTCGCGGTGCAGAACCTGCTGTTTGTCGCCAGCGGCGCGGGCATCATCAGTTGTTACGAGTCCACCACGGGTAAGCTCCACTGGCGCCAGGAGACCGACGAGGGTTACTACGCCTCGCCCGTGGCCGCGGGCGGGATGGTCTACTTCACCGACCGCAAGGGCAGGACGCGGGTGGTGAAGGCGGCCGAGGCCTGGTCTCCGGTGGGTGAGTGCGCCCTGGGTGAAGCGGCGGTCAGCACGCCGGTCATTGCCGGCGGGCGTCTGTATCTGCGCGGGGTGGAGAACCTCTACTGCATCGGCAGCCCGTAGGGCCGGGGAGGGCCGGGGCCGTTCCCGGACCGGTGGAACTTGCCTGTCGGCCGGGTGTCACCTAGGGGTGCACGGCAGGTGTGTCACCTCCGGGTGGGCGGTGAACAGCGATGGCGAGAGCGCGGGGCGCGCTTCTGGGGGTGTGACGGGCCCGGTAGCGGTCGGGGACAGGTCGGAACGGCAGGAGATCAGATGCCCTATGTGGGACTACACCGAGAAGGTCATGGACCACTTCCTCCACCCGAGGAACGTGGGGGAGATTCTGGAGCCGGATGCCGTGGGTGAGGTCGGCAACATCACCTGCGGCGATGCTCTGAAGCTGTTCATCAGGCTGGACGCGACCCGGACGCGGATCGCGGAGGTCAGGTTCCAGACCTTCGGCTGCGCCAGCGCCATTGCCAGCGCTTCCGCCCTGACGGAACTGGTCAAGGGCAAGACGCTGGCCGATGCCGCGACCATCACCAACGACGACATCGCGCGCTACCTCGGCAGCCTGCCTGAGGAGAAGATGCACTGCTCGGTGATGGGCATGGAGGCGCTTCAGGCGGCCCTTGCCAACCTGCGCGGTGAGGGCGACGGCAGGGCCACGGCTGGCCATGATCACAGCCGCGGCGACTACGACCCCGATGGCCTGGACCGGGTGGTGTGCTACTGCTTCAGCGTCACCGAACGGCACATTCGCGAGGTGGTTGCCGCGAACCACCTGCAGACGGTGGCCCAGGTGACGCACTACTGCAAAGCCGGCGGCGGTTGCGGCGGCTGCAAGAAGGACATCCAGGCCATCCTGGACGAGGTCAACCCCACGGCCAAGCCGGCCGCAACCGCAACCGCAGCCCCAGTGGCGGCGGAGGTCGCGGCGGCGCAGCCCCTGACGAACCTGCAGAAGATGATGAAGGTCCAGCAGGTGATCAGCGACGAACTGCGGCCCGGACTGCAGGCCGACGGCGGCGACCTGGAACTCGTCGACATCGACGGCGACCGCGTCATCGTCAGGCTGAAGGGGGCCTGTGCCGGTTGTCCGGGGGCGCAGTCGACCCTGAAGCGCTGGATCGAGGCGAGGCTGCGCGAGGAGGTCTCTCCCTCGCTCACCGTAGCGGCAGGCTGAGTACCCCTTCGCGTCCCACGGGCTCGGCCCGTGGACTCGACGAGGCTCTGCCTATGCCGAGTGGCCTCCTGCCGAGGTCTAGGGCGCACCGGGTGGGATGCGAAGGGGTACCTACGGAAAAGGCCCTGTCCACACGGCAAGAGGGGTCGGCGGTCAGCGGTCAGCACGGGGCTGCGGGCTGTCGTTGCGGTGATGCGCAGGTCTGGTCCGTCGGGCAGCGCGACAGGGCCTTTTCCGACAGGTCAGCGCCACGGACGGAGCGCGGTGGCTTGCGCGGCCCCCTCAGGGGGCCTGACTCAGGCCAAGGGCTCCGTCCGTGGTCGATGACGGGAGTGAGCCGACATGCGTAAAGAGGTCATCTACGTCGACAACAACGCCACCACGCGGGTGGACCCGGCGGTTCTGGAGGCGATGCTGCCGTTTCTGACGGATTTCTACGGCAACGCCTCCAGCATGCACACCTTCGGCGGCCAGGTGCGAAAGGCCATTGATCAGGCCCGTGCCAGTCTGGCGGCCCTGCTCGGGGCCCAGCCCAACGAGATCATTTTCACCAGTTGCGGAACGGAGTCTGACAACGCCGCCATCCTCAGCGCCCTGGAGAGCCTTCCAGACCGGCGCAAGATCGTCACCTCGAAGGTCGAGCACCCGGCCGTCCTTGGGCTCTGTAAGACATTGCAGCAGAAAGGATACCATGTTGAGTACGTGCCTGTGAATGCCAAGGGCATGCTCTGCTATGACGCGCTCGAGAGGATGGTGGACGAGGAGACGGCCGTGGTCTCCGTGATGTGGGCCAATAACGAGACGGGCAACCTCTACCCGGCAACGAAGTTGGCGGAGATCGCGCACCAGCACGGGGCGCTCTTCCATACGGATGCCGTGCAGGCGGTCGGGAAGGTCCCCATCGATCTGGCGAAGACGCGCATTGATTTCCTCTCGCTGAGCGGGCATAAGCTGCATGCGCCCAAAGGGATTGGGGCCCTTTTCGTGCGCCATGGGACGCCTTTCAGCCAGTTCCTGATCGGCGGTCACCAGGAGTTCGGCATGCGGGCTGGCACCGAGAACGTCCCCGGCATCGTGGCCCTGGGCAAGGCGGCGGAACTGGCCGCGGAGAACATGCACGAAGAGTGCACTCGGGTGGCCGGGCTGCGTGACCGGCTCGAGCAGGGATTGCTGTCACGCTGTCCGAACGCCCGGGTGAACGGGAACCCCGAGTCCCGGCTGCCCAACACCACCAACATCAGTTTCGAGTTCATCGAGGGCGAGTCGGTGCTCCTGCTCCTTGACCAGCACGGCATCGCGGCCTCGTCCGGATCCGCCTGCACCTCGGGCTCCCTGGAGCCATCGCACGTGCTGCGGGCCATGGGCGTGCCCTACACCGCGGCGCACGGCAGCATCCGGCTGAGTCTGTCGCGCTTCAACACCGCGGCGGAGATCGATGTCATCATCGACAAGCTGCCGCCGATCATCCACCGCCTGCGTGAGATCTCGCCCTATGGCCGAGGGCAGGGCGCCTGAGGGCCTGTGTGAACGGCGCCGGAGCACCTTCCCAGCGCCCTGGCCCTCACGCCGTGGACGTCGATGGGTTGAAGTGCACTCATACAGCCACCTCCAGATTCGCGGACAGACGCGTACCCAGGTTCGCCAGAGCAGCCTCTACTTGTAATAACGACATCTGCTGGCTTATTATTCTCAGCTCTACTGCCGTGAGGACCGATGGGACGCATATCCCGGCCCCGGGCTGCTTAGCAGACTGTCCCGCCCTCGTCGGTCCAGTGCCGGACGGCCCTGCACCGTGTTCCCCAGACGTCTGCCATGCCGCCTGATGCCGCATTGCGGCGCACGGTCCTGCAAGTCCCCGGTCCCTACATCCGACGGTGGACTGGTGGAGCGCGCCCTGCCGGCGCGTTTCAGCCCTCCGGGCTCCTGCCGGCCCCCTCTCCAGAGCCCAGCCCCAACCCGGTGCTGCCTCCGCGGCCGCAACGCCGGTTCCCCGGACCATGGCGCCGGGAACCAGAAGTGGCTACCTTCACCCCATAGCCACCGCGCCCTGGGACTCCGGACGTTGAACAAGGAGCTGCAGCGGCCCCCCCATGGCCCGGCGGAACAACCGCGGCGCTGCCACGGCGCCGGTGAGCTCTACGTTCCGGAGGGCGGATGGGGGCATCTTGCACGCTACGCGGTCACGCGGTATAGTGTACGAGAGCAACAGAGGCCCACATGATCGCGTCATTTGGTGACAGCGCAACCGAGGATCTGTACCACGGGGCCCGTTCGGCCCGGGTCCGCGGAATCCCGCCGCAGATAGGGCGGATAGCCTGCCGCAAGCTGGACATGATTGAGTACGCCGAGGCATTGCAGGATCTGCTTGTGCCGCCCGGGAATCGCCTGGAGGCGCTGAAGGGCGACATGACCGGGTTCCACAGCATACGCGTGAATGACCAATGGCGGGTCGTCTTCCAGTGGCGAGGCGGTGCCGCGCACGGGGTTTCGGTTGTTGACTACCATGGTTAGCGGAGACGCACACAATGGTACCGAGTAACCGCATTCCGACCTCTCCCGGCGAGATTCTCGACGAGGAGTTTCTCAGGCCCTTGGGCATTACTCAGACGGCTCTCGCCCGTCACATCGGAGTTCCGGTCCGGCGGATCAACGAGATTGTCCGGCGCAAGCGCGCGATCAGCCCCGAGACTGCTCAACTTCTTGCTGCATGCCTAGGTACCACCGCGCAGTTCTGGATGAATGCCCAGGCGACCTACGACTTGGCCACGCACCGCGTCGAGGTCTCCGTTGAGCCGCTCGTGCACGCAGTGTAGAACCGGCCCGAACCAGCCAGTGGACATGGACCGGGAAAACTGCCGCCGCCGCGGCTCTGGCAGTTCCACCGGCCAGTCACCGGCACGTTGGCGACCACAGGACGCACGGTTTACGAGCCGGCACTGAGGCCTCTCCGTGGCGCCGGCCAGGCATTGCCTCCGTGATCTGCGTATGGACTCCACGGGCATCCGCACCAGCGAGCCGGGAAAGCGCGGCGGCACGCCCTGCGTCCGCGGGATGAGGACCACCGCCCAGGACGTTCCAGAGCACCTGGCGTCCGGGCCGCGACGGCGAGCATTTCGCCGTTGGCAGCCTATACTTCCCAGAATGGCATATCCCCACCTCGGGGGTGTGCGTCTCTCATGGGTGTAACGGAAGGACCTCTTGATGAAGATCTCTCACGCCTGTCTGGTGCCTCTGGTCGCCGGTCTGCTCACGGCCGCCGTGGGCGTTGCCCAGGACGCCGCGCCGAGCACGCCGGTGGACCAGGTCAGCTACCTCATCGGGCGGCAGATCGGCGACTCGCTCTCCGGCGAGGAGTTGGCGAACGAGCTGAACCTGGACGTGGTCTGCACGGCTCTGCGCGAGGCGGCGGCCAAGAAGCCCGCGCTGATCCCGCCCGAGAAGGCGCAGGAGATCATGCAGGCGTTCAGCAAGCGCATGCAGGACAAGGTGGGCCAAGTCCGCGCGGCCCAGGGCGAGGTGAACAAGAAGGAGGGACCGGAGTTCCTCGAGGCCAACAAGAAGGCCGAGGGCTGGACGACTACCGGCAGCGGCCTGCAGTACAAGGTCGTCAAGGCCGGGGAAGGGCCCAAGCCGGCCCTCACCGACATGGTCGAGGTCAACTACCGCGGGGCACTCCTGAATGGCACCGAATTCGATAGCTCCTACAAGCGTGGCAAGCCGGCCGTCTTCCCGGTGCGGCAGGTGATCAAGGGTTGGCAGGAGGCCCTGCAGTTGATGCCGGTCGGGTCCACCTGGGAACTGGTGATCCCGTCCGAGCTCGCCTATGGTGCCCAGGGCAAGGGCCGCGAGATCGGTCCCGACGCGGTGCTGAAGTTCACCGTGGAACTCCTGGCCATCAAAGACGCCAAGGCTATGACCCCGCCCGGCATGCCGCCGCCGCCGGCGCCCCCGGCCGCCCCGAAGAAGTGACGCCTTCAGCCCCCGCCGGGCGCCGGAGCGGCGCCCGGCGGCTGACCGCCAGCCCCATGGCGTGTATCTCGGGTGTGGAGGCGAGGCAGTCCCGCAGTCGCGCATCTGCGTCAGGCCAGGCCCTGCTGGCATGGCGGGCCTGGCCGAAGGCGGTGACAAGTCACCGGCAGTCCAAAGAGCCCCGCCTCGCGTCGGGGCTCGGTAGCCTACTGCGCTGGCCACGGGCCGAGCTTTGGACTGCCGGTGCGGCAGCACCGCTTGGCCTTAGGTTGGCGCCCATACGCAGTCGCGGGATGGCGCGCTGTCGGTGCCCCGCCAACGGGCTGCGTTCCGGGCCTGGCTACACGGCCGTTCCGGACAGGTCGTAGGCGGAGGCCTTGTCAATGCGCACCCGGGTCAGATGGCCCGGGATGCCGCCGCGGGGGGCCCGGAAGCGCACCTGGTTGTCGATCTCGGGCGCGTCGGCCGTGCTCCTGCCGCAGTACCGGCCCGGGTGCTCCTCCACATCGGCGATGACCGCCAGGGTACGGCCCACCAGGGCTTGGTTGAGCTCGATGGCGATGGCCTGCTGGCGCGCCATGAGGGCGTCGCGCCGAGCCTCTGCCTCCTCGGCGGCGACCACGCCTTCGGTGATCCCGAGGGCCGGGGTCCCCGGCTCCGGCGAGTAGGCGAAGACGCCGAGACGGTCGAAGCGGTACTCCGTCACGTAGGCCAGCAGCTCCTCGACGTCCCTCTCCGTCTCGCCGGGGAAGCCCACCAGGAAGGTGGTCCGCACCGCGACTCCCGGCCAGCGCTCCCGCAGGCGTTCCATGAGGGCCCGGGTGCTGCGGCCCCCCAGGCCTCGGCGCATGGCTTTGAGCACCGACTCGCTGATGTGCTGCAGAGGGATGTCGAGGTAAGGCACGGTGTGGGCGCTCGCGGCCAGGGCGTCGATGAGGGGCTCGGTGACGTAGCGCGGGTGCGTGTAGAGGACGCGCACCCAGAAATCCCCGGGGAGCTCGTCGATCCGGCGGACGAGTTCCGCGAGGCAGGCCCCATCTTCCCGGTCCTGGCCATAGCGACTGGTGTCCTGGGCGATGAGGTTCAGCTCGGCAGCGCCTTGGCCGAGCAGTTGGCGGCATTCCTCGAGGAGGGACTCCATGGAACGGCTGCGCTGGCATCCCCGGATGGCAGGGATGCTGCAGTAGGCGCAGTGGTGGTCACAGCCCTCGGCGATCTTGACGTAGGCATAGGACGGCGGCGTCAGGGTGAGGCGTGGGGCGGTATGATCATAGAGGTAGGTGGGCAGGTGTCCGGAGGGGACGTTCCTGCCCTCCTGGCCGTGTTCGATGAGGGCGCGCACGAGCCGGGCTGCCTCGGGGACGTCGTCGAGGCCGAGGAACAGGTCCACGTCGGGGTAGTCCTTGGCGGTCTGTGCCGGGTCGCGCTGGGGCAGGCAGCCGGCCACGGCGACCTTGCGCCGGCCTGGGCGGCGTTGCTTCCAGCGCAGGGCTTTCAGGATCTCGTCCTGGGCCTCGGCGCGGGCATCCCGGACGAAGCTGCAGGTGTTGACCAGGACTAGGTCCGCGGCGTCCTGGTCCGAGGTGATCTGGAAGCCGGCGCTGGCCAGCGAGCCGCAGATCACCTCGGTGTCCACCAGGTTCTTCGGGCAGCCGAGGCTGATCACGCAGATTCGGTAGGGTCGGCTCATTCAGGCGGTCTCCACACCCGTGCTGCGGTCGTCTTGACTTGGCGGCATCCGTGCTTACGATAGCTCATGCTGTGGCTGTCGACGACCTCGACAGGCCCAGGAGGTCACCATTCCCTGTGAAGGAGCCCACCCGATGGCCGACGCGCCGAAGCCGAACGTAGGGTATGACGATACCCCCATCATTCCGGGCAGTTGCTGGCGGGTCCATGACGGCAAGCGGCCGCAACCCCGAGTGGTTGCACCAGGCACCGCCAGCACGCCAGAGCAGGCCGGCATGCCGCCGTCGGATGCGATCGTGCTCTACGACGGCCGTGACCTGGCCAACTGGCTCGACAAGAACGGCGCTCAGGCCGAGTGGAAGACGGAAAACGGCTATATGGAGGTCGTCCCCGGCAAGGGCGATATCCGCACCAAGGCCGAGTTCGGCGACTGCCAACTGCACCTCGAGTTCGCCACGCCGGCGGTCGTCAAGGGCGATAGCCAAGGCCGCGGCAACAGCGGCGTGTTCCTCATGGGCATGTACGAGATCCAGGTCCTGGACTGCTACCAGAACCCGACCTACCCCGATGGCACGACCGGGGCCATCTACGGCCAGTGTCCTCCCCTGGTCAACGCCTGCCGGAAGCCGGGCGAGTGGCAGACCTATGACATCGTCTGGATCGCGCCGCGGTTCGCCGGCGACCGGGTGGTGACGCCGGCCTGGGTAACCGTCCTGCAGAATGGTGTCCTGCTGCACCTGATGAAGGAACTGCAGGGCCCGACCCAGCACCGCAGGGCGGCCGAGTACAGACCCCATGCCGGGGTGGGGCCGCTGAAGCTCCAGGACCATGGGGACCTGGTCCGCTACCGCAGTATCTGGTACCGGCCCCTGACAGGGTATGACCAGATCGTCACCGGCTGAGACTGCCGACGGGACGCCACGGAAGCGGAATCGCGGCCTGTACCCAGGGCTCGTAGCGAGGGCTTCCCCGCCGTAGGCGGAAGCCCTTTCCCATAGGCCCCGGAAACGCCTGAAGGCGTCACGACGAACCCCTGGTTAGGGCGTGCCAGCGGCTCCGGCGGGGCCAGGCCGATGGCCGCCGTGGTGCCGTCTCGCCACGGCCCTTACGTACCCGGGTACTGACGGACGCACAGACCATGGCCTCCACCCCGCCACTGACCTGCGATGCCGGCGCCTTGGGCATCATCCGCCGTCTGCATGCGGCAGGCCATCGGGCCTACCTCGTGGGCGGCTGCGTGCGGGACCAGTTGCTGGGGTGGGTCCCCAAGGACTGGGATGTGGCCACCGATGCCACACCCGAGCAGATCGAGGGGCTCTTCGAGCGGACGGTCGCCGTCGGCAAGTCCTTCGGCGTCATGCTCGTGCTGGTGCCCGAAGGCACGTACGAGGTCGCTACGTTCCGCGGCGATGGCGTCTACTCGGATGGCCGCCGGCCGGACGAGATCCAGTTCACTGGACCCGAGCAGGACGTCCGTCGTCGCGACCTCACCATCAACGCGCTGATGTACGATCCCATCGAGGCGCGCATCCTGGACTGGGTGGGGGGCGTCGAGGATATCCGCGCCCGCCTGGTGCGGACCGTGGGCGATCCGGTCCGGCGCTTCCAGGAAGACCATCTCCGGCTCCTGCGGACCGTGCGCTTTGCCGCCCGGACGGGCTTCGATCTGGATGGCGCGACCCTGGCCGCGGTCCGGGAGCTGGCGCCGCTGGCCGCCTCGGTGTCCGGGGAGCGTCTGGGCGACGAACTGACACGGATGCTGACGGAGGGGGCCGCCCGGCGCAGCTTCGAGCTGCTGGACCAGACCGGGTTGCTGGCGGTGGTCCTGCCGGAGGTCAACGCCATGCATGGCGTCACCCAGCCGCCCGAGTTCCATCCCGAGGGTGACGTCTGGGTTCACACCCTGGCGATGCTGGAGGCCTGGGATGTCCGGGTGCAGGCGATGCCGGCGGGGCTGCCGCCGGGGTTCGGCGGGAGCCCCCATGAGTGCAGTGTCGTGGGTTGGTCTGCGCTTCTGCACGATGTGGGTAAGCCAGGGACCCGTGTCGAGGCCGAGCGGATTTGCTTCTACGGTCACGATGAGCTGGGCGTCGCCCTGGCGCAGGACATCCTCACGCGCCTCCGGCGCCCCGGGAAGCTGATCCAGCCAGTCCTGGCCCTGATCGGCGGGCACATGCGCTTCACCCACCTGCGCGCCATGCGCGAAGCGAAACGGCGTCGGGCTCTGCAGGACGGCCTCTTCCCACTTCACCTGGAACTGCACCGGCTCGACTGCCTCGGCAGCCACCACATGACGGAGGTGTATGAGTTCGCCCTCGAGGCCTACACTCGCGAACAGGCCCGGCCGCCCGTGCGGGGACCGTTGCTGCGGGGCACGGACCTGATGGCCGCGGGCTACTCGCCTGGCCCGGAGATGGGCACCATCCTCAAGGCCGTCGAGGACGCCCGGCTGGAGAACCGGGTCACGACCAGGGAAGACGCCCTCGCCTGGGTGGCCCGGGAGTTCCCGCGGGCGACGGCCTGACGCCCCAGAGAGACGGAAGAGACGGAAGGGCGACGAAGAGGCACACGAGGCGCGGAAACTGCGAAGCGGCGGAGGCGACGGACCCGCCACAACGAGGGGAGCGCGGACCGGCCGCTGGTTGCAGGGGGAGTCGCCTGGCGCCATGTTGTGGCCATGGCGACTAGGGCTCGATGCGCATGAAGGCCGTCTTTGACGGTACGGTGGTGCGATCGCCGCACTCGGGGGTGCAGCTCTCCGTGCTGGCGGAGATGCGGGCGGTCGCGGATTGCCTTGGCGACCTCTCGGGGTGTCGCTTCCTCTGTGGCGACGACGCGTTCCTTGCCGAGGTGAGCGCGCGTGGCGGCGTGGCGCTGCGGGCCCCCGCGGGCCTGCGATGGACGGCGGTGCGGGTGCTGTGGCAGCAGTTCGTGCTGCCCGGGGTGCTGCGCCGGACTGGTGCGGAGGTCCTGCACGCGCTGGCCTACACGGCTCCCCGGTGCTGCCCGGTGCCGTATGTGCTGAACGTGCATGACGTCATCGCCCTCGACCGGCCCGACCTCTGCGCCTGGGACAACCGGCTGCATATGCGCTGTCTGCTACCCGGCAGCGTCCGGATGGCCGCGGCCTGCATCGTCTCGACGCGGCACGTCGCGGCGCGCCTGCGGGACCGCCTCGGGGTGCCGCCGGAACGGATCCACCTGCTGCCCCTCGGCGTCGAGGCGGAGCGCTTCGCGCGCCCGGCGGCCCGGTCGCCCCGAGACGGTCTGCTCGAGGGTCGTCCCTATCTCCTCTTCGTCGGCAACCTGGAACCGAAGAAGGACGTCGGGACGCTGCTGGACGCCTACGCGGCGAGTGCCGTTGCCACCAGCCTGGACCTGGTGGTGGCTGGCCGAGCCGCCTGGAAGTGCGGCGCCGTGGTCCGGCGGCTCACCCCGTGGCGGGGGCCTGGGCGGGTGCACTGGCTCGGCCGGGTCGCCGACGAGGAACTCCCCGGACTCATGCAGCATGCCGTGGCGCTGGTCATGCCTTCTGTCGAGGAAGGCTTCGGCATGCCGGTTCTCGAGGCCATGGCCGCCGGGGCGCCGGTGATCCACAGCGACCACCCGGCCCTCTGCGAGGCCGCCGGCGGGGCCGGCATGGCATTCCCGCGGCAACAGCCAGGCGAGCTGGCGCGCTGCCTGGCGTTGGTCGCCGGCGACGACGCCCGGCGGCGCGATATGGCCGAAGCCGGCCGGGCCCGCGCGGCAGAGCTGCCCTGGCGCCGCTGGGGCAAGGGGGCACTGGCCGTGCTGCGGGAGGTGGCGGGGTGAGGGGCCTGGCCGTAATGGCTGCACCTGATGAGGCAACACCTGCACCGTTGAGGCAAGTTCCCGGCCAGGCCGGGAAAGCCTGGAGGGCGGGCTCTCCGTGACCCGCCGCCGGGATGCGGAGATCCCGGCCTCCAGACCGCTGGGAGCTCTTGGCGATCTAGGGTGGAGCTTCGCTAGCCGGCGTGGCCCAGCACGTCGGGGCGGGCTCAAGGCCCGGCGTCGTTGTAGCCCAGGGCGAGCCACCGGGCAGCCCTGGGGACCCATGCAGAGGAAGAGCGTGACCGGAGTTGTCTTCGACATCAAAGAGTTCGCGGTGTTCGACGGCCCGGGGATCCGCACGACCGTCTTCCTCAAGGGCTGCCCGTTGCGCTGCCTGTGGTGCCACAACCCGGAGGGGCTCTCGCCCGATCCGGAGGTGTTGCACAGCGCCGCCGGCGACCGGCGAGTGGGCCTCTGCTGGGAGGCCAGCGCCCTGGCGGCTCGACTGAACTCCCAGGCGGATATCCTGCGCGACAGCGGCGGCGGCGTCACGTTCTCAGGCGGGGAACCTCTGCGGCAGGCGGAGTTCGTGGCAGCCGTCATCGCTGGGCTGCGGGAGCTCCATGTGCTCCTGGATACCTCGGGCTATGCCCCGGAACAGGACTTCCGGCGCCTGCTGGACGTGGTGGACATGGTCTTCTTCGACCTCAAGCTCATGGATCCAGCCCTGCATGAACGGTACACCGGCCGCGACAACCGGCCCATCCTGCGGAACTTGGAGGTCCTGGCGCAGTCTGGCTGCCCCTTCGTCGTTCGCGTCCCTCTGGTGCCGGGGATCACGGACACGCCCGCCAACCTGGCTGCGGTGGCTGCGGCCTGCCAGGGGCTGTCCGGGCTGGAGCGGGTCGACCTGATGCCGTACAACCGGGCTGCCGGCGGCAAATACGCTGCCTGTGGCCGGCGTTTTGCCCTTATATGGGACGAAGCGCGTGAGCCGGACGCGGACACGGCCTCGTTCGAGCGCCTGGGTATCCCGGTCCGGGTGCTGTGAGGTGGCGCGTGCACCCGCGGCAGCGGTCCCGGACAGGGTCTGCCTGTGCACCTGGAGGCGCCTGCCGTAACCGCTTGGGGCGGTGGCTCCAGGGAGGTGCGGTTGGGCACCTCTTCTCCACGGCCGACGCGAGGTGGCGATACGGATGACTCCCCGGTTGCAGGCAATGCGGGAGGCGGTGCGGGCCCGGCAGGACGCCGTCGTGCGTCAGTCGGTGGTCCCCGAGGTGGTCGACGAGTGCGAGCGCCAGGGCCTGGGCTGGAGCCGGCGCGTGGCGCTGCTCTTTGCGCGCATGTGCCAGGCTGAGCGACCGGTGATCGCGCCGGACCAGAGAATCGTCTTTACGCGCACCGTTCCCCGCGTCCCGCCGATCTACTCGCCGGAGCGCTGGGCGCAGTTGTTCGAGGGTGCGCGTGCCCACGAGCTTGGCCCCATCAGCAACACCTGTGCCGACTGGGGCATGGCCCTGGCACAAGGACTCAACGGCCGCCGGCGAGCCGCCGCGGCCAGCCTCGAGCGCCATGGTCGCGACCCGCGCGCCGTGGCGTTCCTCGAGGATGCCCTGCGGTGCATGGACGCATTCCAGGAGCTGGTGCAGCAGTATGCGGCCGAGGCGGTGGCCCTGGGCCGGGAGGACGTTGCCGCCATGCTGGCGCGGGTGCCGGCCGACCCCCCGCGCACCTTCCATGAGGCCTTGCAGTCTCTGCGCCTGTTGCACGCCAGCGTCTGGATGTGCGGGCACTACCACGTAGGCCTTGGGCGCTTCGACCAGTACCTGTACCCGTATCTGGCCCGGGACCTGGCCGCAGGAGTGCTTACCCCGGACCAGGCCGAGGAACTCCTGGCCGAGTTCTTCATCTCCCTGAACCGCGACAGTGACCTGTATCCCGGCGTTCAGCAGGGCGACAACGGCCAGAGCCTGATGCTGGGCGGGGTCACCCGAGATGGCCGCCCGGCGGCCAACGCGCTGACGGTGATGGTCCTCCGGGTGGCGCGGGACGTGCGCATGATCGACCCCAAGATCAACCTGCGCATCAGCCGCACCACGGACCTCGGGATCCTCGAACTGGCGGCGGAACTGACCAGGACCGGCCTGGGCTTCCCCCAGTACTCGAACGATGACGTGGTCATACCCGGCCTCCTGGCCCACGGCTACAGCCCTGAGGACGCTCGCGACTACACCGTGGCCGCCTGCTGGGAGTACATCATCCCCGGGCGTGGCATGGAGGTGGTGAACATCGGGGCGGTGTCCTTCCCCGCCGCGGCCGACCAGGCGATCCGTGCTGGGCTTGAGGCCGGGGACTCCATGGCCGGTATCCTGACCAGGGCTCGCGACGGCATCCGGCACCAGACGCTGGAGCGGCTGGCGGACTACCGGCACCTGCTCCTGCCCCCGGCGCCCTGGTACTCGGTGTTCATGACTGATTGCATCGAGCGCGGCAGCGACATCAGCCGGGGTGGCCACTACAACAACTTCGGTATCCATGGGGCCGGCGCCGCGAGCGCGGCGGATGCCCTGGCCGCGGTCAAGCGGTTCGTCTTCGATGAGCCGCGCGTTGCCCCTGCGGTTCTGACGGCGGCCCTGGCCCATGACTGGAAGGGCTTCGAGGAGGCCCGCGAAACCATGGCCTCCGGGCCGCGGGTGGGCGATAACGATGACGATGCCGACGGTATGCTCCGCCTGCTCTTCGATGCCTTTGCCGAGGCCTGCGAGAGCGTCAACGACAACGGCCGGGGCGGGCGGGTTCGCCCCGGCAGCGGCTCGGCCATGTACTACGTCTGGCTGGCCCGGGGCCACGAGGGCATGCGCGAGCCCATGGTCGGCGCCACCGCGGACGGGCGACACCAGGGCGACTTCTTCAGCTCCAGCCTGGCGCCGTCGCCCGGCACGCGGATCCGCGGGCCGCTGAGCGTGCTGCAGAGCTTCGCCAAGCTGGACTACTGTCGTATCTGCAACGGGGGCCCCATCACCTTGGAGCTGTCCGATAGCGTCTTCCGGAACCCGGAGGCGATCAGCAAGGTGGCACTGCTTGTCCACCAGTTTGCCCGCCTGGGGGGCCAGCAGCTCCAGCTCAACACGCTCAACGCCGAGACGCTGCAGGCGGCCAAGGCGCACCCTGAGCTGCACCGGAACCTGATTGTGCGCGTGTGGGGTTGGAGCGGTTACTTCTGCGAGCTTGGGCCTGAGTACCAGGACCACGTCATCGCGCGCCACATGCACACGCTCTGAGTGGAGGCCTGGGGCTACGCCGCCGGAAGGGGCTCCGTGCACCGCATCCTGCGCATCCTGACGGTGGTCACGCTGTGTCGGGTGTCCCTGGCCTGGGGACCTCCCGATGCCACGGCGGTCGTTGGGCAGGCTGCGGACCGGGGCGAACGCGTCTGGGAAGAGGCCCTGCGGCTGGATCGCGACCTGGCCTCGCGCAGCCTCTTCGAGTATGCCTTCCTGCTCCTGGAGACGGGCCGGCACCCCGAACGCCTGGAGCGCCTCCTGGACCTGGCCCAACGCATGCAGGACCGCGATCGCGACAGCCAGGGCTTCGGCAACTTCCGCTGGAAGTGGGCCGATGGCACCGTCCTCGACGCCAACGCGGTCGAGTTCTGCATGCAGCACGCCAGCCTCATCCAGATCCGCCATCGCGATCGGCTCGCGGCACCGGTGGCGAACGGCTTCGACGGCCTGCTGGACCACGCCGTCCAGGCCTGCCTGCGCCACCACGTCCCCTCGAGCTACACCAATATCGCCCTGATGAACGCCGCGAACCTGGTTCTGCTGGGCGAGGCCCGGCGGCACGCGGCGGCGCTCGCCGAAGGCCGGGCGCGGCTGGATGCGTTCTGCGTCTACACGGCGCTCCACGGAATCCATGAGTATGGCAGCCCGACGTACTACGGGGTCGACCTCGACGACCTGCTCCTGCTGCACCGGTTCACGCGGTCTGACGAGATCCGGGCGCAGGTCGAGGCGCTGCTGGGCCTGTTCTGGCGCGACCTGGCGGCCAACTGGTTCGCTCCCGGGGAGCGGCTTGGGGGGGTGCACAGCCGGGACTACGACTACCTCCGCGGCCTGGGGGGGCTTGACGGTCACCTGGCCGCAGCCGGCTGGCTGGCGCCGGAGCGCCCTGCCGGGGGGCTGCCGGTGGCGGCGGCCCTCACGGAATGGCGCCCGCCGCAGGCACTCCGGGCCGCGAACCTGGAGCAGCACCCGCGCTGGGTCGTGCAGGCCTGGGGCTCCGGGGTGGCTGACACGCGCTGCCACTGGGTCACCCCGGACGTGACGCTGAGCACGGCCGGTGCGGCTTACGGGGGCTCGATGGACCTGCCGCTGACGGTGGACTTCGCCCAGCCCCGGGAGTCGGTGCGGGCCTATGTCATCGCCGACTGCCGGCGCGACCCCTATGGCCGCAAGCGCATCCCGGCCGGAGGTGGGCACGAGAAGGCCCTGCACGCCAATCCGTTCTGGGCGGCGACCCAGGACCGTGGCGAGGCCCTGGGGCTGGTGCTCTACCGCCCGCAAGACCTGCGCGACGAGCCCCCGACCGTCGAGTCCCACCTCGTCTTTCCGGCAGACGCCGACGAGGTCTTCGCCGGTCCTCGATCCCTGACCCTCGAGGCACGCACAGGCGTCGTGGCACTGCCGCCGGACGGTGTGCTCGCCGTACGTCGCGGCAAAGGGGCCTTTGCGGTCCGGGTGCCCTGGAGCCGTACCCTCGACGGGGAAGCGGCGCCTCTGGCTCTCGTGTTCGACGGGACCCGGGTCGGGGCTTGTCGCCTGACGGTGGTGCACCATGCGCTGCTTGGGGGCGGCCCTGGCCCCCAGCCGTCCGGCGCCGCCTTCTGGGTCCGAGTCGCCGAGGGCCTGGATTCCACGGCCTTCCATGTCTGGGCCGCCGCCTTCGCCGCGATGGCTCCGGGCACGGCTCTGGACGAGCCCGACCGGTTGCGCCTGGAAGTGCCCGGGACCGGGTCGCCCCTGGCACTGGAGGTGGCGAGCCCCTGGCAGGTCTGCGGCGAGCGCCGGCCGGAGTATGGTCGGCCGGTGCTCAGCGTGAACGGTGACGACAGCCCCAGCCGCGCCCTCCAGAGCCTGGCGGCGGTACGGCGGCAGGCGGAGTCGCTGGCTCGCGCGGTGGCGGTTGCGGTGGGTGAGGCCGGGACGGCGACCTGGGAGGCGGAGTCGGGCAGCGTGGCGCCCATGCTGCAGATCGCCGCTTCGGACGCTGTCTTCGGGGGGCAGTACGTCTGGGCCCCCGGGACGCCAGGCGCTCGCGGCGGCGGCGATGGCGTGCTGACCTGCAAGGTCGTCGTCAGGCAGGCCGGGACGTACTGCCTCTGGGGACGAGTGCTGGCGCCCACCCCCGAGGACGACTCGTTCTTCGTGCGGGTCTACCGTGAGGCGGGGGAGATCTGCCCAAAACGGGCCTGGCACACCGGCGTGCACACCGAGTGGGAGTGGGTCCCCGTGATCCTGGAGGGCTTCCCCGGGACCCCTGCGACCGGCTTTGCTTTGCCCGCTGGGGACGTGCGCATCGAGATCAGCGTTCGGGAGGACGGCATCGGCCTCGACCAGCTTTTCCTGTCGAGCGATGCCTCCAAGACACCGTAGTACCGGAGGGCGGGAGTGCGTATCCACCTCCCGCAGGTCGCCAACCGCGTGCAGAGAGCCTGGCGATGGGTCCACGAACCGGACCCCGCCTCTCTGGATGTGGCCGCCTGACAACCAGAACTCGGCGAACCGCGCAGGATGAACGCTGGTCCCTCTGGCCCCCGGACTGGCGACCGCTTGCGCCTTCCGAGGCTGGGTACCGTCGCGACACGCAAGCCATCGCCGATTTCGGCAGGCGTTCAGCTTGCGCGGCGCTGTGCGGCGGTCACCCAGGTCTGGGCAACCTGAACGCCCGACTCTCGCCCCCACCCCATGGCGACGGGTCCTCACTCGACCGCGTCCGTCAGCCTCGGCCCGGGCCCTCGAATGGCAGCCGATCGCTCGAGGTGGTGACCGAACAGGGCGTCCATGCTCTCAGCCGCGATGGGTTGGGCCTGCATACCGGCCATCCCCGGCAGGCCACCTGCTGCGCCTCAACCCCCGCCACCACCGAGCTGGCGAGGCGGCCCGGGTCAGGCGCCGTGACCATCCGGCTCTGCTCGCCGCCGGACGCCCTGGAAAGGCCTCCCAAGCAGACCGGTGCCAACCCCATTGCCGCCGGCGAGGCTAGCTTGTCCTCCCATGCCGGGCGACATAGCCGGTGTGATCGGAGGACGCTCGCGCTGGCGTGGGGGCTCGTTCCTGCGTCTGAGCCAGACCCCACCGCAGGCTCACCGGTCCTCCCTCGGAACCCGCCCAGATCCCGGCGTTCAGCCTGCCACCCGGCAGGCGCTCTGTCGGGTCCGTTTTCGCGACGCCGGCTCGCCCACTCCGGCATCCCGCACGCCGCGAAAACGGCCATGGACCAGCCTCAGAGGGCGCCCTGACCCCCTGTCTGGAGGGGGCCTGTTTCGCGACGTAGGGAGGCCCCACCGCCGCGTCCTGCGCGTCGTGAAAACGGACTGCGGGAGTCGCCCTCCTGCGACGCGCAGGGGCTTCGGATCCATCCCAGCTTTTCGCGACGTTCCGACGTGGGCCGCACTCCTGGGCGCGTCGCCATGGCCGCGGCCGGGGCAGGCGTGCGAATGGGCCGGCGGATGGTGCTGCGGGATGGACATCGCGGAGGGTGTCCCGGGATGCCGTCGGGGGCCGGGGCAGGCGTGCGAATGGGCCGGCGGATGGTGCTGCGGGATGGGGCATCGCGGAGGGTGTCCCGGGATCTCGCCGGGGCGGCCGGGGCAGGCGTGCGAATGGGCCTGGGAGCTGGGCTGGACGATGGGGTTTCGAGAGGGCGGGGCTTGGGGGAGCTCTTGACAGGAAATAAATACTTATATATAATACAATGTAAGAAAATGCCAGAGGGGGTTCTGCGATGAGACGATCAGAGTCCTTCCCGGTGCCGCCGTTCAGCGGCGACTGCCTGGCGCGGGCACAGCAGGCGGCAGGCTTTGCGGGCGGGGTGCTGGAGGCGGCGTGGGACGCCTCGGCGGGGGCCATGCGCTGGCTGGCGGGGAAGGTCCGGGGCGGGGCTGTGGCGCCGAAGGCGCGGCCGCGGTGGCCTGAGGAGCTGCGGGGCGCGGTGCTGGAGGAGGAACTGCGGTGCAAGAGACGCTACGCGGCGTCGACGCTGTGCCGGTATGGCCAGATCGTGGAGCGTTTCACGCGGTGGTACGAGAGCCAGGAGGCGCCAGGGGAGGATGCGGGGATGGTGGCGCGGTTTCTGGCGGAGACGAATGGGGGCTTGCCGGTACCGGGGCGGGGTGGTCGGCGCGATCCCCGGCATCTGGGTCTGAGGCGGACGACGCTGAGCTGCATCCACTCGACGGTGGACTGGCTCAGCGGACGGGCGCTGGCCGCGGGGACGCGCCTGCCGCCGCGGCCGCGGCGGTGGGAGGCGGTGGCGGCGGAGACCGTGG
>Ga0172375_10003262_pt1 | contig 24761 bp, 21 predicted proteins | sample LakKiv1m_FD_114537 | JGI IMG/M metagenome (GOLD analysis project Ga0172375, IMG submission 114537) | Freshwater microbial communities from Kabuno Bay, South-Kivu, Congo - kab_092012_11.1m | ecosystem: Environmental > Aquatic > Freshwater > Lake | place: Democratic Republic of the Congo...
GGGCAATATGAAAAAAGAGGAAGATTTAAATGTCCGCCGGGTTAAAACCCGGCTGAATATGGGAGTTTAAAAACCGGGGAAAACAGGCCCCTGAAAAATCCGGGCTTCAGCCAAACCTCCTGAGTATGGGAAGCGTCGCAACAAACCGATAAAGCCTTTCGGGTTGATATCCCTACCGACTTATCAATCCGGGATTCAAACAGGAGACTGTTCATCTATAAATTCAAGCCCCATCAAGTAAGCCGCATAAGCTCCGACACCTGTCATGTCTATGCTTGCCGGATTAACAGCTCCCATTTCCATCAAAGTACAAAGTGCCTGATACAAAAAAACAGCGGCCTCGGGAGCAAGGCCGCTGTTTTTTTTCTTCATGCTTTGCCGTTCGAACCGAGAACGTTGATGATCTTGTGTATGTAAAGCTGCTTGAGTGAGTCGCGGGCAGGGCCGAGGTACTTGCGCGGATCGAACTCTTCAGGCTTTTCATCCAGAACCTTGCGAATGGCAGCAGTCATGGCGAGGCGCCCGTCCGAGTCGATGTTGATTTTGCAGACAGCCGAGCGGGCAGCTTCACGGAGCTGGTCTTCGCCGATGCCGATCGCATCCTTGAGTTTGCCCCCGTGAGCGTTGATCATCTGCACCAGTTCCTGAGGCACCGAAGAGGCGCCGTGCAGCACGATGGGGAAGCCGGGAATGCGTTTTTCGATTTCGGCAAGGATGTCGAGACGGATGAGGTGCTCTTCGCCCGGCTTGAACTTGAAGGCCCCGTGCGAGGTGCCGATGGCGATGGCAAGGCTGTCCACGCCGGTCTTGCTCACGAAGTCTTCGACCTGGTCAGGCTCGGTGTAGGTGTGATGGGCAGCATGTACCTCATCCTCGATACCGGCCAGCACACCAAGTTCACCTTCGACAGTGACATCGTACTGGTGAGCATATTCAACAACCTTGCTTGTCAGTTCCACATTTTCGTCATAGCTCAGGTGCGAGCCATCGATCATGACCGATGAGAAGCCGGTTTCGATACAGTCTTTGCAAAGCTCGAAGCTGTCACCGTGGTCAAGGTGAAGGACGATCGGAATCGACTTGCCGAGTTCCGCGGCATACTCGACAGCGCCTGCGGCCAGATGGCGCAGCAGGGTCTGGTTCGCGTAGCTGCGTGCACCTTTTGAAACCTGGAGGATGACCGGCGAAGCGGTTTCGACGCAAGCCATGATGATCGCCTGCAACTGTTCGAGATTGTTGAAGTTGTATGCAGGAATTGCATATCCGCCGCTGACTGCACTGGCGAAAAGATCACGACTGTTGACGAGTCCCAGCTCTTTATAACCGGTTATTTTTTTCATAAAATGCGCTCCATTTGAGATTTATTGGTTTACGGTGTCTGTAAGGTGGATTTTTGGAAGAATTTACTGTTTACGCAGAAACCTGTTATGCAGATACTATGTTTTGTAATATAATACAACGAAGACGGATTTGGTTGTACTGTAAACAATCCGTCTTTGAAGGAATTAACCATAGCATCATGACCAGTTTATGAAAAAGATACGTAAGGCACTCTATCCATCTCTCTTTTTTCTGCTGATCCTTGCGATTTCATGGAATCACTCCATGGCCGCCGTTGAAAAAGGGTCACAACCGGCGCTGCTGAAACCCACCCCGAATCAGGAAGAAGCGGCAAGATACCTTTCACAGTACCTGCTGCAGAACCACTACCGCAAGGTACCAGTCAATGACTCTCTTTCCTTGCAGATTTTCAACCGTTATCTGGACAATATCGACAACAGTCGCAGTTACTTTACGGCTCCCGAGGTCGAAAAGCTCAGAAAGGAGGTCGGTCTTCGTCTCGATGATGATTTCGTTGCCGGCAATGCTGACGGAGGGTTTGCCATATACAACCAGTTCCTGAGACGAGCCAGGGAGAAGATGATGTTCATGAAAAACATGATCAACACGGCCAGATTTGATTTCACCGCTCCTGAATCGCTTGAGATCGAGCGCAGCAAGAACGCTCCGTGGCCTGCAGATCAGGCCGAACTTCATGACCTGTGGCGCAAGGAGCTGAAATATCAGTATCTGAGCATGAAGTATTCTGGTGAAAAGGGAAAGAGCATCAAAAGTGCCCTCCTGAAGGGCTATCAGAACCGCCTCATGCTTTTCAACCAGCAGAAGCCGGAAGATGCTTTCCAGGCTTACATGTACTCCGTAACGACCTCCTTCGATCCGCATACAGACTATTTCTCGCCGGATGAATATGAGAACTTCCAGATCGACATGAGCCGCTCGCTTGAAGGCATCGGCGCAAAGTTGCAGATGGAGAACGAGTATACCATGGTGAACGAAATCATCCCGGGTGGTCCGGCATTCAAAAGCAATCGCCTTAAAAAGGGCGATCGCATCATTGGCGTCGGACAGGGTGACAGGGGAGAGATCGTCGATGTGATCGGCTGGCGCATCAATGATGTCGTCAAGAAGATCAGGGGGCCCAAAGGAACGGTTGTCAGGCTCAAGGTTCTGCCCGCAAGCCAGGCAAACAAGGGACCGGCAAGGATCATCAGGCTGGTGAGAGCCAAAGTCGATCTTCAGGAGCAGGCCGCACAGAAAAAGATCATTTACGAGAATGGTCACAAGATAGGCGTCATTGTACTGCCGTCATTCTATCTCGATTTTGAAGGTGAACGACAGAACAAGAAAAATTATGCCAGCACCACCAAAGATGTGACGAGGATACTCAACGAGCTCAACCGTGAGAGTGTTGAAGGCATCATCGTTGACCTGAGGGAGAACGGTGGAGGATCGCTTGAAGAGGCGGTCAACGTGACTGGTCTGTTCACCGGCAAAGGTCCTGTCGTACAGGTCAGCAATGCTATGGGCGGCAAGATGGTGCTGAAAGACGAGAATTACCCGATGCTTTACAAAGGGCCGCTGGTGGTGCTGGTCAACCGGTACAGTGCATCGGCCTCGGAAATTTTCGCTGCGGCAATACAGGATTACGGTCGCGGGCTTGTCGTTGGCGACAGAACTTTCGGCAAGGGTACCGTGCAGAGCATCGTTTCTCTTCAGAGGCCCTTCAGCATGTTCATGAGTCAGCCCAATCTCGGTCAGCTCAAGCTTACGGTTGCCAAGTTCTACCGCATTTCAGGTGGCAGCACCCAGCATATAGGCGTTCTGCCGGATATCGTTCTGCCATCACTGATCGATCCGGAAGTTGTGGGTGAGGATACCTATACGAGCAGCCTGCCATGGACCACCATTTCAAAGGCGCTCTACACTCCGTCCGGAATCGTCACTCGTGACGATATAGCCATTCTGAAAAAGCAGTTCAGCGAGCAGTCTGCAAAAGATAAGGCCTACCAGTCATACATGTCCGATCTGGCGACACTGAACCGCATCAGGAAAAAGAAGAGTGTGGCGCTTCAGGAAAAGAGTTTCGAAGCCGATAACAAGACTCTGAAAGCTATTCAGGAGCGATGGGGGGATGCCGATGCCGAAACCGGAAAGAAGAAAAAGACCGATTTCATTCTTCAGAAAACCGCCGGCATCATGAACGATCTCGTTGCGTTAAAATCTCGAAATGCAGCCGCTCCTGCTTTGAAACCAGCGTTCAGACCGGCAATGCCGCTGAAGAACTTTCCTTTAAAGGTTGTTCCTTCAAGGTAAAGGAAGCTTGGTGAAAGGTTACAAAAAAAGGCGCTTGAGGACGGGGCGCCTTTTTTTTGCGGGAGGAAGGAGGTGGGGGCGGGTTTTATGCCCACCATTCGGCAGAATCGTCTTGTGTCTCTGTCCTTTAAGTCCCTTTTGCCGGAAGCCTTGTCAGGTGTGAGCGGGATGTGTCAGGTCTGTTGACAGGAGGGGGCCGGCTTTTGGTTTTTTCGATTTGCGTAATGCTATAAAATGTATAACTTGTTTATAAAATACCTCTTATAGCTCTCTCCAACAATATGGAACGTAGTCCGGTTTTCAACGACAGTCGCGTAAAGACCGTTCTGACTCAAAGCACAGCCATCTGTCAGTTCCTGCCGCATCCGGCCTGGTGTTCATATCCTTTCTGTCTCTTTTTTTACGGGCTCAAATTCCCGGTTCCGTTCAAATCCTTCAGGCCCGGCAGCGTTCGCGCCGTGAAGGATTTTTGAGCATTCCGTTCAGCTCTCTGCCACATCCTGTCAACATTCATCACAAATCATTCAACCTCACACTACCTGATAGAGTCTGATGAAAAAACATATTTTTATCGTTCTCCTGTTCTCTTGTGTGTTCAGCGCAAAGAGGGTTTCTGCCGAAACGCCGGATAGTGCAGCACTTCGGGCAGGTGCCGAGAATGGCGGCATGAAAGAACAATTCAGTTATGCGCTCTATCTCTGTCATAATGATCCGGCGGGTTTCGAAAAAGCGATGCCCTGGTTCATTCGTGCCGATGAATACGGCGATGCCGTCTGTGAGTATGTAGTAGCCCAGATGCTGATACAAAAGGACGAAGGGGTTCTGCCTGCGCTGCCCTGGCTGATAAAATCGGCAGCACATGGATTTTTTCCCGCAATGAACCGACTCGGCGAGTTGTACAGCCGAAAATATTCGGGTGTCGAAAAGAATTATGCCGAAGCTGAGCGCTGGTTCCAGATTGCATCTGACGGGGGATATGCACCTGCAACCTACAATCTCGGGGTGATGTATCTCGAAGGTCTCGGCGTTCCGAAGGATACCGATAAGGCAATTCCGTTGTTGCAGCGCTCAGGAACCAGGGGCATGAACCTTCTCAGAAAAAACGGACTGATTCAGTAAAAACAGTATGCGAAAAAAAGTAATCATCACTATCGCAACGATCTGTATTCTGACTGCCAAACCTTCAGGCGCAACTGAAACAGGATTGACATTCGGGGAGACGGTAAAAGCTCAGCAAGAGCAGATATCCGGAGCAATTGCCGATCCTGTCAACGGGTGCGGCCAGTTCCAGTGGCGTTACGCTGAAAGGGGGGCCAATCTCTACTATGAACCTGTAAGCGGATATGTCTGGGCGACATTCCCCGACATGGCGATCCGGTTTACCCATGACGAAGCGAAAAAGTATCTCGATTCGCTCACTGTTTCCGGACAGACCGGATGGAAACTGCTGACCGAAGAGGCGTTATTTCCCGCCAATCTCGGTGAATTGTTTGACATCGATCTGCAAGTGAGCAACTATGATATTTTCCGGTTTCGCGTGCCATCCATCGCCGAGTACTCGAATACCAGGACACTTCTTACCGGTATAAGCCATACCGGAGAGTATTCGCATTACTTCATACGAAACGGAAAATTCGACGATTCACGGGATACCGCGCAGGCATACCTGCTTGCCGTACGTCCCTTCAGCGAACTCGATCGTCTGGTCGCTGATAACCGGCAGCGTAGCGACAGCGATCTGCTCAGACTGGTTGCCGGCTACCTGCTCAGGGGTCAGGCAACGTTGACCTACCAGCCGCCACAGGCACCCGTCATGCCACCCTGGCCGCCGTCCCCGGATCTGGTCAAGGGGGAGTTTGAAACAACCCCGCAGTTCACGGCACGAAGGGATGCCGCGCTGAAGCTTTGGGAGGAACAGAAGGCTGCCCTTGATTCGGATTATCTCCGGAAAGAGGAGGCTCACCGGCAGGCGGTTGCCGTATCGGAATCGAAGTATCTCGCCGATCTCGCCCGTATGCATGAGCAGATCGGTTATCAGCGCCAGGTGGCGATCGAGCGGGCATGGCAATTGCTGTTCGGAGACCCTGTGTTCGATGCGGTCTCCTATGATGCCGATGCCCAGAGCTTCCGGATAAAACTCCGTTCAGCCAGGCGCTCCTTCATGAAAGAGATCAGCGTACCCGTTCCCATTGCCGAAGCGCCAGCGTTCAAGGCCAGATTGCTCGACAAGTCTCTCGTTCCCGCCGTAAGGCTCGACATCGATGACGCCGGAACGGTGAGTTTTGCCGGCATGGATGTCAGAACCAACGACATCCGCATCAGCGATGAATATCAGCAAACGTTGAAGCAGAACAATAGTGCGGCATACCGGTCGTTCATCGAAAGGAATCCCTCCGCCTCGCAGGTTGCCGATGCCAGAGTCCGTATAGCCGGACTCGAAAAAGCCGACTCCGACAGGGCGGCCTCAGTTGAAGCCATGGCGGCTGCCGAGCGAGCGAAAAAGAGCGAGGAGCAGCGCGCCGAGCTGGTCAAATACAACCAGAAAAAGAGTGTCGGCGACAAAATCTGCCTGAACATGCGCTTCCTGCTCTTCTTCAATACCAAAGTTACCGGGTATGTCGAGGGCGTCTCAGGCAACCGTATCCATGTACAGATTGCCGATACCGAGCATCAGTCAGTGCGGTACCGCGGTGTTGACCTCGTGCCCGGAATGCTCATCTGGGACTATTTCAACAACTGGAAGCCATTTGAATGACAAAAAAAGGTGTCTGAACAGGCACCTTTTTAATTGCAGGGGCGGCTCTTGTAGCCTCCCACCCCAATCCGTCGGTTATATTCATCCTGTTGTCCTGTCAGTCCCTGAACTCCTTTGGTGGACGGCATGGACGTTGTGGACGAAGTGGACAAGAAAGGCCCGGATTGTTACAGCGCCCGCGCTCTCGCGATCTGCTCTTCGACTGATTTGAACGAGCAGCTTCCGGCGGTTTTTTTGGAATTGACGCTGGCGTCGGGTTTGAGGTCGTCGTAAATGCCTTCATCGAAGGCTTCGGAGAAGGTGCGGTACTCGTCGAGCGAGATGGTCGGCAGGGTCTTGCCCTCTGCGATGGCGTAGGCCACGATCTTGCCGGTGATGCGGTGGGCGTCGCGGAAGGGAATCTGCTTTTTGACGAGGTATTCGGCGATTTCGGTTGCGAGGCTCAAATCCTCGGCGGTGAGGCGGGCGAGACGCCCCTCGTTCAGCCAGGTCTTTTCGATCATCCGTCGGAAAACCGACAGGCACGACGCCGTGGTTTCGGCGGTGTCGAAGAGCGGTGGCTTGTCCTCCTGCATGTCGCGGTTGTAGGAGAGCGGCAGCCCCTTCATGATGGTCAGGAGGTTCATCAGGTTGCCGTAGACGCGCCCGGTCTTGCCGCGCACCAGCTCGGCGATGTCGGCGTTCTTCTTCTGCGGCATGATCGACGAGCCGGTCGCGAAGGCATCGCTGATCGAGAGATAGTTGAACTCCGCCGAGCTCCAGAGAATCACATCCTCCGAAAAGCGCGACAGGTGCATCATGATCATCGAGCAGGCCGAAACGAACTCGATCACGAGATCCCGGTCGCTCACCGCATCGATGCTGTTGGTGAAGACGCCGTCGAACTCCAGCAGCTCCGCCGAGCGCACCGGATCGAGCGGCAGGGTGCTGCCCGCGAAGGCCGCTGCACCGAGCGGCGAGATATTCGCCCGCTTGCGCAGGTCGGCGAGGCGCTCGCGATCGCGCCCGAACATCGAGTGCCACGCCATGTAGTAGTGCCCCGCGGACATCGGCTGGGCGCGCTGAAGGTGCGTGTAACCGAACATGATGGTGTGCCTGTACTGCTCCGCCTTGTCGAGCAGCGTGGACTGCATCGCCCTGAGCAGTTCACCGATGCGGTCGATGTTGCGGCGCAGGTAGAGGCGCGTGTCGGTCGCCACCTGGTCGTTGCGGCTGCGCCCGGAGTGCAGCTTGCCCGCCGCCGGGCCGATCAGCTCCTTCAGCCGGTTCTCGATCACGGTATGAATATCTTCGTCCTCCCAGACCGGCACAAGAGCGCCCGACCCGATCTCCTTCTCGACCGCTTTCAGCCCGGCGACGATCTGCTCCGCCTCTTCAGCGGAGATGATGCCCTGTTCTCCAAGCATGGTCGCATGAGCGACAGAGCCTTGTATATCCTCACGATAGAGCAGCCCGTCCACATGCACCGAAGAGGAGAACTTCAGCGCCTCCCGGTCAAACGGTTCCGAAAAACGGCTCTGCCACAAGAGCTCTTTCTGATTGGACTGATCGGACATGGTAACGTAACGCTATGAGATTGGTGGGGGGAGTATGCCCCATGAAACTGGTTTGGTGGGAAGATAAGGAACATAATTGAGAATGGATAATTGACAATTGATAATGAAGACCCACGAACTCACCCGTCCACCGCTCTTCTTGCTTCCCCTATACGACCTATAAGACCTCTACGACGTATAAGACCTATTCTTCATTCTTTTTTTTGCTGAAACAAAGAGCTTTACAAAACAAAGCAAAACCATACCTACTACAAAAAAAGCCGTCACTACTGCTGCTGTAAAAAAGAGCGTATTAGCTATATTGCATTTGGCATTTCCCAAACCCGCAATTATGCCGCCCATGAACCACGTTCCTCCGCTTTGCCTGACGCCCGATGGGGCGAAACTGCTCGAAAACCGTGAGCTTCTTCGCCTGTCGAAAGAGCTTTCGGAAGCCTACGCGAGCAAGGAAAAACTCGTCACTGACAAGTTTTTGCAGGTTATCGGCGCAATGCTCTGGCAGTCGCTCGATGCGGACGACGCGCTGCAGCAGGCAAAGCGTAACGCGGGGCAGGGAATTCTGCCCGTCATCATCGAGAGCGACGACCCGGCGGTGCACGGGTTGCCATGGGAGACGCTTTGGCAGGCGGAGTTCGGCTTTCTCGGACGTCACGAAGGGTTTACGTTGTCTCGCCTGATTCCGTCGAATGACACATGGTTGCCTCCGGTGGAGCCGGGGCCACTGAGAATCATGCTTTTCACCTCGTTGCCCGACGATCTCACCGAGAAGGATCAGCTTCAGGTCGAGGAGGAGCAGGCTCTGGTGCTGGAAGCGCTTGGCAAGTGGCGGCAGCTCGGCCATGTGGTGCTTGAGATGCCTGACGACGGGCGGTTCGGCACCTTCAAGACCATGCTCAAGGAGTTCAAGCCGCATCTGGTCTGGCTCAGCGGTCATGGCGTGTTCGAGATGAACCTGCTCGATGGTGGCGGGAAAGGATATTTTCTTTTCGAGGGTGAAGATGGCAATGGCGAAGCTATCGATGAACTTGACCTTGCCAAAGCCTTTACCGGAAAAAGCGTTCAGGGCATCGTGTTCTCGGCCTGCCAGTCCGGTAAAATGGTTTCTACCAGCTTGAACAACGGCCTGATGTTCAACCTCTTCGCCAAAGGGGTTCCACACGTCATCGCGATGCGCGAATCCATTCTCGATCGTGCGGGGGCGCAGTTTGCCAGAGCCTTTTTCAAGGCTTTGCTGAACGAAGGAGGTGCTGTTCCTGTTGCCCTGCAACTGGCGCGTGACGCAATACAAAGACCACTCGAGCACGATGAGCGATGGAAAGACAGCCTCATTGCCGGAATCTCTCTTGGTCAATGGTGTCTGCCTGTGTTGCTGAGCCAAAAGCATGATCAACCGCTTATCGACTGGCGCTTCACGCCACAAATGGAGCGGGAAAAGAACCTCCTGAATGAAAGCCTGAACGACATCCGATTTCCGGCACGATTCATTGGGCGCCGCCGGGAGTTACGCGCTTTGCAGAAGAACCTGCGTGACGGCTCAACAAGAGCGATCATGATAACCGGATCTGGCGGTATGGGCAAGACCGCACTGGCCGGTAAACTCATTCAGAGCCTTCAGGAGGATGGCTATGAGGTGTTCGGATTTTCAGCAAGGTCAGAAAAGGATTGGAAGCAGAGTATTTTCCAGATGGAACTTGCATTGAATGAGGAATTTGCAAAAAAATACTCATCGTTCAGCCTGAAGGGCGATCAGACAAAACAGACGATGGTGCTCCTGAAGCTCTTGCTCATGCAGTACGGCAAAAAAGTGGCGCTGCTTTTTGACAACCTTGAATCGGTGCAGGATCCGGCCACTCGTACGCTTACCGATGCGGAGCTGAAGGCGTGGATCGACGCCGCCTGCGCCTTGCAGCAGGAGGGCTTGCGGGTGGTGCTGACCTCCCGCTGGGCGCTGCCCGATTGGCCTTTCTCTGAACAATCGCTTGCCAAACCGGTCTGGCGCGACTTTCTCGCAGTGGTGCAGCAGATGCACTTTCCCTATGAATTACTTGAAAATTACGATCGACTGCGACGAATCTATGCCGTGCTTGGCGGCAATTTCCGGGCGGTCGAGTTTTTTGTCAAGGCTGTGCAGAAGATGAATTCCGGAGAGGAAGAGACGTTTCTTGAAACGCTCGATGGTGTGCAGGAGGAGATTCAGGCCGACATGGCGCTCGATAAAATCTGGCAGTACCGGAGCAAAGATGAACGCGAAGTGCTTCGGCGGATGATGGCGTATCAGGTTCCGGTATCGCTTGACGGCGTTGGCAAGATCGCCCAGCCGGAACTGCCGGTGTACGAGCAGGCGCTGCATGAACTGCTCTCGGTTTCGCTTGTCGAGCGCTACCACAACCCGCAATGGAAAACCGACGAGTTTCTGGTCTCGCCACTGGTGCGGAGCTGGCTGGAAAAACAGGGCATAGCCAAACCCGAACAGGATATGCTGCAACGAGCGGCGGGATACCACCAGTGGTTGCTCGATCATGACCGAGGCACGCTCGACCAGGCAATGATTACCCATGCTGCGCTTATGGCTGCGCAACAGCGTGACGATGCGCACCGCATCGCGCTTGACTGGATTGTAACGCCGTTGAACAGGGCCGGGTTGTACCGGTCGTTGCTCGATAACTGGCTGATGCCGGCATGTGCTTCCTCCGATCCGGGGATTCTTTCGGAAGCGCTCGGCCAGACCGGAAAACAGCACCTCCACATTGCCGACTATGACACCGCGCTGGACTACCTCAAGCGCTCCCTGAAGATTCAGCAGGAAATAGGCGACAAGTCTGGAGAAGGCACAACGCTGAACAATATCTCGCAGATATTTAAAGCGCGAGGCGACTATGACACCGCGCTGGACTACCTCAAGCGCTCCCTGAAGATTCAGCAGGAAATAGGCGATCGGTCAGGGTTGTGTGCGACGCTCTTCAATATGGGGCATATCCATCTGCAGAACGAAGATGTTCAGAATGCCGTGATGTCTTGGGTCACCGTCTATCGGATTGCCAAAGCCATCAACTTGGCCCAGGCATTGCAGGCGCTCGAATCCCTTGCGGGTAGTCTCGGTTTGCCGGGTGTGGCCTCGACGGATGGGAGCAGTTGTCGCGGCAGATGGGTGAAAACATGGGAGGAACGGAATCATGAGCGAAGAACCGGAGGAGATTCTCGCCTCGTCTTTGCCGGGAGCGCCGAGCGCCTGCTCGGCCATTCAATATGAGAATGATGGGGAAGTATGAGTGTGAACGAAGAACCGGAGGAGATTCTCGGCTCGTCTTTGCCGTCAACGGCGGACGAGGAGCTTGAGAAGGGGCTGGCGGCAGCGATAATCGGCCAGCCGACCTTGCTCGACGAGCTGGGCAAGCAGATGGTGACGCTCTGCCTCGCCATTCCTGGCCTTTTCGCCACCGTGCTGAAGCTCACCGGCGGCGACGAAGCCGTGTTGCCCGTGAGCTGCCTCGTTTTATGGGCCTTCGGCTGCTGGCTCGTGGCGCTCATCCTCAGCCTTGCAAGTCTTGTGCCCGTCACGCGCACGGTTGACCGGCAGGTGGTGCGCCGCCTTCAACCCGCCTCCAAAGGGCAGGCGCTGAGCATCGAAGAGTTCTTCACGCAGAGCGCGAAATACAAACGCCGCCTCCTCATCGTCGCCGCGCTCCTCTGCTTCGCCGGAATCGCGCTTGCGGCGGCGAGTGTGTTTGGGTGATCCGGGAGCAACACTGGCAATAGAATAACCAACCACAACCAACATGGCAACCGATACACAAGTCCGCAAGAACATACAGTGCTGCAAGTGCGGAAAGATCTTCACGCTGCTCATCGACACGGCGGGGGAGCCGGAACGTTTCGTCTCCTGCCTTTACTGCGGCTCACCGCTCATTATCAAACCCGGAAATTATTCAAAAACTGAATCTCACGTTATGCGAAGCTTCTCCAGCGAAAAATCCGGAAGCAATCCCGGGAGCGCTGAGCGCCTGCTCGGCATATGAAGCCGCAGGCTTCACGTCTTGAGAGTTGGTGGTACAGCTTGTATGACGGTAATTGTTGTGAATCGCAACAAATGGATATAAGAAAAGAGAATATGCCAGGCAGGCGCTTGGCGCTCCCAGCGAAGATGAAAATGAAATAACGCACAGCTCGATACATAATGGAGACAAACGCATCGGGAACCTTTACCGGGTGGTATTCGCGGGGGTATCTGCCGCATTTTGATTCGGGGAAGGTTGTGCAGTCGGTGACCTTCCGGCTTGCCGATTCGCTTCCGCAGGAGAGGCTGAGGAGTCTTGAAAAAGAGTTGGATGAGATGCCGAAATCCCGTGTGGAGCGGGAGCGGAGAATTGCTATCGAGAAGTGGCTCGATGCGGGAATGGGATGTTGCGTTTTACGGCATGACGAGATAGCGCAGGTAGTTGAGGAGGCATTGCTTCATTTTGACGGGGAGAGGTACCGGCTATTTGCATGGTGTATCATGCCGAACCATGTGCATCTGCTGCTGGAGCCGCTGGTTTCGCTTGTGTCGATTATGCAGAGGCTGAAGTCATGGACGGCAAAAGAGTGCAAGGCAAAAGCGAGGATGTCAGGGTTTGACGTGCCGGTATATGAGTTCTGGATGCGGGAGTATTGGGATCGTTTCATCCGCCATGAGGAGCATTTTCAGCAGGTGGTGTGGTATATCCATGAGAATCCGGTTAAGGCCGGCCTGTGCCGGGCACCTGAAGAGTGGCGTTGGTCAAGCGCGTGGAAGACGTGAATAACCCTGAGAGCGCCAAAAATGCCGGGACGGCGCTCCCGGCGTAAGGGCGGTTTGCGAACCGCCCTTACAAACAATTATTCACTATCTACTGTCCATTACCCCTTGTTCACCTCGTGGAAAGTCTTCAGGCCCAGGCCGTAGATTTTGATGAAGCCTTCGGCGGATTTGTGGTCGAAGGTGTCGGCTTCGGTGTAGGTGGCCAGCGCTTCGTTGTAAAGCGAGTTCGGCGAGGTGCGGCCAAGCAGGGTGACGTTGCCTTTGTAGAGCTTGATCCTGAGCATACCGGTGACGGGCTTCTGCGTTTCGTTGACGAAAGCGTCGAGAGCCTCGCGCATCGGGGAGAACCATGTGCCGTTGTAGATGATGTTGGCGTAGTCCTGGCTGATGTTCTTCTTGTACTGGAAGACCGATTTTTCAAGCGTGAGCCTTTCGAGTTCGCGATGGGCGAAGTGCAGGATGGTGGCTGCCGGGGCTTCGTAGATTTCGCGTGACTTGATGCCGACAACGCGGTTTTCGATCATGTCGAGCCTGCCGACACCGTTTTTGGCGCCAAGTTCGTTGAGTTTCACGATGAGGTCAAGACCGCTCATCTTCTGGCCGTCAAGCGCCACGGGTACACCTTCAACGAAGTCGATATCGACGACGGTCGGCTCGTCGGGAGCCTTTTCAGGTGACGTGGTGATCTGGTAGGCGTCTTCCGGCGGAGCGACCATCGGGTCTTCAAGCACGCCGCACTCGATGCTGATACCCCAGATGTTCTCGTCGATCGAGTAAGGATTCTTTTTGGTGGCCGAGACCGGGATGTTGTGCTCCATCGCGTAGGCGATCTCCTGCTCGCGCGAGGTGAACTCCCAGATGCGCAGCGGGGCGACCACGCTCATCTGCGGGGCCAGCGCGGCGAAGGTCACTTCAAAGCGCACCTGGTCGTTGCCTTTGCCGGTGCAGCCGTGGGTGAGCATGGTGCATCCTTCGGCGAGGGCGACATCGACCAGTGCCTTGGCGAGCAGCGGACGTCCGAGCGCCGTGGCGAGAGGGTAGACATCTTCATAGAGTGCGCCAGCCTTGAGAGCTTTCCAGATATAATCCTCGACGAACTGCTGGCGCAGATCGACGAAGTGGAACGACTTCGCGCCGGTGGCGATGGCTTTGGGTTCGAGGTTGTCGATCTCCATTTTCTGACCGAGGTTGCCCGTGACGGCTACGATTTCCGCCCCTTCATATTTGTCCTTCAGCCACTTGATCATGACTGACGTGTCGAGGCCACCGGAGTAGGCGACCGCAATTTTTTCCTTGCTCATGCTTCGATACTGGTTTTCATGGTTGTGAGAGAGTTCTCTGAATATAGCTCTTGACGGACGATATTTTCTTTATGGTGGCAGGAATGACCAGCACCGTATCGTCACCGGCGATGGTGCCGAGAATGTCGGGATTCCTCAGCCGGTCGAGGAATGACCCGACGCCGTGCGCGCGTCCCGGAAGGGTGCTGATGATGATCGAGGTTTCATTGGAGGCGACCGAAAGCACCTCCATGCCGACGAGCCCCTTGATGATGTCCTCCTGGGTCTCTTCCGGAACGACAAGCCGGTAGCCTCCGTCAGCCGTGCGATTCCGGACGACCCCCATTTCGGCAAAATCTCTCGAAAGGGTTGCCTGAGCCACCTTGTGGCCCGCTTTTTCGAGCAGTACAAGCAGCTCCTGCTGGCCGGACACCTCGTTATTGTCGATCAGTTCCCTGATCTTTTTCTGCCTGATGGCCTTCATGTCAGACTTTCAGACGGTTCGCTGCTTTCTGCAGTCGGTGCGAGAGATGAAATTTCCGGTACACCTTGTGATTCATCAGCTTGACCATGAGCGCTTTCTGCACATGCAGGCGGTTTTCTGCCTCGTCGATGATGATCGACTGCGGCCCGTCCATCACCTCTGCGCTGATCTCCTGGCCGCGATGCGCCGGCATACAGTGCATGACCACCGCTGACGATCTGGCTTCAGCGAGCATCTTCGTGTTGATCTGGAACGGTTCGAAGACCTTCAGTCGTTCGGCGGCTTCTTCCTCCTGGCCCATGCTGGTCCAGACGTCGGTATAGAGCACGTCGGCGTTTCTGGCCGCTTCCATGGGATCGTGCACGATCTCGACCAGACCGTTGGCGTTGCTCCGGGCCTGTTTGAGCAGGGTTTCGTCGGGCAGGTAGCCGGGAGGGCAGGCAAGCACGAAGTGAAAGGGGAGAATGCCGGCCAGTTCGATCCATGAGTTGGCCACGTTGTTGCCGTCACCCACGAAAACCACCTTGATTTCATTATGCCAGAGCCCCTTTTCGTAAAGGGTGAAGGCATCAGCAAGCACCTGGCATGGGTGTGAAAGATCGGTCAGAGCGTTGATGACCGGAATATCGGCGTGTGCTGCAAGGGTTTCAATGATTTCGTGCTCATGCAGGCGGGCGACGATGGCGTCGTTGTAACGGGAGAGGAGTCTGGCGATGTCCTCGACCGATTCTCGTTCGCCGACCCCGATCGCCTTGCCTTCGAGGCTGATGGCATGGCCGCCCAGTTCGTAAACGCCAAGTTCGAAGGAGACCCTGGTGCGGAGCGAGGGCTTGCTGAAGATCATGGCCACCGTTTTGTGACGGATCGGCCTGAACTCGTCGCTGTTCCGGTTGACCTCGCGCTGCTGCTTGATGTGGAGCGAGTAATCGAAGAGCTCGAGGATTTTGCCGGCATCGAGCCCGGTGAATCCGAGAAAGTCGCGTTTCTTCGTGCCGCTTCCTTGCTGTTGTTGACTCATAGTGCTGCTCCTTCAGCTGATGGTTCGTTTTCAATGATAAACTGTGTGCCGACGCCTTCGTTGGTGAAGATTTCAAGCAGCAGGGCATGGGTGATCTGGCCGTTGATAAGGTGCACCTTTCCAACGCCGCCGTCAAGAGTCTGGTAAGCCGAGACAACTTTGGGGATCATGCCGCCCGTGATGATGCCCTGTTCAATGAACTCAGCCGCATCGGCTTTGCAGATGGTCTTGAGGATACGTTCGCCGACCCGGACGCCCTCGACGTCGCTTACATAGATCAGTTTTTCTGCCTTGAGCGCAACGGCAATAGCCGCTGCCGCGTCGTCGGCATTGATATTGTAGAGGTTTCCTTCGAGGTCAAAGCCGATCGGAGCGATCACCGGAATCAGCCCTGCATCACAGAGCAGGTCGATGTAGCGGGTGTTGACCTCTGCCACCTGGCCGACAAGACCGAGGGTTGAGGCGTTCGGCGAGGGCACGGCACGGATCGTATCGGCATCGAGCCCGCTGACGCCTACAGCATTGCCTCCATCTTCATTGATGAGCTGTACGATGTCCTGGTTGACCTTTCCGGCAAGGGTCATCTGGATCACATCTATGGTTTCCCGGTCGGTGACTCTCTTGCCGTGCACGAAGGTTGTTTCGAGACCGAGCCGGGCGGAGGTTCTGGTGATGGCATCACCACCGCCATGAACGATGACCACCTTGATGCCGACCTTGCGCAGAAGGGTGACGTTTTCGGCGAAGATGTTCTTGAGCACCTCGTCCTTCATGGCTGCACCGCCATACTTGATGACAAAGGTCTTGCCCTCGAATTTCCTGATATAGGGCAATGCCTCGATAAGCGTGTAACCGATGGCTGGCTGGGGTGTCTGGCCTTCGGGGCGGAATTCGCTGCACATTTTTTCCATGTCAAAGTCTTTGAAATTCAAAAAAGGAGGCTCTTAAAACACCTCGCTACCGCAACTCCTGCCGGAACCGGGGGATGAAGCGGACAATCCGGATGGAAACGAAAGAACCCCGATAACCACCAGACCCAAACTGTCAATTATCAGTTATCAGCTGCGATAACTGCCGTTGATTTCTATATAGCCGTGGCTCAGGTCGCAGGTCCACACGATCGCAGTTCCGGGCCCTTTACCGAGTGAGAGGGTGATGGTGAACTCATCCTTCGACATGATCTCTTTGGCTCTTTTTTCGGAGAAGTTCGCATCGAGCCCCGGTTTCAGGATAGGCTCGTCATCGAAACGGACTGACAGCTCTTCCTGCACAAAGCTGGCGCCGGAGCGCCCGGCAGCAGCGATGATCCTGCCCCAGTTGGCATCCTCGCCGTGGATGGCCGTCTTGACAAGTGGTGAGTTGGCCACGGTCATGGCGGCCATACGGGCCTCCTCATCGTTTGCCGCTCCGGTGACCCGAAGTTCAACGAACTTGGTTGCTCCCTCGCCATCGACGATGATGAGCTGGGCCAGCATGGTCATGACCGAACGCAGCGCTTCGCCAAAGATGCGGGCATCATCGGTGCCACGCAGGACTTCAGCTCCTTTGCCGCTCGACATGATGGCCGCCATGTCGTTGGTGCTGGTGTCACCATCGACCGTGATGGCGTTGAAGCTGACTGCATTGGCCCCGGCAAGCAGCTCCTGGAGAAGTGCAGGATCGATTGCAGCGTCAGTGCCCAGAAAGGCAAGCATGGTCGCCATATTCGGGCAGATCATACCCGATCCTTTGGCTATGCCGGCAATTCTTGCAATGCCACCCGAGAGAGCCACATCGACCGCAAACGCTTTGGGAAAAGTATCGGTGGTCATGATCGCTTCGGCGGCATCACGCCAATGCGTGGAGCCAGCCGCCGACTGAAGGGCGGGCATGGCAGCCGAAATTTTTTCTACAGGCAGTGTCTGGCCGATCACACCGGTCGAGGCAACCAGCACTTCTTCAGGAGCGATGCCGAAGGCCTCCGCCGTGACTTCAGCCATGCGAAGGGCATTCTTCATTCCTTCAGCGCCAGTAGCCGCATTTGCGTTGCCGCTGTTGCAGATCACGGCTCGCATTCTGCCTGCGGATGCCGACAGAAGCCTCTTTGAGAGCTCGACGGGAGCCGCGCAGCATTTGTTCGTTGTGAAGACCGAAGCGGTGCTGGCAGGCTTGTCACAGAGCATCACCATCAGATCCTTGCGTGACGGTTTGATGCCCGAGTTGATGCCCGAGAGCATGAAGCCTTCAGGCCAGAATGCCTCACCCGTTTCATAAACGGGAATGAGAGGCGTTACACCTTCAGGCCATGAGGTTCTGGCAGAAAGTCGCCTGATGGCAGAAATTGACTTTTCGAATGGTTCCACGCTTTATCAGGAAAAGGGTTACAGATTAAAGCAGTCCTGTTGTTTCGTCAAAGCCCAGCATCAGGTTCATGTTCTGAACCGCCTGGCCAGCCGCACCCTTGAGCAGATTGTCGATGGCCGTGACTATGACGAGCGAACCTTCATGTTCCCATGCAAGGCTGATATCGCAGAAATTGGTGTGGGCCACATGGCTCACCTCGGTCACCCCGGCGCGCAACCTCACAAATGGAGCCTCGGAATAGAAGCTGGAGTAAAGGTCATGAATGGAGGCCATAGCAACCGGTGAAGCGAGACGCACGTTCATCACCGAACAGATACCCCTCACGTAGGGAGCGATCATTGGCGTGAAGACGAAGCGGAATGAAGGCTCCGAGGCGGAAGTGCCGAGCGTCTGCATGATTTCAGGAGTATGCTGGTGCATTCCCACCTTGTAGGCACGGACATTGCCGCTCATCTCGGAGAAGGAGAGTTCTGTTTTCGAGCTTCTGCCCGCTCCCGAAATGCCCGATACGGCCGTGACATTGACCGAATCGACGTCAAGACCGGCCATGCCGCCCAGGAAAAGGGGAGCAAGACCGAGAATGATGCTGGTGGCATAGCAGCCCGGATTGCTGACGGCTCCCGATGCGATGATCCCGTCGCGGAACAGCTCCGGCATACCATACTGAAGAACGGCATCGGGCGCTTTTTCGCCGCCATAGAATTTCCTGTGTTCAGCAGTGTTCTTCAGCCTGAAATCACCGGACAGGTCGATGACTCTCTTTCCCGCGGCAATCAGGCCCGGTACGATCTGTAAAGCTTCACCATGCGGCAGGGCGAGAAAGTAAAGATCACTGCGGGCCTGGCCGGACCAGCTCTGGAATACACGATCGCACGAAATCGCCGGATAAAGCTCAGAGAAGTGCTTTCCCGCCTGTGTGTGGGCGAAAAGTTCTTCGATGACCACTTCCGGATGCTTCATGAGCAGCCTGACAAGTTCGGCGCCCGAATATCCTGAAGCACCTATGACCGACGCCGTAACCTTGTTATTCTGCATCAGGATATGATTGATCAGGGTTATCTGGTGAATTCACCAGAGTGAATAAATATTCATATTGGCGGATATTAGTGAATTCAGACTTCTTTTCCATAAAGAAACAGGGCATTTCCGAAATGTTCACAATCACCAGGTTCCCATACGGCTCTCCAGAAAGTAAGTCCAGATCCTTGCTTTGTCCATTTTTTCCCTATCTTGCGGTTAACATTCACGAAAATACCATGGATCACCGGTTCCGTAACGTTGTGATTTCCCTCATCCTTGCCGTCGGCATTGCCGTGCCCGTGTGGCTGTGGATGCGTTCGCCCTCTACGGAAGATTCGCCGGGTTCGGCCATTTCAGGCGACACACCCATCAGCGGAACGCTGACCGTGGCAACTGACCGGTCGCTTGTACCGGTAGCCGAAATCCAGTCAAGGGCTTTTTCGGAACGTTATCCAAAAGCCGCCATCACACTTTCAAAGGAATCGTCTCAGCCGCTCGGACAACTTCTTCGCCGTCAGGCTGGTGCGGCGCTCATCGAAGGCAATCTGTCGGCACGGGAGGATTCGGCGATGTCCTCACTGAAGCGTCCTGTCAGACGTCAGCCTGTAGCCAGGAACGCCATTGTGTTTGTTGTCAATCGTTCCAATGCAATCAGCTTCATCACCGTGCCGGAATTGAAAGAGATTTTTTCGGGGCGTGTTACCGACTGGAAATCTCTCGGGGGTACCTCAGGCAGGATCGTTGCCTGCCTGAACTCAAAGGACCAGCGGGCACACATTCTTCTTTCAGAAATGCTTTTCGGCAAAACGGACTCTCTTGCTGCATCCGCTGAACCCGACCAGACCCGTTTGCTGAATCGGGTTCGGGATGACAATCAAGCAGTTGCGGTGATGACCCTGCCGGCCTATGCCGTGGCATTGCGATCCGGTGACTATGCAGGACGCATCAGGGCGGTACCGGTGAGCGCACTTGCCGGAGGCACGCCTGTTGAGGCAACACCGGAAACGCTCTATACGGGCCAATATCCTCTCTCCACGGTCGTCTTTTACCTTTACGATCCATATGATCCCCTTGCGACCGGTTTCGGCGCATGGCTTGCAAAAGAGGGGCAGAAACTGTTCGAACGAGGCGATATGGCGCCTTATGAACAGCTTGTGCGCACCATTATACTCAAATGACCGGATGAAACACGATAACGATACCAGTGGAAAAGGCTTTCTCCGTCTGACAATGATCTCCGGCATTGCAGCCCTGCTGCTTGCCGTTGGTGGAACCGCATGGTTCGGATCATTTCAGACAGCCCGTCTCAGAGTGATTGCCAAAGACCAGGCACTACGCATGAAGCTGGTCGAATGCCGCACCATGATTTCTGTGATCGAGCAGCAGTTCCGTGACGAACAACTTTCGAATGGCAGCCAGGAGGGGCTTCAGTCGAGGCTCCGTATCGAATGTGCCCGGTTCGCAGAAATCGGACGCAGCCCGGAAGTGCCGTCAGAAAGTATGCTCGGCCAGTGGCTGAAACAGAGGAAGTCTCTGTCCGTACCGGTCAGTCGGGAAACGCTTCAGATCATGCTTGTCGATATGGACGACATGATTGTGAAAATGAACGCCAGGATCACTGCTGAGAACGATCTGCTCGCTACAAGCCTGAACTACTACCTGGTTTTCATAACCCTTCTGCTGATCATTGTCATGCTGGCCGGCGGACGGCTCATTGCCTCGAATTACAGGCGCTCGATCATTCCCCTCAACCAGCTTGCCCACCGTCTGACCCTGTTGAACCGCAACCTTCCCGAAAGCGTGCATGATACGGCAGAAGCCGCAGAAACCCTGCTGAATGACCAGGATCCCTCTGCTGAAATCCGCTCCGTCACTGAATCGGTAGCCGGTCTCTGCCACGACATCGAGGAGAAAAACCGCAAGCTTGACGAGCTGCATATACGCGACGAAAAGACAAACCTCTACAACTACCGCCATTTCAAGGAGCACCTCATCATCGACGTCGAGCGGGCACGGCGCTTCAACGGTGACGTTGCGCTCGCCATGATCGACATCGACCGTTTCAAGCGCTATAACGACCGCTTCGGACATGTCGCCGGTGACAAGGTGCTGGCGAGAATCGCCGAGATCATTCGCCAGGAGTGTCGTGTGACCGACATTCCAGCGCGTTTCGGCGGTGACGAGTTTGCCGTGCTTTTCCCGAAAACCGACCGTGGAACCGCGCTGGATATCGCCGAGCGTCTGCGCAACATCATCTGTGCCGAACCCTTTCCCCACGAAGGCAACCAGCCTGGCGGCCAACTCACCGTCAGCATCGGAGTCGCCTCCTGGCCCGACGATGCTTCGGATTGCTATGCCCTGATCAATAATGCAGACAAAGCTCTTTACAGATCAAAGTCTCTGGGACGAAACCGTGTAATGGCGTACTCACCGGAGGAAATGAGAATGGAAGAGGCAAATTGAACCGGAGGGGTGAAAAGGGAGAAACAGTCCATGCGTGAATTCAGCAGGATGGATTGCCACGCCGCGTGGGGCGGCTCGCAATGACGGGAGAAAATGCGTTCCCTCTCAACGATATCTCTTCTGCCGCTGTCATTGCGAGCCGCCCGACCTGTCTGGACTCGCGATTCATCCCTGTGGAGCACCGTGTTCAGGGTCCGTGTGCGGTACCCGACCGGATACATGCGGCTCGCAATGACGAATCTCCATGATTCGAGGAGCAGACCGACATGCTGAAAAAACTCTTTTCTCATACAATCATCCGCCAGTTATGCCTTGACACACCACTATGTGAAATCCGGCGTTTTCCCTATGACATTATCTGCCAGATACGACAACAGGAAATCCTGATTGTGGCGATTGCAAATCTTCACAGGAATCCGGACTGTTGGAAAGATCGGATATAACCCTCCCTGGATCGCAGGGAATTCTTATCTTTCCCTGCATTGGAGTGGAGGCCCGTTCTCAAGTAACCCGCAACGTCAAATCCGCGTACCGTTGACCGCTCAGTGAAAGCCGAATTGTACATTGCCAGGCGGTTCGCCTTCAAGCCCCGGTCGCTGTCGAAGCCGACCTTTATCGTGCTGGCGTCGGTGATTGGCATTGCCGTGGGCACGGCGGCACTGATTCTGACGCTGTCGATCGTCAACGGGTTTGCATCGGTCATCGAAAGCAAGCTCATCAGGTTCACCTCACATCTTCAGGTTCGCCAGCCGGACGATCGCATCTTTGCTGAAACCCGTCGCGATCTTCTGGTGCTCAAGAACGAACCCGGCATTGTATCGGTCTCGCCGTTTCTTGAGATGAATGTCATGCTCAGATGCCGAACAGCAGGCGGTGGCACTGGTGGCAACATCGTGCCGGCGATGATCAGAGGAATCACACCTCAGGAAAGTGCACGCTTTGTCCATAAGGGAAAGGAGCTGCCCGAAGGTGCTTCTCAATCGGAGAACAGCGAGTTGCCGCTCCTGATCGGGAAAACAATGGCTGAGAGCCTTGGCGTGAAAACCGGCGACCGTTTGATGATCGTCGGTATTGCCGGAAAAAGCGGTTCCGGCGCCATAACCGGTACTGAAAGCATCGTGGAGTTGCTGTCGGCTCTCGATCTGCATGTGGCCAGAATTGCAGGTATCTACGATACGGGCCTGACCGAGGGGTTCGACGACATTGTTGTGTTTGCCGATCTTGCGCGTCTTCAGGCACTCTATCATCCCGGCATGATTTCAGGTTATGAGGCTAACGTCTCCGACCTGCGCAATCTGAACGCGATTTCAGCAAGGGTTGCCTCGATGCTTGGCTATCCGTTCTACACCTGGACGGTTTATGAGCGCTACTCCAACCTGTTCGAATGGCTGAAGCTCCAGAAAAACATCATGCCTCTGCTCATCATCACCATTACTATTGTAGCTGTCTTCAACATTGTATCGACGCTTCTGGTGCTGATCATCGAAAAAACGAAAGAGATCGGAATGCTGACGGCACTTGGCATGGAGCCCCGTGCTGTCAGCAAGGTTTTCATGGGGCAGGCTTTCATGATTTCACTGGTCGGCATCGCTGCCGGCAACCTCATTGCTCTTATCCTGTCACTTGTCGAGCGGCAATTCCATCTGATAACGCTTCCGGAAAAAAGCTATTTCATCAGGCATGTGCCGATCGAGATCGAACCGCTCCACTATCTTGTGGTTTCAGCCGCAGTAGCTCTGCTGACGCTGCTTTTCGCATTCATTCCATCAAGAGTGGCAGCTTCGCTCAGGCCGGGCGCCGCCCTGACAGCATGAGGAGCAACGATCGATGAAAGCTGGTATATGGATAGCCGGACGGTACAGTTTCGCACGAAAGCGGTTTCGGGTCATCAACATCATTTCGGGCATCAGTCTTGCGGGCATCGTTGTCGGGGTTTCAACCCTGCTGGTGGTGATGAGCGTGCTGAATGGGTTCCAGAAGCTGGCACGTGACCTTTTCACGACCGTCGAAGGCCCGGTGCAGATCGTGCCGGTGAAAGGACGTTCGATGGTGGTGTCCGATTCGCTCCTTGCCGCAATAGCCCGGATCGACGGTATCGAAACAGCACAGCCTTTCGTGGAGGGGCAGGCGATTCTCACCGCTTCGGGAAAAAGCGAACTGGTCATGGTGAGGGGTTTGACCGGAGAAGCCCGGCAATATCTTCTCAGAAAAACAAAGACGAGTCAGCCATACTTCTCCGAAGGCGGGATATCTGCCGGAAACCTCCTTGCCGGGAGACTGGAACTCTACCCCGGCCAGCAGGTGCGGCTCTTCAGTCCGGAACTGATTTCGGCGGGACTGCAAGCTCTCTCACAACCAGAGCTTATGCCTGCACTGTCGATGAGCGAGGCGAGCGTTGAATCGAGCTTCAGCCTGCAAAAGGTGTTCGATGACCGGTATGTGCTGACATCAGCAGAGATGGCACAGCATATCCTTCTTTTTGGTCATGGCAGCTTTTCGGGCATAGATATCAGAGGAAAAAACGGGGTGACCGATGAAACGATCGAAAAGCAATTGCGCCAATGGATTTCAGCGAACGGTCAGGAAAAGCATTTTCGAGTTCTGACGCTGGGGGAGAGGCACAGGGATATGTTCGCTGTGATGCAGCTCGAAAAGTGGGCCAGTTTCAGCATCCTGATGCTGGTGATTCTGGTTGCGCTGCTCAGTCTGGCCGGTTCGTTGGCCATGACGGTCATCGACAAGCGCCACGAACTCTTCTATCTGAGGTGTCTTGGACTTGAAAGGCCGGAATTCATGACCATATTCATTGTGGAGGGCGTAATGACCGGGCTTGCCGGTACGGCACTTGGCTCACTCTTCGCATGGATTATCTGCACGGCGCAGGAGCTGTACGGATTGGTCCGGCTTCCGTCCAAAAGCGCCTTCATCATCTCAGCCTATCCCGTCAGCATGAAAAGCGGCGACTTCCTTGCCGTCGCTATTGCCGCCATTCTCTTCACCCTTCTTGTGAGCCTCTATCCGGCAGGCAAAGCCGCCTCCATCGCCACAAGCCGTTCACTGGAAAACAGGATGGAGTGAAGGTGAATGATTAAGATATTCATAAATGAAGCCAACTCTTCTGAATGCGATAATTTCAGCAATCATATGAAGTAACGCCTCATATCTCTCTGTAAGTTTTCCGAACCGGAAACAGTCCTGTCGGGGATCGCTTATTTGCACTTCCCAGGCTTTCAATGGCGCCAACCGGCTTCAGAATTAATCGCCAGCCTCCCCGATTTTTTTATACTTTAGGCTCCTCGCTAATTTAAGTGGGTAAACAGAAATTCAGTTTACCGTTGATTAGATAGATGATGTTGATCAGATTCCTGCTGGTACGGTAACCCCGTGCCCGTGCTTTTGCTGCCTGGATAA